>Ga0115550_1001449_pt1 | contig 17766 bp, 16 predicted proteins | sample COGITO_mtgs_1005_FD_87177 | JGI IMG/M metagenome (GOLD analysis project Ga0115550, IMG submission 87177) | Pelagic marine microbial communities from North Sea - COGITO_mtgs_100511 | ecosystem: Environmental > Aquatic > Marine > Epipelagic | place: Germany:Helgoland, sampling site Kabeltonne... | reverse complement strand
TACATCGAGATGTTCTACAACCCAAAGCGACGACATAGTTTCAACAATCAGCTGTCACCGGTAGAGTTTGAAAAACGCTATTTCCAGAGTTTGGGGAGTGTCTAGAAAACCAGGGGCGATTCATAAGGCCACGTAAGACAGTTTATCCGCCGGGGTGGATTGGCCGGGTTTTGGCCAACTGTACTGCAGCATGCCTTGGCCCGAGTTTTTGGCTATCTGCAGCACCTTCTTATTGATTGCCACCCCGTTAGCGTCCATTAGCGCGCTGACATCTTGGCCTTCGAGGCCAGGGTTGATGGGGTGCAACAGCATCTGTTGCGTCAGGCTCTGGATGAAAAAGTATTCATTCTGGTTATGGCGAAGCCCGCGGATCATGGATAAGGCTTCTTCCTGAGCATCTTCACGGCTTAATACTCCAGTCGCTTCCAGCTGATGGAAGCGAGCGAGAATACCGCTGGTGTTCTCTACTGCAGTTCGGACCTGGTGAACCTTGGCGCTATAAAGCCCACTGTGTATCTGCCACAGCGCAAGACTAATAAGTAGGCTTAAGGTGATAAGGGCGATGACAAGAATTAGCCAAAGACGTTGAGATATCGCAATGGTTCTGAGAATAGGCATGAATGTGCTCTAGATCGCTTGGTCTTGGCTGTGGTGTAGCGGGGGATTGGCGAAGTGTGTGTTGCGGCTCAAGCGGATTTAATACCCAGGGCGCGTTTGCGTCCTGGGTCTATAGATTTATCGTCCCGACTTGAAACGATTCCATGAGCGGGTCATCCAGCGCATGATTGCTGGCGGTGGTTCTGCGGAAACATACAGGCGCTCCAGTACCTCGGCAGGCGGGTACACAGCAGGGTTCTGCCGCAGGTCTTTGTCCATGACACTTGCAGACGCTCGGTTGGCATTGGCATAACCCACGTACTCGCTGATCGAGGTAATCACTTCGGGCTTAAGCAGATAGTCGATAAAGGCGTGGGCCTCATCCACGTTATGCGCGTCGGCCGGGATGCTCAGGGTGTCGAACCAGAGGTTGCCACCCTCGCGCGGCACCACATAGGCCAATTCAATGCCGTTTTTCGCTTCTTCGGCGCGGTTGATGGCCTGAAACACATCGCCAGAGTAGCCAAAAGCGATGCAGATATTGCCGTTGGCCAGATCGGAGATATAGCGCGATGAGTGGAAGTACGTGATATACGGGCGCAGCTGCTGCAGTTTGTGCTCTGCATCCTTGTAATCGTTGATCCGTGTGCTGTTGGGGTCCAGTCCCATGTAGTTGAGCATTGAAGGAAAGACCTCATCGGCCGAATCCATAAAGGCCACACCACAGCGTTTGAGCTTTTCCAAATTCTTTGGCTCGAACAGCACAGCCCAAGAGTCGACTTGCTCGATGCCCAGTATCTCGCGCACTTTTTCCACGTTATAGCCGATACCGTTGGTGCCCCACAGATAGGGCACCGAGTGCTGATTACTCGGGTCGTTGGCCTCAAGGCGCGCCAGCAGTTGCGGGTCGAGGTTGTCCCAGTTTGTCAGCTTGCGTCTGTCCAGTTTTTGGAACACCCCGGCCTTGATCTGCCGACCGAGGAAATGGTTACTCGGCACCACTATGTCATAGCCGCTTTGGCCGGCTAGAAGCTTGCTCTCTAGGGTCTCGTTGGAGTCGAAGACGTCATACACTGGCCGGATACCGCTGGCTTGCTGGAACTCGCTCAGGGTGTCTTCGGCGATGTAGTCGCTCCAGTTGTAGATGTTTACCACCGGCTGGGCCACGGCCTGACTGGCAATTGCCAGCAGGCCGGCCACCAGGGCGGCTGATTTACAGAAAGTCATAAGCCGTCCTTGTTGCGGATCAGAAGGTCATGCTGGCGCTGGCCACCACAGTTGCGCTGCACAGGTCTTCATAACCCGAGAAACTCTGGCACTGTGCATCCGACAGGTCGGTGTCGACATAGCTCAGCCCCCAGGTGACGCCAAACAGGTCCTTCTGCAGGCCGACGCTCCAGTTGTCATAGGTTTGGCTGCCGCTGGTCCACTCGCGGTTGAAGAACACGTCATCCTTGTAGTCGATGCGCTCGTACTTCAGTTCAAGGCCGACATCCAGAGGCAGTAACGTGCGATAGCCGGCGAAGTAGCCGGAGGCGGTCTGGTCGGTGTCATGCGAGTGCTTGCCGCCGATAAAGAAGCCGTAAGCATCCAGGGTCAGGTAGATATCGGAACCGTTGAGCTTGCTCTCGCCGGGGTAGGTGTAACGGTTGTAGTAGGTGTCCAGGCCGATATCGTCGGTAATCTGCCAGTAATAACCGGCGTAATAGTCCACCTCTTGGCGTGTTCCGTAATTATCGTCCTCTGACCAGTCGTAACCGTACTCTACATTGCTGGTCCAAGCGCCAGCGTATAAGCCGCTGGCGTGGCTCAGTAAAAGGTCCAGCTGCATGGCCGGATCGCCCATGGTCTGGGAGATACCGCTATTGCGGTAGTCGCTGACCACTGTGGGTGTGATCTGCAGGGCAAAGGTTTCACTCAGATCCAGGGCCTGCGCTTGACCTAGGGGGGCCAGAGTTATGAGTCCCAGTGCGAAATGACGCATCGTAAGCATGAGGTTTTTCCTTGTTGTTATAGGTTCGATAAACAAAGGCTCCGCCCACCCCGCTCCCATCGGGGAGCAGGGCCGTGCGAGCGGAGCGGGCGGAACGCTTTAGGACTTGTGTTGGTGCACTAGGTGGCCGGCGAAGTAGGTACGCAGCACCTGGGTGTCGAACAGTTCCGCGTCGCTGACGTTGAACACGTCGCGGTCCAGCACAATCAGGTCGGCCTGCTTGCCGGGTACCAAGGAGCCAATACGCTGCTCCAGGCGCAGGGCCTTGGCCGCGTTAAGGGTGTAGGCGTAGAACATGGTCTTACGGTCGATGCTCTCAGCCGCATTCAGTACCCCCATTGGGCCTTCGCGAGTACTGGCCTGGGCGATGGCGTTCCAGGGGTTGGGGCTGGAAACAGGCCAGTCGCTGGCACCCGCAATCATGGCTCCTGCTTTGTGCAGCGAGCGAGCTGGGTAGTGGGTCTGATAGGCCGTCGCGCTCACATAAGGCTTGACCAGTTCTTCGGTGTAGCTTTCGGCAGTGGCCCACAGCAGTTGCATGGAGGCGATCACGCCGAGCTTTTTGAAGCGAGGATATTCCTTGGGGTTGACCATTTGCAGGTGGCTGATGCTATGGGGCACCGGCGTCGGATTAATGCTGCGCGCCGCCTCGAAGCCGTTGAGCGCCTCGCGCACCGCGCGATCACCCACGGCATGCACATGCATGATCCAGCCCCGCTGCTCAGTGGCCTGTACCAGGGCGGGGAAGGTCTTCGGGTCGATCAGTAGCTCGCCACGCTTGAGGCTGTTCTTGAATGGGTCGATCATCGCAGCGGTCTGCCCCGGATACTCCATCACCCCGTCGGCGAACACTTTGATGCCAGGAAAGCTCAGGTTGGGCACGTCCTTAAACTGCTGCATGACCTTGTCCAGCACCTCAAGGTCAGCCGGTTTACTCTGCGGATGGGTCACCAGCAGAGCCGCCACATTGGCGCTCAGCTCGCCCTTTTTGGCCAGCGCGCGGTATAGCGGCAGCACTCCCACGTCTTCCTCAGTGGGGCGCATCTCGAACAGACCATCGCTGTCGCCGGCATTGGCGGCCGCGTCCATCCAGGCCGTCACGCCCACTTCATTGTTGATGCGTACTGCGGCGCGTGCCGACTCCAGCATAAATTCTTCAGTGGGGGCTGGGTACTTGCTGCGCACTCGATCCCAGGCAGTTTCTGCCAGGTATCCCGTGGGGTTGAGCTGCTCATCGGTTTCGATAAAGCCGCGCTCTTTTTCATCCAGGCTACGTACCAGTGCAGCGTCGATACCCAGACGTTTCAGCATGGCCTGATTGGCCCAGCCGGTATGACCGTCGATCCCATCCAGCACCAGTGGCTGGTCAGCCCAGTTGCCTTGGTTGAAGAGTCGCCCTAGTTCGGCGCTTTGTTGCCAGTAGGCCGAGCTGGCACCGGAAATGACGATCAGATCGCCCATGCGGGCAGTCCCGGCCTTGTCCTGCTCGATGATCCATTTCTCCAGTTCAACCAGTGGTAGAACCTCGTCATAGAGGTTGGCGCGCAGGCTGGCCATGCCGGCCATAACTGGGTGGGTGTGGGTATCGATTAGTCCTGGCATCACGACCTTGCCGTCTAGGTCGATTTGCTCGGTGCCGGCTCCGGCCAGGGCGCGGATCTCCGCATCACTGCCAACCTTGAGGATCTTGCCGTTTGCTACCGCCACAGCCTGGGCCAGGGGTTGGCCCGGTTCGCCGGTAAATACCTTGGCGTTATAGAGGATGAGATCGGTCGCTGCTATAGCTTCCAATGTGGAAAAAGCAATTGCTATTGCCAGTAGCCGAGGTATTGCCCGTCGCATAAGATCTGCCTTTTGTTGTATTTGTGAAGCCGGACATTAGCGAAAGGGAAGGGGTGGCAGAACGCTCCTTCTAAGCAAAACATTTTTTCCATAAAGGCAAGGCAATGGATAAGTTAGGCGCTCTCGCCATGTTTGTGGCCACGGCTGAACTGGGCAGTTTCAGTCGTGCAGCAGAGCAGCTGGGAAAAACGCCCTCCGCATTGACCAAAGCGGTCAGCCACTTGGAGGCTGAGATAGGGATTCAGCTTTTCGAGCGCAGTACGCGGCGTACCGTGCTGACTGAGGCAGGGCGTCTCTATCTGGATACTGCGCGGCATGTGTTACTTCGTCTGGCGGACGCGGATGAGGAACTCAATCAGCTTAAGTATGGGTTGTACGGTACTTTGCGCCTGACTGCGCCCCTGGCCTTTGGGCGGGCATTTTTAGATGAGGTCTGCGCTGACTTTCTAGTCCGCTATCCACAAATTCGGCTGCACGTGGATCTCTGCGACGCGTTCGTCGATTTGGTCGAAGGGGGCTATGACCTAGCCCTGCGTGAGGGCCGCAGCGATTTACCAGGGCTAATCGCCAAACCCCTTGGGCGTAATCAAATCGTGCTATGCGCCAGCCCTACATATGTGGCTGCCAATCCGACGCCGGTCGCCCCGGAATATTTTGACAAGCATCAGTGGCTGAATTACCAGCATCCGGCTTTGGACCCTCATTACCGTTGGCTCAGGCATAACGGCGTGCGTTTGCGCATGGCTGTGCCAAAGGCACGACTGAAAAGTGACAACCATGAGTTGCTGCTGACCAGCTGCCTACGTGGTGGTGGCCTGTATGCCGGTCCGCTCTGGAGTTTTGCGCCTTACCTGGTTCGGGGTGACTTGGTACAAGTGATGGCTGACTATGATTTCGACCCAGATTCCTTTGGTCCGCTGATCCTCGCGGTCTACCCCAGTCACCGGCGTTCTACGCAAAAAGTACAGGCATTTATCGAGTTTCTTGGGGATCATCTTAAGCAGCTAGGCTTTGGCCCGGACGTGACGCACAGCGGATAGGCAAGGCCATGCCTCACCTTTTTGTGGCGCCGCGACTACCTGGCTGGAGACGATCTGTTGATATGTGCGACTGACCGAGGGGCGCATAAGCCAAGCTTACTTACAGGTCGTGAGGGGCAGGTGGGGGTCACGGGTGAACGCTGCGAGGCTAGCGGTTTGCGTAGGGGTAAACCCCGCAGCATGGCGCTACGGGGCAAGTTGACGGGTACTTGCTGGCGGCTACTCGATGACCTCATAGGGCAGCCCAACATAGTTCTCGGCAATAGTCCTACGGCCTGCCTCGGAGCTGACGAAGTAATCCAGTTCGGTCTGCTGCATGCGTTGGCTGAAGGCGTCGGTGTCGGGAAATTTGTGCAGCATCGAGGTCATCCACCAAGAAAAACGCTCGGCTTTCCAGATACGTTTCAGGCACACCGCTGAGTAGCGTTCGAGCAGGTCGGTGTGGCCCTCGCGATAGACCTTGAGCAGAATGCGGTACAGCGTGCTGACGTCGCTGGCGGCCAGATTTAGACCCTTGGCACCAGTGGGCGGGACGATGTGAGCAGCGTCGCCGACCAGAAATAGGTGGCCGTACTGCATCGGCTCGACCACGTAGCTGCGCAGCGGCGCGATGCTTTTTTCAATCGATGGGCCAGTGATCAAGCGTGCGGCGGTCTCAGCCGGCAGGCGACTTTTCAGCTCGTCCCAAAAGCGCTGATCGGACCAGTCCTCGACCTTCTCCTCGCTGCCGACCTGCACGTAGTAACGGGTGCGGGTTGGCGAACGCATGCTGCACAGGGCGAAGCCGCGTTCGTGGTTGGCGTAGATCAGTTCTTCGTTGACCGGCGGCGTATCGGCCAGCACCCCCAGCCAGCCGAAGGGATAGACCCGTTCAAACTCCTTAAGCACCCCTTGTGGGATCGATTGGCGCGACACGCCGTGGAAGCCGTCGCAGCCGGCGATGTGTTCGCAGTCCAGACGCACAGTTTCGCCGTTGTGCGTGAAGGTTACGTGGGGCTGTTCGCCCTTGAGTTCGTGCAGTTGGGCGTCGGTCACGCTGTAGAACGTCTTGGCGCCGCTGGCCTGGCGCGCTGCCATCAAGTCGCGGGTGACTTCGGTTTGGCCGTAGATCATTACGGTCTTGCCGCCGGTGAGTTCGCGCAGGTCAATGCGTTCGCAGCGGCCGTCAAAGGCCAGTTCGAAGCCGTCATGCACCAGGCCTTCGTGGTCCATCCGCTCACTGACGCCGGCTTCGCGCAGCAGGTCGACCATGCCCTGTTCCAGTACGCCGGCACGAATACGGCTGAGTACGTAGTCGGGGGCTTGGCGTTCGATGATTACGTTGTCGATGCCGGCCTGGTGCAGCAATTGACCGAGCAGCAGGCCAGAGGGGCCGGCGCCGATAATGGCGACTTGGGTCTTCATTGTTATTGTCCTCAGAGAACCTTGCACAATTGGTCTGGGTTCTGTTTGTTGTGAAGTGCCTGTATTTTTGGTGGATAGAGTCCGGCTTTGAAGGCACTATCTGATTATCTTTATGGACTTTTCGAGGATTGGCGCGTTATGCATAAAGCAGCTGTCAGTGCGGTGCCGGTGTTCAAGCTGTATGGCGAGACAGCGGCCTGGCCGACGCCGGACCTGCTGCATTGCGAATCGATTGCTGAACGCAGCCGTGTGCATGACTGGGAGATCAAGCCGCATCGGCATGCTGATTTAGTGCAGCTGTTGTACGTGCAGACCGGCACGGCTGAGCTGGAAGTGGAGGGCGTGGAGCATCGTGTGCAGCAGGCGTCGCTGCAGGTGGTGCCGGCGCTTAGCGTGCATGGCTTTCGCTTTTCCCAGGACGTGCAAGGCCACGTGCTGAGCCTGGCACAACCCTTGGTGCAGCAGTTGAGTGCGCTGCTCGACAGCCCACCGCTGGCGCGTGCCGCCTGTTATCCGGCGGCCGGGCAGCAGCGTTATCTGGATACCTTGTTTGATTCCATCGCCGAGGAGTACAGCGTGCAACAGCCGGGGCGTGAGTTGATGTTGCAGTCGCTGATCAGCGCGCTGTTGGTGTGGGTCGGGCGCCGCTCACTGGATCAGACGCGCGCCGAAGCCCAGGTGCAGGACCGTGGACGAGCGCATTTACAGGGTTTCACAGGGCTGCTCGAAGCACGCTTTCGCGAGCACTTGCCGATCGAGCACTACGCCGCCGAGCTGGGCATCAGCGCCGCGCACTTAAATGCCCTGTGCCGACGCCTGGCCGGGCAGTCGGCGTTGCAGATGATCAATCAGCGCTTGTTGCTCGAGGCCAAGCGCAGCCTGGTTTACACCGCCATGACCATTAATCAGGTGGCAGACAGTTTGGGGTTTTCCGAGCCGGCGTATTTTTCGCGCTTTTTCAAACGCAGCACCGGGCAGTCGCCCAAGGACTTCCGCTTGCAGCGTTAGCTTGTGCTCAGGTCATAACCATTTGGTTGGCTATCAGTCGGTTCGACGTTAGGCTTGCAGCCGTTCCCCTTAACGCGCAGGGCTGCCGTGAATATCGATACGCGGATCAAGTTTCGTCATCTGGTGTGCTTCCTTGAAGTGGCGCGCCAAGGCACGTTGGCGCGGGCGGCGAACAAGCTGGCGGTGAGTCAGCCGGCCATCTCGAAAACCCTCAAGGAACTGGAGGAGTTACTCACCGCCAGCCTGTTCGAGCGCAGCAAAGCAGGCGTCACTTTGACCGAAGCGGGAGTGGCCTTTATGCGTTACGCCGGCCCTTGCGTGCAGGCGCTGCGCGACGGGGTCAACAGCTTGCGGGACGCCGAATATGCCTCGGGTACCCTGCGTCTGGGGGTGCTTTCGACCGTGGAAAGTCTGCTGATTCCCGAGGTGGTGCGCCGCCTGCATGAGCGTCATCCGGCACTGGTGGCCAGCGTGGTGACTGGGCCCAGTGCGTATTTGCTCTCGCAATTGCATGTTGGCGAGCTGGATCTGGTGGTCGGGCGGATGACCGACAGCCCGCAGATTCAGGGTCTGACCTTCGAGCACCTGTACAGCGAGTCGATGACCCTGGTGGCACGCCCCGGTCATCCGTTGCTGTCTGCACCACTGCTGCACGAGCAGTTGCAGGACTACCCGTTGGTGTTGCCATTGGCCGGCACCACCATCCGCAAATATGCCGATGCGCTGTTTGTGCAATGCGGCATCCGCCAGCCGCGCCAACGCCTGGAGACCCTGTCGCTGGCTTTAAGCCGGCGCTATGTGCAGACCAGCGAAGCGTTGTGGATCGCGCCTTTCGATGCGGTGCAGCTGGATTTACGCCGTGGTGAGCTGGTCGAGCTGGACTTAGGTATTCGCGAGCCTGGAGGCTCGGTGGGGATCTGCAGCAACGCCAGTCTGCCGTTGTCGTTGGCGGGGCACTGGTGTATCGAGGTGCTGCGCGAGTTGGGGCAGGCTTATCGTGAAGGTGCCTTTCCCTAAGCGCTTTTCGTGGGATGGGTTGAGCTTGCGATAGCCATCAAACAATCACCCATCAAGCAACCGGCTGCGGGTAAATGCCCGATGGCTATCGCTGCGCTCCACGCCATCCTGCGGGCGGTGAGCAGCGCTTACGGCAATATGCCTTACACATGGCCTTATGCATAACCATAAGGTTATGTATAAGGCATTTTATTTCAGTGTTACTCGGCTTCCTGACATTGGAGACTGCTCCTCAGCTTGCTGCTGAGGCAGCCGTTATCACTCCAATATAAGGAACCCCGCCATGTCCGACGCGCCGCAGAGCCGCTTCGTCATTCGCGACCGCAACTGGCACCCCAAGCCTTATACGCCGGACTACAAGACCTCGATCCCGCGCTCGCCGCGCCAGGCGCTGGTGAGCATCCCGCAGTCGATCTCGGAAGCCAGTGGGCCGGATTTCACCCATTTGCAAATGGGCCAGCACGACAACGATTTACTGCTCAACTTCAACAACGGCGGCCTGCCGGTGGGGGAGCGGATCATTCTTGCCGGGCGAGTCTGCGACCAATACGGCAAGCCGATCCCACACACCTTGGTAGAAGTCTGGCAGGCCAACGCGGGCGGTCGTTATCGGCACAAGAATGACCGCTACCTGGCGCCGTTGGACCCCAATTTTGGTGGCGTCGGCCGCACCCTGACCGACCGCGACGGATACTACAGCTTCCGCACCATCAAACCGGGCCCGTACCCCTGGCGCAACGGCCCGAATGATTGGCGGCCGGCGCATATTCATGTGTCCATCAGCGGCCCGTCGATTGCCGCGCGGTTGATTACTCAGCTGTATTTCGAAGGGGATCCCTTGATCCCGATGTGCCCGATCGTCAAATCGATCGCCAATCCCGATGCGGTGCAGAGCCTGATTGCCAAGCTCGACATGGGCGCGGCCAATCCGATGGATTGCCTGGCCTATCGCTTCGACATCGTGTTGCGTGGGCAACGCCAAACGTATTTTGAAAATGTCTAAGGGGTAAGTCATGCCTGTTGAATTGCTCAAAGAAACCCCATCCCAAACGGCTGGTCCCTTCGTGCATATCGGTCTGGCCCTGGCGGTTGCCGGCAACCCGAGTCGCGCGCAGGAAATTTGGAATCAGCTGGCCAAACCCGATGCGCCGGGCGAGCACATTACCCTGATTGGCAATGTCTACGACGGCAATGGCCATCTGGTGCGCGACTCCTTTCTGGAGGTCTGGCAGGCGGACCATGAAGGTCGCTATGACAGTGCCTTCAACCTGGAGAAACCGTTCAACAGTTTCGGCCGTACTGCCACCACCTTCGATGCCGGCGAGTGGACGCTCAGCACCATTAAGCCGGGGGTGGTCAACAATGCTGCCGGGGTGCCGATGGCGCCGCATATCAACATTTCGTTGTTCGCCCGTGGCATCAATATCCACCTGCAGACGCGCCTGTACTTTGCCGATGAAGCACAAGCCAACGCCAAGGACCCGGTGCTCAATCTGATCGAGCAGCCACAGCGCCGCGAGACCTTGCTGGCTCAGCGTTGCGAGGTGGATGGCAAGCCGGCTTATCGCTTCGATATACGCATTCAGGGCGAAGGCGAAACGGTGTTTTTTGATTTTTAACGGCGCTTTACGTCTCTGAAAACCATAGAAGCACCGCCAGGGCGCAGGTCGCGACGGCGATCGCGTCCAGGTGGCTGGCACAGCCCAAATATACAAGTCCAATAAAAATAGGGGTGGTGAATGTCTCGCATATATAGCGTGCTGGTTCTGTTGTTGACGCCACTTTTGGCCAGCGCCGAAGAGGTTGTTACGGTCTACAACTGGGAAGGCTACATTGCCCTGCCAGTGCTTCAGAGTTTTGAGGCTGAGACGGGTATTCGGGTGGATTACCACACCTATACCTCGCCCCAAGAAATCGAGGCCGCGTTGAGCAGCGGTGTGCCGATGGATGTTTCCGTGCAGACCCACAACGACCTGCCGCAGCTGATCAAAAGCGGCGCCATCCAGCCTTTGGATTTCAACCAGCTGCCTAATCGCGAGTATTTGGCTCCCCACCTGCTGGGAGCCTTGAAGGTGCTTGACCCGGACAATCGCTATGCCGTGCCTTATCTGTGGGGCGCGACTGGCTTAGCCATCAATACGCCACTGGCCGAAGCGGCCTTTGGTGGGCCGCTGCCTAACAGTTGGAGTGTGTTGTTCGATCCTGAACAAAGTCGTCGATTGGCCAGTTGCGGCGTCAGCTGGCAGGAAGGTGCCAATGAAGGCCTGACCACCTTGCTGCGTTATCAGGGCCGAGACTTAACGCGCAGTTCAACCACCCGGATAAAAGCAGCTGGCAAACTGCTAATGGAGTTGCGCCCCAACTTGCGGTACGTCAGCAGCACCCGTTACATCATGGATCTGCGCGAAGGCAAACTGTGCGTCGCCATGTCTTGGGTCGGGGATGCATTGGCGGCAGCGGCGGCGGGGCAGGATGTACGCTTTGTGATCCCAGATGAAGGCGCGAGTTTTTTTATCGATAGCTTGGTTATCCCCGCTAGCGCCAAGCGAGCGGATCTTGCCATGCGCTTTATCAATTATTTGCTGCGCCCGGAAATAGCCGCGCAAATCACCACAGAGACCCTTTACGGCAGCGGCAACCAGAATGCCAAGGAGTTCGTCGATGAAAAGTTGCGCAACCAGCCCGGCTTGTATCCGGATAATCAAACCCGGCGCCGGCTTACCCTGCTGGAAAGTCTGCCGCCCAAGCACGCTGAGATGAGTAATGCGGTCTGGACTGAGTTTATCAACGCTGCCGCGCCTGCCGAGGCATCTGCCAGTGGCGCGCCTTGAGTGCGCTCAGCTGCTGTCGTCCTGTGAGTCGGTTGCGCCTATCCGGCTGTGGGTCGATCATTGCGGATGTTTGTTGAGGAAACTGTATGAGTGATCCGCGTCTGCCCCTGTCGACCCTGGCACCACCGATAATTGCCTCGCCTGCCAAACGCATCGAGGCCCTGACCGGCGATCCTAATTTCATGACCTCGCTGGCTCGTGGGCTGGCGGTGATTCATGCGTTCCAGGAGCGTAAGCGTCAGCTGACCATTGCGCAGATCAGTCACCGCACCGAGATTCCTCGCGCTGCCGTGCGCCGGTGTCTGCACACCCTGATCAAACTGGGTTACGCCACCACCGACGGGCGCACCTATTCACTGCTGCCCAAGGTGCTCACGTTGGGCCATGCCTACCTATCCTCGACGCCGTTGGCGGTCACTGCCCAGCCGATCCTCGATAGTCTCAGCGAGCAACTGCACGAAGCCTGTTCGATGGCCACCTTGGAGGGCGATGAGATCCTTTATATCGCCCGCTCGGCAACGCCGCAGCGGCTGATTTCGGTCGATCTGAGTGTCGGTAGCCGGCTGCCGGCGTACTGCACATCGATGGGCCGCATCCTGCTAGCCGGGCTCGATGATCAGGCTCTGGAGGACTACCTGAGCGGCGCCGATCTGCAAGTCAAAACCAGCCGCACGCTGCACACGCCCGCCGCGTTGCGCGCCAGCATCGATGAGATTCGCCAACAGGGCTGGGTAATCATCGACCAGGAGCTGGAGATGGGGCTGCGTTCGGTGGCTGTGCCCTTGAAGGACTCCGCCGGCCAGGTGCTGGCCGCCCTTAACGTCGGGACTCACGCCGGGCGAATATCCCGCCAGGATTTGGAGACGCGTTTTCTACCGGTGTTACTGGAGGCCAGCGAAGAGCTGAGCACGCGTCTATTTCACTGAATAGCTATAGCGTCTCAAGAGGGGGCTATCTAGCCGCAGGATCTGTTCGATAATCGAACAGATAGTCGATTATCGAATTGTTTGCCTGCGGGACTGACAGTACCTTGGTTCTCACTGGCGGCCTGCGCCAAGCAACCCTAAGAGAACCCCATGGCCGAAATTCTTTCCCTGCGAGAAGCGGTGCAACGCTTCGTCCACGACGGTGACAGTGTCGCCCTCGAAGGCTTCACTCATCTGATCCCAACTGCTGCCGCCCACGAGATCATCCGCCAGGGACGCAAGGATTTAACCCTGACCCGCATGACTCCCGACCTGGTCTACGACCTGCTGATCGGTGCCGGTTGTGCGAAGAAACTGGTGTTTTCCTGGGGTGGGAATCCGGGGGTAGGCTCGTTGCACCGCTTGCGTGATGCGGTGGAAAAAGATTGGCCGCATGCCTTGGAGATCGAAGAGCACAGTCACGCTGACCTGGCTAATTCTTACATCGCCGGGGCCTCGGGTTTGCCGTTTGCTGTGCTGCGCGCCTATGCCGGTTGCGACCTGCCTAAGGTCAATCCGTGGATCAAAACCGTAACCTGTCCTTTTACCGGTGAGGTGTTAGCCGCAGTGCCGGCGGTGCGCCCGGACGTGACTGTGATTCACGCGCAGAAGGCCGACCGCAAAGGCAATGTGTTGCTCTGGGGCATTCTTGGCGTACAGAAAGAAGCGGCCTTGGCGGCCAAACGCTGCATCGTTACCGTCGAAGAAATCGTCGACGACCTCAATGCTCCAATGAATGCCTGCGTGCTGCCGACCTGGGCGCTGACGGCGGTTTGTCTGGTGCCGGGTGGTGCGCACCCGTCTTACGCCCACGGTTACTACGAGCGTGATAACCAGTTCTATCAAGCCTGGGACCCGATTTCCCGTAGTCGTGAAACCTTCACTGCTTGGATCAATGAATACATTCGTGGCACTGCTGATTTCGCAGCTTTTCAGCAAAAACGTGACCACGCCAAACTCGCGGAGGCCAAGTGATGAGCGCCTACAGCACCAATGAAATGATGACCGTCGCCGCCGCCCGCCGTTTGAATAACGGTGCGGTGTGTTTCGTCGGCATTGGCCTGCCATCCAAGGCCGCCAACCTGGCGCGGCTGACCTCGTCGCCAGACGTGGTGTTGATCTATGAGTCTGGCCCGATCGGCGCCAAGCCCAGCGTGTTGCCGCTGTCGATTGGTGACGGCGAACTGGCCGAAACTGCCGATACCGTGGTGCCGACCGGCGAGATATTCCGCTACTGGCTGCAAGGTGGACGCATCGACATGGGCTTTCTCGGTGCGGCTCAAGTCGACAAGTACGGCAACATCAACACCACGGTGATCGGCGATTACAGCCGGCCGAAAGTGCGTCTGCCGGGAGCCGGTGGCGCGCCAGAAATTGCCGGTTCGGCCAAGCAGGTGCTGATTATGCTCAAGCAGTCGCACCGCACCTTTGTCGACAAACTGGCGTTTATTACCTCGGTTGGTTTTGGCGAGGGCGGCGATCACCGCAAACGTCTTGGGCTGCCGGGCGCTGGGCCGGTGGGGATCATCACCGACCTGTGCGTGATGGAGCCGGAAGCGGGCACTAACGAGTTTATCGTCACCGCCTTGCACTCAGGCGTAACCCGCGAGCAGGTGATTGAAGCCACCGGTTGGCAGATTCGGTTTGCCGCCGAGGTGACGGTCAGCACCGTGCCTAGTGACGCCGAGTTGAGCGCGCTGCGCGCATTGGAAGCGCGCACTGCGGCGGCCCACGGCCAGTTGGGCGGTGAAGAGTGAGCCGCGAAGTCTTTATCTGCGACGCCGTGCGTACGCCAATCGGCCGTCTTAATGGTGGCCTGGCTGCGGTGCGTGCTGACGACCTTGCTGCGATCCCGTTGCGGGCTTTGATTGAGCGTAACCCGCAGGTGGATTGGCGCGCTGTCGATGAAGTGTTTATGGGCTGCGCCAACCAGGCGGGTGAAGACAATCGTAACGTCGCGCGGATGGCACTGCTGCTCGCCGGCCTGCCGGAAAGTGTGCCGGGGGTAACTCTCAACCGCTTATGTGCCTCCGGTATGGAGGCGGTCGGTGCCGCGTTTCGCGCTATTGCCAGTGGCGAAATGGAGCTGGCGATTGCCGCCGGTGTGGAGTCTATGAGCCGGGCGCCCTATGTGATGGGCAAGGCTGACAGCGCCTTTGGTCGCGGGCAAAAACTGGAAGACACCACGCTTGGCTGGCGCTTTATCAACCCGCTGATGAAAGAGCAATACGGCGTCGACAGCATGCCAATCACTGGCGACAACGTTGCGGATGATTACCGCATCAGCCGTGCCGATCAGGACGCCTTCGCCTTGCGCAGCCAACAGCGCGCAGCCTCCGCACAGCAAGCCGGATTCTTCGCCCAAGAGATAGTGCCGGTAGTAATCAAGGGCAAGAAGGGCGACACGCTATTCAGCGTCGACGAACACCCGCGTGCCGACACCAGCGCTGCAGCCTTGGCCAAACTCAAAGCGGTCAACGGCGTGGATAAAACCGTCACCGCTGGCAACGCATCCGGCCTTAATGACGGTGCCTCGGCGATGATTTTGGCCTCGCGCGAGGCGGTGCAAAAATACGGCCTAACGCCACGGGCGAAAGTCCTCAGCATGGCCAGCGGCGGTGTGGCGCCACGGGTTATGGGTATCGGCCCGGTACCGGCGGTGCGCAAGCTGCTGGAGCGCTTGAGTCTGTCCATCGATGCTTTCGACGTGATCGAGCTGAATGAAGCATTCGCCGCGCAAGGTTTGGCGGTACTGCGCGATCTCGGCCTGGCAGACGACAGCGCCAAGGTTAATCCGAATGGTGGCGCTATTGCTCTCGGTCATCCACTGGGCATGAGTGGTAATCGTCTGGTGCTGACCGCTGTGCATCAGCTGGAAAAAACCGGCGGCAAGCTCGGCTTGGCGACCATGTGTGTGGGTGTCGGCCAGGGGTTGGCGCTGGCGATTGAGCGTGTGTGAGTGACATGTCGGGTTTCGTAGGATGGGTTGAGCGCAGCGATACCCATGCTGGCGTTGCGATGGGTTACGCCTTTGGCTAACCCATCCTACGGTGGTAATTCATATACCGACCAAGGTTGATTGACTGTTATAAAACCCATCTTCTTTTCCGCTTTCTGGAGCATCGGCTTGAACCGCCCGAGCAACCAACTCTTTGATGCCTACTTCACGGCGCCTGCCATGGGCGAGATTTTCTGCGATCACGGTCGGGTGCAGGGCATGCTCGATTTCGAAGCGGCGCTGGCCCGTGCGCAGGCGCGGCTTGGGCTGATCCCGGCAGAGGTTGTAGCGCCAATTGCGGCGGCCTGCCGGGCCGAGCTGTATGACTTTGCCGCGTTGGCTGAGGCCATCGTCAGCGCCGGTAATTCGGCGATTCCGCTGGTCAAGGCGTTGGGCAAGCAGCTTGCCGCCAGCGATGCCCAGGCCGAGCGTTTTGTCCATCTAGGTGCCACCAGTCAGGACGCCATGGATACCGGCCTGGTACTGCAATTGCGCGCTGCCATCGGCCTGTTGGAAAACGATTTGGCCCAGTTAGCCGACGGCCTGGCGACCCAAGCTGTACGTTACGCCGATACGCCGCTGGTCGGGCGCACCTGGTTGCAGCATGCCACTCCAGTAACGCTGGGCATGAAGCTGGCTGGCACCTTGGGCGCTGTTACCCGTCATCGTCAGCGTTTGGCGCAGCTTAAACCACGGCTGCTGTCGCTGCAGTTTGGCGGCGCCTCTGGCAGTCTGGCCGCCTTGGGCGAGCAGGGCTTGGCGGTGGCCGAGGCGTTGGCCGCTGAGTTGGGCCTGACGCTGCCTGAGCAGCCGTGGCACACCCAGCGCGATCGGCTGGTGGAGTTTGCCAGCTTGTTAGGGATGCTGGCCGGTAGCCTGGGCAAGCTCGGTCGCGATATCAGCTTATTAATGCAGACTGAAACCGCCGAGCTGTTTGAGCCGTCCGCGCCGGGCAAGGGCGGTTCCTCGACCATGCCGCACAAGCGCAATCCGGTGAGTGCAGCGGTACTGATCGCGGCAGCCACCCGAGCACCGGGATTGGTCTCGACCATGTTCAGTGCCATGCCGCAGGAGCACGAGCGCAGCCTTGGCCTTTGGCATGCCGAATGGGAAACCTTGCCGCAGCTGTGCTGCCTGGTTTCCGGTGGCTTGCAACAGGCGCTGCTGGTGCTGCCGGGATTGGAAGTGGACGCCGTGCGCATGCGCAGCAACCTCGATTTAACTCAGGGATTGGTGTTGGCCGAGGCCGTGAGTATTGCCCTGGCCCAGCGTATCGGCCGTGATGCTGCGCATCATCTGCTCGAACAGTGTTGCCGGCGTGCGGTGGAGCAGGGCGTTCAACTGCGTCAGGTGTTGGGCGAAACACCGCAGGTCTGCGCCGAGCTTTCCTCGCAGGAGTTGGATTGTTTACTTGATCCGACCCATTACCTCGGTCAGGCCCGTTTGTGGGTCGAGCGCGCCGTGGCAGAACATCAGAATTTCTCGCTGTAGGAACTACGTATGCCAGCCGTACAACTCGCCGATGGCGAACTGAATTACCAGCTCGAGGGTGTTGCCGGTGCGCCGGTGCTGCTGTTGTCCAACTCCCTGGGCACCGATTTGCATATGTGGGACGCGCAGATCGCCGCCTTCACCCAGCACTTTCAGGTGCTGCGCTATGACACCCGTGGTCACGGTCAGTCGCTGGTGACTGAGGGCAGCTACAGCATTGAGCAAAACGGTCGCGACGTCTTGGCCCTGCTGGATGCGCTGGAGATTGCCCAGGTGTCTTTTTGCGGCCTGTCGATGGGCGGCTTGATCGGGCAGTGGCTGGCGATCAATGCCCCCGAGCGTTTGCAGCGCGTGGTGTTGTGCAATACCGCAGCGAAAATCGGTAACCCTGAGGTGTGGAACCCGCGCATCGAATTGGTGCTGCGCGAGGGGCCGGCGGCCATGCGCGCGTTACGTGATGGTTCAATCGCCCGTTGGTTTACCCCAGCCTTTGCCGACGCCGAACCGGCCAAGGTTGAGGCTGTGGTTGGCATGCTCGCCGCCACCTCGCCGCAAGGTTATGCCGCCAACTGCGCGGCCG
>Ga0115550_1001447_pt1 | contig 17770 bp, 17 predicted proteins | sample COGITO_mtgs_1005_FD_87177 | JGI IMG/M metagenome (GOLD analysis project Ga0115550, IMG submission 87177) | Pelagic marine microbial communities from North Sea - COGITO_mtgs_100511 | ecosystem: Environmental > Aquatic > Marine > Epipelagic | place: Germany:Helgoland, sampling site Kabeltonne... | reverse complement strand
TCACTGATATCGCCAGAGCCACGTCGGATAAACCATTTCTCGGCCTGGCTTTCGGTGAGTGCGGGTTCAACACTCTCAGCCGGTCTATCACTAGCGTTGATCATTGGGGCTCCTTGAGCATTTCCTTCATGCGCTTAAGTGCAATCATCATATATTTTTCCACCGCACTTACGCTAATAGCACAGTGCTTGGCGATCTGAATATAGGTCAAACTTTCATAGCGACTCAGTATAAAAACTTCACGAACTCGAGGACTGAGGCTCTCTAGTAATCTGAGATAATATTCATAGAGTTCTTGACCACAAACTATATCCTGTGGCGTTACTGGATCCTCCCGCGCTAACTCCTCAACATACTCAATATGCATACCATGGTGCCGGACCTTCTCTCTGCGCAGTCGATCGCGCAGCACACTCCACGCGATGGTAAACATATAAGCATCGCTGTAGTCGCTGAGTGCGATATCGCGGCGCTTCCAAATCTTACAAAATACCTCTTGAGTGAGTTCTTCCGCGTCCCATGCATTACGTGATCTTCGCATAAAGAAGCTCACTAAGGTTCTTTGATATTGATCTACGAGTGCTTTCATAAATAGCACGTTCCTCCCTGGAGCTTATTTTTATCTATCTAAACAGAGTCTGTGCCGACCCTTTTATCTACAGTTGAATGAGGCCTTTTCTTATTGCCAGATAGACCGCATGTGCCTGAGATCCTGTTCCCAGCGTTTTTTTTGCCAATGCCATATGCTTGTTTGCAGTATCGAGACTGATACATAGGTCGTCTGCTGCCTCAGCCAGTGAAAGATCAAACTTGGCCATGGTGGAGAGCAAGCGTAAGGCTTTGGGTTTAATTTCGTTTTCAGGTCTGATGTGGTTAAACCTCTGTTCATTGAAAAAGCTAATGGCATCCGCAAGCACCTTTAATAATGGGCCGTAGCGTTTTGCCTTGACGCGGAATTCCGCATCATCCATACCAATCGCCATAACCGTTAAAACACCTCGATCCTGACTAAATTTCTTGGTACTTCTTACCGGGATAATGTAAGCATTACTCACACCGTAGCTGTTATAGAGCTCCAATATCTCTTCGTTTTTCTTGAAGGTGTAGGTCATGACCGGTGAGCTTTTAATCGTATCTGTCACCATAGACAGGAGAATTGGATCGCCTATCCCGCAATGAATGTAATCTAGTACCATGTCGAAACGACAGTAACCCTCGTCCTCGTAAGCTTTAAATAATTCATCAGGAAGTGAGCTGTGAGGTGCCTCAATAGTACCCACGCCAGTCTTACAGATTAACGCGTAATCGCTAAACCCAAGCCCTGTAAGTATTTGCATAATTTCGGCATGAAACTCCTCAACCGTTTCAACACTACTCAAATTCCGGATGTAATCAATTTGGCTTATCAAAATACCCAAGGTTTGATCATCTGCATCTTCGGAAATAACAAGCTCTCCGGCCTCGAGAAAATTAACTGGTTTTTGGTAACCCATTTTCAGCAACGATTGACACTGTAACGTCATACTTCAAAATCCTTATAAGACAATGGTGGTATGAAAAATCATATTTAAGAAGATAGTGTTCAACAATTACACGTAACCGTGGATCAGGGGCAGAATCCTGCCTGATTACTGATAGCAATTTGCCAGTATGTGTAAATCAAGCGCTAGATCAATGTCACACCGACATACTATTAGCGGGCGGTGCAGGAGCCATTTTTGAGCCATTTTTTATGTCAATAATCGGACTGTTAGAACCATCCTTCCATGAAGGGAATTGCTTTATTTCTGCCATTTCCAAAGACCGGTTGTTCGTGTACAAAAACGTTATGCAGACGAGAATGCGCACCTCAACACAGACGAAAAATTGAGTCAGGAAAAATATATGGGTTTTAACGGGCTCGAAACTAGACGCAGATCAATAAAAACCGATTTCTGCGATTTGAATGTCAGCGCTGTGCTCTCTGCCGAAGGCAACAATGCCGATACTGCGGATGGATTTGGGGTTGACCACGTCACTCAGCCACTGCCCTGAGCGGGCGAAGTCTGTGAGGGGCACTTTAACGATCTGCCACTGGTCTGTTGTAGTGAAGCTTGCTTGATAGTACTGCCAGGGCAGCAATGTGCCACTGGTGCGCAGGTGCAGAAAGTACTGCTGGCCATTGCCACGTACTTTTAGATAGGCACCAGAGGCGGTGTCGATGGTTTTCTTCGGGATGGCTTTGCGCAGCTGGATAAAGCCGCCATTATTTTCGGTGCTGACCTGTCCTGTCATATGAGCATACTGTTCGCCTTGGTCTTCCTTGAAGACGACTCTGCCTTGAGAGACTCCGCCCATGACCTGATCGCTGACGTAGGACCAGCGAAGCTGTGGGTCGGATTCAAAGTTATCGATCATCAGGGGCTCCAGGGCAATGGTGCTGGGTATCAAAAACAGGCAGAGGCAGCTGGCGATGATGTTATGGCGAATAGTTTTCATTGTTGAGTGCCCTTTAGCCGCGCTTGTATTGAGTGGGGCAGTAGCCGCGACTGACGTCTGGCGAGCGCAGTTGCAGATGCTTGGTTTTTCGGCCTGTGACGCGTTTGCGCCAGAGACGAAATGACCGCGGCTTCATGGTGCGGCGCATCAATGAGATGACCGCCGATTCATTGAGCTTGAACAGGCCCTCGATGGCTTCAAACGGTGTGCGGTCTTCCCATGCCATTTCGATTACACGCGACACCTCGCTATCAGTGAGCCCAGTGACTGCGGGTACTGATGCGGCGTCTATTGAAGAATTTAGCTGGCTGCTACTGTTGGCCATGGGTATCCCCTATGCGTTGTAACATTTGTACGATTCCAACGGTTTATCCGATGACTCACACAGCTATTACATTTGCTCTGACTTTGCGGTAGAGTCCTGTGTCAATTCAACCACAATTAACTAAATTAGTAACCGACTATGACTGATACTCAGACTGAACAGCAAGCCATCAATATCGATGCTCGCAAGCTCTTTAACCTCGGCGCCAACCTGCTGGTGGCCGGCTTTAAAAACCAAAGCCCCGAAAACGCAAAAAAGCTTTTTAAAGAGCTAAAGCAAGGCGCTTCTGTTAGATCTGGCGAGCTTTCCGGTGAGACCAGCGGTGTTAAGATTCCGATCAAGATGGAGCTTGATCGCAGCGAGTATAAGGGTCAGTTTAACTATCCTAATTTTGAGTTGTCTCTGAATGCGATGTTGCAGAAGTTTCAGACTGAAGTGCGCAAGGATAAAGAGCTTAAGGATTTACGTACGCTAACCAATGAAGCCACTGGCGGTATAGTGTTTAACCTTCCCTCTGGTGTGGAGATTCAAGGCAACCTCAATGTGATGATGCTTTGCATGGAGCCCTCGGCAGATTGTCTGGCGGTAAGGTTGATATTTGTTGATTCGACTCAGTTCCAAGAACAGGGCTAGTCCGGCGGCTAGCCAAACCTGAGCAGTCCATCTTGAGCAGCTTATTTTGACCAGTCACCTGCGCGAGTTTAGCAGCCATCTAGCGGCCATCATGCCCGAGATTGGCAGCAAGCGGCTGCCCTCCCTGCTGGTGCATCTACTTAGGAGTTTGGTGCCTTTTGACAATGCGGTTATCTTGCATTATCGCCACGATAAGCAGCCACTGCTGCTGTATAACGACATTCCTCCTGTTGAAATAAAGCGGCAGATCGACACCTTCGTCAATGGCACGTTCTTGCTCGACCCCTTTTACCGCGCTGCGGTAGACAATCGTGCCGACGGCTTGCATCGTTTGTCTGACCTGGCTCCCAGCGGTTTTGAGGAAACCGAGTATTACCGCAGCTACTTTCGATATACGGAAATTAAAGATGAGGTTGGTTTTATCTTCCATCTCTCAGAGGATCAGTTTATTAATATTTCCATGAGTCGCCTGACCTTTTCACAACCCTTTAACCGCGTCCAAGTTAGCCTGTTAGAGGATATTACTGAGGCCATAGAGACGCTGTGCAAACTGCAGTGGGCTGCAGTAAATAGCCCGCAGCAGGCCTCTGATAATAAGTTGCCCAGTCAGTTAGATAGTGCACTAAAGCATTTTGGCACGGCTTACTTGACCGACCGCGAGACCCAAGTAGTGCAGCTTTTTCTCCATGGCCATTCGACCAAGTCAATTGCCGAGCGCTTGGGGATTTCTCCGGAGACCGTCAAACTGCACCGCAAAAATAGCTATGCCAAGTTAGATGTGTCGTCTCAGGCAGAGTTGTTTCACCTGTTTATTGACTCCCTTGCCAGCCTGTCGAGCTATTCTGGCGGCGATCCGCTGGTTGGCTATCTATAGCAATAACGGACTAACCGAATACCACCACACCCTCCTCCAAGGCTCCCTTTATCTCTGCTCCCGGAGCAAATTGGCCGGAGAGAATACTCTGGGCAAGGGGGTTTTCAATCAGCTGTTGAATCACTCGCTTTAAGGGCCTGGCACCATAGACTGGGTCAAATCCTGCTTCGAGGAGTTTATCCAATAGCTCATCACTGAGCGTAAGCTGCAGTTCATGCTCTGCTAAACGCTTGCGCAGCAAATCGATCTGGATGCTAGCGATGCCGCGGAGCTGATCTTTGGCCAGGGGATGGAAGACCACTACTTCGTCGACACGGTTGATAAATTCTGGGCGGAAGTGGCCGCTGACCACATCCATCACCGCCGACTTCATCACATCATAGTTTTCTTCACCGGCGAGCATTTGAATCACGTCGGAGCCCAGATTCGAGGTCATCACAATCACAGTATTTTTAAAATCCACTGTGCGGCCCTGACCATCGGTCAAGCGGCCGTCGTCCAAGACCTGGAGTAAAATATTAAATACATCTGTATGGGCTTTTTCAATTTCATCCAGCAGCAGTACTGAGTAGGGTCGACGGCGCACAGCTTCGGTGAGATAGCCTCCCTCTTCGTAGCCCACATACCCGGGAGGCGCGCCAATCAATCTTGCCACCGAGTGCTTTTCCATAAACTCGGACATATCGATACGCACCATGGCCTCTTCGCTATCGAACAAAAATTCGGCTAGCGATTTACAGAGTTCGGTTTTACCCACGCCTGTGGGGCCTAAAAACAGGAACGAGCCATTGGGTCGATTGGGATCTGAGAGCCCGGCCCGTGAACGGCGTACGGCGTTGGAAACAGCGACTACGGCTTCGCTCTGACCCATGACACGCCGGTGCAGTGAATCTTCCATGCGCAGCAGTTTATCGCGCTCTCCTTCGAGCATTTTCGAGACTGGGATGCCGGTCCACTTGGCAACCACTTCCGCCACTTCTTCTTCGGTGACCTTGTTTCTCAATAGGCGTTTTTCAACCTGAACTTCACTATTGGCGGTGGCTAGCTGCTTTTCCAACTCGGGAATAATGCTGTATTGAATCTGCGCCATCTTTTCAAGATCGCCTGATCTATGGGCTGCTTCAAGGTTCACCTTGGCCTGTTCAAGTTCGGCTTTGATATGGGTCGACCCCTGCATAGAGGCTTTTTCCGCTTTCCAGATTTCTTCAAGGTCGGAATATTCTGCGCCCAATTCGGCAATGTCATCTTCGAGTTTTTGCTGGCGCTTGCGCGAGGCTTCATCTTTATCTTTTTTAACCGCTTCTCGTTCAATCTTGAGTTGGATTAAACGTCGCTCGAGGCGGTCCATTTCTTCAGGCTTGGAATCAATTTCCATGCGGATGCGGCTGCCCGCCTCATCGATAAGGTCAATGGCTTTGTCCGGCAGCTGGCGGTCGGTAATATAGCGCTGAGACAATTTGGCGGCCGCCACTATGGCGCTATCGGTGATCTCAACGCCATGATGAACTTCATAGCGCTCTTTAAGGCCGCGTAAAATGGCTACGGTGTCTTCTTCGCTAGGTTCTTCCACCAAGACCTTTTGAAAGCGACGCTCTAGGGCGGCATCTTTTTCAATAAACTTGCGGTATTCGTCCAGGGTAGTGGCGCCGACACAGTGCAGCTCACCGCGGGCCAGTGCGGGTTTAAGCATATTGCCTGCATCCATGGCGCCTTCGGCTTTACCGGCTCCGACCATGGTATGAATTTCATCGATAAACAGGATGATTTGCCCTTCCTGCTTGGACAGATCCTTGAGTACAGCTTTTAAACGCTCTTCAAAGTCACCGCGAAATTTCGCACCGGCTAGCAGTGCACCCAAATCTAGGGTTAAGACGCGTTTATTTTTTAACCCCTCGGGCACTTCGCCATTGATAATGCGCTGGGCCAAGCCTTCAACTATGGCGGTTTTACCCACACCGGGTTCACCGATTAGCACTGGGTTGTTTTTGGTTCGGCGCTGTAGAACCTGGATGGTGCGTCGAATCTCATCATCGCGACCAATAACCGGATCCAGCTTACCGGATTCGGCCCGCTCGGTGAGGTCGATGGTGTATTTATCTAGGGCTTCTCGCTGGCTCTCGGCATCGGCATCGTTGACCTGCTCGCCACCGCGAACCGATTCAATAGCACTCTTGGCTTTAGTGATATCGCCATATTTGGCCAGACTTTTACCCAGTATATTTTTGTCTTCCAGGGCGGCCAGTAGCAATATTTCACTGGAAACAAATTGGTCGCCCTTTTTCTGAGCATTTCGATCGGCCATGTTTAATAGACGGCTGAGATCTTGAGAGAGGTTTGCTTCGCCAGTAGGGGAGCTGATCTTGGCGAGCTTATCGAGCTGACTATTGAGATCGGCTTGCAGGCCGACAACATCAAAGCCCGCGCGATTGAGAATTGGGCGGACACTGCCGCCCTGCTGATTTAACAGTGCCAATAACAGATGCAGTGGCTCTATGGCGGAATGGTCATTGCCCACGGCAATGGATTGCGCGTCTGCCAGTGCACTCTGCAGTTGGTTAGTTAGCTTGTCGATTCGCATGGCCTTCCTCCAAATGATTTTTAATCTTGCTTAGTGTTTTAGGTGGGGGCTGGCATTGAATTTTCAACAGGTGCGAAAAATTCGTTGATGCAAGTCATAGGAAACAGCGCATGAGTTATGCGTAATAACGGGAGGAATAAGCATGGAGCTAGGTGATAATGACCCTAGCTGACAACCATATTGTCGCGATGGATTAGCTCATCATCTTCACGATAACCAAGAATCTCAGCTATGCGCTCAGTACCCTGGCCCTGAATGCGGGTGGCTTCATCAGAGTGGTAGTTCACCAGACCGCGGGCGATTTCCTGGCCTCCTGAATCAACACAGCTGACCAATTCGCCGCGAGTAAACTGCCCTTTGACCTGAGTGACACCAACGGCCAATAGGCTGCGACCCTGCTGTTGCAGCACTTTAACTGCTCCAGCGTCGAGCACCAGCTGACCTTTGACTTGCAGCTGTCCCGCCAACCACTGCTTGCGCGCCGCGATGGGCTGCTGTGACGCGGCGAGTAAGGTGCCCACTTCAGCACCTTGAGCCACTGCAGTTAATATGCCGCTATTGCGTCCACCTACAATTACGGTGTTGCAACCAGAGCGCGCTGCCAGCCTAGCTGCCTGGAGTTTGGTTATCATGCCGCCACGGCCAAGGGCACTGTTGCTACCACCGGCTAGAGCATCGAGGGAGCTATCGTCGGCCATGGCTTCACTGATCAGCTGGGCGTTTGGGTCTAAGTCGGGATTGGCACTATAGAGGCCATCTTTATCCGTAAGGATTACCAGCAGATCCGCATCGATCAGGTTGGCTACCAGTGCGGCGAGACTGTCGTTGTCACCAAAGCGAATTTCATCAGTGACCACGGTGTCGTTCTCATTGACTATGGGTACAACACTCAATTGGATTAATGTCTGCAGAGCGCTGCGGGCATTGAGGTAGCGCTGGCGATTGGCTAGGTCGTCGTGATCCAGAAGTATCTGAGCGGTGAGACGATCAAAGCGCTTAAAGCTGCTCTCATAGGTTTGGATCAGACCCATCTGCCCCACTGCGGCAGCGGCTTGAAGCTCATGAATGCTCTCGGGACGGGTTTTCCAGCCGAGTCGCACTATGCCTTCGGCAATTGAGCCCGAGGAGACCAAAACAATTTCTTTACCCTGAGCCAAGAGCTGGGCGATTTGTTCAACCCAGCCGTCGATGGCGTCGCGATCAAGGCCCGCGCCGTTATTGGTCAGCAGTGCGCTGCCAATCTTGACGACTAAGCGCTGTGCATCTTGGGTTATTGCTCTTGTCATACTTAGCTACTCTCTAACCTCTGCCTTGACTGCGGCTCCAGTTATTCTGCATAAACCACTTCAACGTCATTGTCGTCGTCATCTTCGTCTTCAAACTCTTCATCGAACTCTGCACCTTCGATCTGCTCGCCACCAAGGCGGGCTAAGCGCCGGGCTTCAGCCAGCCCTTCGATGCGCTCCCGCGCTTCCGCTTGAATCTGCTGACGGCGCTCTTCCAAGGCAACGACCAGTGTCGGATCGATACTTTCGCGTTCTCGATGGCCGTCGATATACTCCATGATTGCTGCACAGAGGGCTTTGGTGCCCTGAGCTGAGATGGCAGAAATAATAAATACTGGGCCCTGCCAGTTAAGTGTCTCAACCACATTCTTGCAGGCTTCTTCCACTTCATCTTCGGGCATCAGGTCGGTTTTATTTAATACCAACCAGCGGTCACCGTCAGCCAGGGTCGGGCTAAATTTAGCCAATTCCTGCTCGATCACCACTGTATTCTCGGCTGGCGTGGTGCCGTCATAGGGCATCATATCCACCAGGTGTAACAATAATCTGGTACGCGTCAGGTGCTTGAGAAAACGAATACCCAGACCGGCACCTTCAGATGCGCCTTCAATGAGGCCAGGAATATCAGCAACGACAAAACTTTTATCGCCGCTCATGCCCACTACGCCCAAATTGGGTACCAAGGTGGTGAAAGGATAGTTGGCGACCTTTGGACGAGCTGCTGAGACAGCACGAATAAAAGTTGATTTACCGGCGTTGGGTAAGCCGAGCAGTCCCACATCAGCGAGCACTTTTAGCTCAAGCTTAATCTCGCGCAACTCACCTTCACTGCCGGGAGAGGTTTGCCGCGGTGCACGGTTGACGCTGGATTTAAAACGCGCATTGCCGAGACCGTGAAAGCCGCCCTGGGCAACTTTGAGCTGCTGGCCTAATTCGGTGAGATCACCGAGCACATCGCCAGTCTCTTCGCAGAGTACCGTGGTGCCAACCGGCACTTGCATAATTAAGTCTTCGCCGCCGGCACCAGTGCAGTCAGAGCCACGGCCCTGCTCGCCATTCTCAGCGCGGAAGTTGCGTGTAAAGCGGAAGTCGATAAGGGTGTTGAGACCCTCTGCGGCAACCAGAAATACACTGCCGCCATCACCGCCATCACCGCCATCTGGGCCGCCTTTGGGAATATATTTCTCACGGCGGAAGCTCATGCAGCCGTTGCCGCCTTTGCCTGCCTGTACTTTAATTGTTGCTTCGTCGACGAATTTCATAGGGTCAGTTTACAGTTGCTGTTGCTGTGTGTCATCGCGTGGGCGATCAGTGTTAAATCCCGCGCATAAAAAAAGCCCCACGTAGGGGCTTTTTTAACAGGAAGTGGTAGTAACCTACGCGGAAACCACTTCTGCATACTTACGGTTCTTCGGGCCTTTCTGCACAAACTGTACAACGCCTTCGGCAGTTGCGAACAGTGTGTGGTCTTTGCCGATACCGACATTGTTGCCCGGGTGGAATTTAGTGCCACGCTGACGAACGATGATGCTGCCTGAATTTATTGCTTGGCCGCCGAAAACTTTAACACCAAGGCGTTTGCTTTCTGAATCGCGACCGTTACGAGTACTACCACCAGCTTTTTTGTGAGCCATTGCTATTTCCTCTTCGGATTATCCAGCGTTAATGCTAGTAATCTTAACTTCTGTATACCACTGTCTGTGGCCCTGTTGTGTGCGCGAGTGCTTGCGACGACGGAATTTAATAATATTCACTTTATCGCCACGACCATGAGAAACGATCTCAGCAGTCACTTTGCCACCCTCTACGAGGGGAGCACCAACCTTGACTTCGGCACCTTCGCCGACCATCAAGACTTCTTCAAAATCGATATTATCACCAGTCGCTAGATCCAGCTTCTCAAGACGAAGGGTCTCTCCTTCAACTACGCGATGCTGCTTTCCGCCACTTTTGATTACTGCGTACATGTTCTGCTCCAATTTATAGTGGCCGCATCAGTTAGTTAGCAGCCAGATTCCGTCGCTTTTTTTCTTGAAGCCAATAGCCTCTGCGAGAGGGCGGCAATTCTAATGGAACACCCCCCTGTTATCAAGTGTTATCCGAGCGAAAACCAGAGGAATTTTAAGCTCTACTCAGAGGCTATCCGCGTAGCCAAATCAGCGACCCATTGCGACCGGTTTTCGACTCCCTCCTGTAGGAGTAAAAGCGCTCTGAATCGCTGTAGCTGCAGTAGTCGCCACCATAGATTTGCGTAACGCCCGAGGCCTGTAATTCGGCTCGTGCAAGACTGTAGAGATCGGCCAGATACTTGTCTTCGGACGGCTCCCGCAAGCTGAAGGCGGCGACGATGGCTCGCTTATGCTGTGGATTTTGTGCCTGATCGAGAAAGGCTTGCAGTACTTCGCTACCCACTTCAAATACTTGCGCGCCAATAGCCGGTCCCAGATAGACCAGCAATTGATCTGGTGACTGCGCAAAGGTGGCCACAGTTTTACGCAGTATGCCGCCACAGAGTCCGCGCCAACCGGCATGGGCGGCGGCAACCTGGGTGCCAGCACTGTCGCAGAGCAACACTGGTAAGCAATCTGCGGTTAATACAGCACAGACCGCACCGGGCTGATCGCTGTAGCTGCCATCGGCTCGCGGTGTGCCGGTCGCCTCAGGCCCATAAACTAGGTCGGTGCTGTGAACCTGATCCAGCCACAGGGGTTGAGTGGGCAACTTGAGGGATTGCTTGAGGCTTGCACGATTGGCTATAACGTCTTGGGGGTTATCCTGCACATGCAATGCAAGATTGCTCTGATCGAAAGGCGCATTGCTGCAACCTCCTGTGCGCAGGGTAATGGCCGAGCCCACATTGGCGGGCGCTGGCCACTGGGGAGTGATTACATCAATTGGCACAAGCTTGCTCCCTGGGTTGGTTACTGTTTTAGCCTGGCTTTTTAAACTAGCCTTCTAACCTAGCCTTCTTTTAATGCTACTAACAGGTTCTGCATGTCCTCGGGCAGTTCGGTCTCCCAGCTAACATACTCGCCGCTGGCGGGATGAACTAACCCCAGTGCTCGGGCGTGCAGGGCCTGACGACCAAAATGCTGCAGGGATTCTCTGAGCTGGTCGGAGACCCCTTTATGAATTCGGAAACGGCCGCCGTAGGTATAGTCGCCGACTATGGGATATTTGATGCTCGCCATATGCACACGAATCTGATGGGTGCGTCCGGTTTCCAGCTTTAAGCGAATATGGGTGTGGCCGTCGAAGCGCTTGACCACCTTGTAATGAGTGCGAGCCTCTTTGCCGTCACGTACCACAGCCATCTTGACGCGCTGCTTGGGATGCCGGCCAATGGGCTGATCAACCAACCCTCCTCCAGTCATTACACCACTGACTACAGCCTCATACTCACGGCTGACGGTGCGCGCCTGAAGCTGGGCAACTAGGTCGGTATGGGCGGCAAGGGTTTTGGCCACCACCATCAGGCCGGTAGTGTCTTTGTCTAGGCGGTGGACAATTCCAGCCCGGGGCACTGACTCTAACTGTGGGCAATGAAATAACAGCGCATTGAGCAATGTGCCCTCGCGATTGCCAGCGGCGGGATGGACAACAAAATTGGTTGGCTTATTGATCACTATTATACTGTCGTCTTCAAACACTATATTTAGCGGAATATCTTCAGCCTGCCAATCCCCCTCGGCTTTTAACTGGGCAGAGACCGCAAGGGTTTCGCCACCCAGCAGTTTAAATTTCGGCGATTGCTGCTGCCCGTCCACGGTTAACTCGCCGGATTTAATCCACAGTTGCAGACGCGAGCGAGAATAGTCGCTAAATAGCTCCGCGGCAATTTGATCCAGACGGCGTCCACAATCGGCTGCAGATACGATTGCGGTTTGTTCAATGTGATCTATATGACCTAGATGGCCTAGTTGGTCTTTAGAGTCTGTAGCGTCTATAAAATCAGTCAATCGAGGTATTCCTAGCGTTGAATTTAGGGGCTGGCAACTTTGGCCGCCGTACTGGTTTGGTTTACCAGGGTTTTAACAGTAGCTATATCAGCCACACAGATTGGTTTACGGCAGGCTGTGTGGTTAAATGCACGACTACATCGCTAGCGCGTCGACACTTTCTCAGGCTGGGAATATTACATGAAAATCAGGTCAATTATTTTACTCATATTGAGTTTATCTGTTATCTCTGGATGCTCTTGGTTGGGATGGGGTGACGAGGAGTCTACAGAAGACGAAAGCTCAGGCTATACCGAAGTCGATTTTTACGAAAAAATTCAGAGCAGCCTAAATGCCAGCAACTGGTCCGTGGCGATTAGCAACCTGGAGCTGCTGGAATCACAATTTCCCTTTGGCAAGTATGCCGAACAGGCCCAGCTGGAACTGATGTACGCACAGTTTAAGTCCGGTGACCACGATTCGAGCATTGCCGCCGCAGACCGATTTATTCGCCTGCACCCGCAACACCCCAATGTGGATTATGCCTTCTATGTTAAAGGCCTCTCTGAGATATCTCAGTCCTCTAGTGCCTTTGATAACTTTTTGCCCACCGACAGCAGCATGCGTGACATAGGGTCGGCTCGCGATGCCTTTGGCACCTTTACCGAGCTGCTAAACCGCTTTCCGAAGAGCCCCTATGCGGCTGATGCACGCAAGCGTCTAGTCAATCTGCGCAACCAATTGGGCCGCGCTGAAATACATGTGGCCAACTACTACTTCTCTCGCGGTGCTTATTTAGCGGCCGCCAATCGCGGTCGCTTTGTGGTGGAGAACTTCCAGCAGACACCGGCTGTTCCAGATGGTCTCGCCGTGATGGCCCAGGGTTACCAGATGTTGGGCATGCAGGAGCTGGCGGATCATGCAGTCGAGGTCTTGGCTGCCAACTATCCCGAGCACCCGTCACTCAATCAATCTGGCGAGTTCGATTTTGACAAGCGACTTGTGGGCAGTAGCGATTCGTTTCTCGGTAAGATCACCTTTGGTTTGATCGAGCGCCTGCAGCCTCCAGCCTTTGATTCTCGCGTTATCTACAACCGTTCCGTGCGGGAAGCCGAGCTCATTGAGACCAATGAGGATAAGAAAGAAGAACCACGCTCGATTTGGAACCGTATTTCCTTTGGTCTAGTCGACTAATTTATCCACCGTCCAAAGGGTTGTTTCTGAGCTTATGAACAAGGCAGCTATTGTCCAAGAAATGCGGGTTATCCCAGAGATCGACCCGCAGTTTGAAATCCAACGCAGAATCCAATTTATCAAAGGTCAGCTCACAGCAGCTGGCTGCAAGACTCTGGTTCTTGGTATTAGCGGTGGCGTTGACTCCTCAACCTGCGGCCGTCTCGCACAACTCTCCATAGAACAACTGAACAGGGAACAGAGCTGTGATGACTATCAGTTCGTTGCTGTGCGCCTTCCCTATGGCGTGCAGATGGATGAGGACGATGCCCAAGGGGCACTGAGTTTTATCCAGCCCAGTAAAAGCCTAACCGTCAATATCAAAAGTGGTGCCGACGCGATCCATGACAGTGTCTGTAACACGCTGGCCGAGAATGGATTGCATCCGCAGAATGAGGACGTCACCGACTTTGCCAAAGGCAATCTCAAAGCGCGCGCACGGATGGCCTCACAGTATGAGATCGCCGGTATTCTTGGGGGTTTGGTACTGGGCACAGATCACTCGGCAGAAAACATTACTGGCTTCTATACTAAATTCGGTGATGGCGCCTGTGATCTTGCACCCCTGTTTGGACTGAGCAAGCGTCAGGTGCGCATGTTGGCCAAAACTCTGGGTGCGCCGGACTCTCTGGTGATTAAGACACCTACTGCGGATCTGGAATGTCTGATGCCTCAGAAAGCCGATGAGCAGGTTCTCGGACTCAGCTATGATGAAATTGATAATTTTCTAGAAGGTAAAGCAGTCTCTCAGGAAGCCGAGGATCGGCTGATTGCAATTTACAATAAGACTCAACATAAGCGTTTGGCCATAGCGACAATCTACGACTGATCAAAGCTGGTTGAGGCAACTCCAATTTGGATGGAGATCTCAGTATGCAGGAAGCACCGCCGCACAATCAGGCACAGTCTAGATTACTTAAGCTCTATTGCAGCTACCGGCTATTTCTCTCAGCCCTGCTGCTGTGGCTAGGCCACTTAGACTCCTCGCCCATCTACTACGACCACAGTGACAGCGGCCTCTTCTCGACAACCGCTGCCGCCTATTTCACAGCCAGCCTGCTCAACATCCCACTGTTTCAGCTATTGCGCTGGAGGCCTAGCGAAACCGGGCTATTCGCTATGTTGTTGGTGGATGTGGTGGCAATTAATTTAATGCTCTACAGCTCCGGCGGTATGGCCGGATCCATGGGCTATTTACTGATGGTGACCGTAGCCGCATCTGGCACTTTCCTGAGCACCAGGCTGGCTCTATCCATAGCTGGGATTGCCAGCTTTATTCCAGTCTCCATAGCCATGTCGGAATTTCTTCTCAGCGACGGTGGGCAGACAGAGGTAGTGGGCAGTGGTGTCTTTGGCATTCTGCTATTCGCCACTGCAGTTATCTTTATCTATTTGACCAAACGTTTGACCCTGGTGCAGGAGTTAGCCGAAAGTGAATCCCGAGCGGCAACGCGGTTACAGCATATAAACGACCTGGTTTTTAATAAGATGCTCACTGGAATTATTGTCTTTGACAGTGATTTTCGTATCGAGCAACTCAATGAACGGGCCTCTCTTTTACTGGGTCCAAGTGATAACCAAAAGTTGCTCGCCCGCCATGATGCTCTGGATCAGGTGGCCGAACTGCTGCCCTATTATCATAACTGGAAGGCCAATCCCCAGCGGCAGCTGCCAACCTTCCTGTGTAAAAATTCCGATATTCCGCTGCAGATTAGCTTTAGTGAAATTCACAGCAACAGTGTTGTTGACACGATTTTATTTATCGAAGATGCACGCACCCTTTCGCAACATGCTCAGCAGCTCAAGAACAGCTCTCTGGGCGCGCTGACCTCAAGCATTGCCCATGAGATCCGCAATCCCCTGGGCGCTATCAGCCATGCTGCGCAGTTGCTGCAGGAATCCAACCTAGATCAGGGCGATCAGCAGCTGGTGGATGTAGTGCTGCGTCACAGCAGTAGAATGGACAATTTGGTGCGGGATATTCTGCAACTGTCACGCCAACAGACGCCGCAGATCAGCGTCATCAACATTTACGCCAACTGCATTCTGAGCAAAACCCAGGTGGAAGAGAGCAACCTGTTTAATAATCCCCAAATCGAAATCGACAATTCCGCCCAGGCTGTCAATGTGCCATTCGATAGCGGCCAACTGCAACAGGTACTGGTCAATTTGATCAGCAATGGGTTGCGCCACTCGGAGAAAAAAATCGGCATTCCCTGGGTGACTATTAGGTTTGACTACCAGACCGATATGAATCTGGCGATGTTAAAAATTTACGATCGCGGTGAAGGCGTATCAGCCGCCAATAAAAATAAAATTTTTGAACCCTTTTTCACTACTGAGAAACAGGGTGTGGGGCTGGGCCTCTATATAGCTAGGGAACTTTGTGAAATCAACTTCGCTACACTAAGCTATGTGTATAAAAGCTCATCAGAAGGCTATTTTAAAATAGTCTTTTCTGATCCGGCCAAGCTACTGCCAAGGAATGCAGAAAATGAACAAGACCGTTCTGATCATTGATGATGAACTGGATTTGCGGGAACTACTCAAGCTTACATTGGCAAAAATGCATATTTCTGCAATCGCGGTTGAAACCGTTAGCCAAGCCAAAGTCGAACTCAAACAACAGCCCTTTGATCTCTGTCTAACCGATATGCGCCTGCCCGATGGCAGTGGTCTGGATCTGGTCGCCTATGTGCAGAAGCACCACCCGCAGTTACCGATCGCGGTTTTAACCGCCTATGGCAATGTGGAACTGGCGGTTGAAGCGCTAAAGTTAGGAGCCTTTGACTTTCTCTCCAAACCGGTCAACTTGACGCGCTTGCGCAGCCTGATTAGCAACGCCTTATCACTACCTGACGCCGCCCATATAGACAGCATGGTCGACGAACCTCTGCTGCTCGGCGAATCACAGCATATGCGAAATATTCGTCAGCAAATCACCAAGGTAGCACGCAGTCAGGCGCCTATGTATATCAGTGGTGAATCGGGCACCGGCAAAGAGTTGGCCGCCCGCTCTATCCACCGGCAGAGCCCCCGAGCTAAGAACCTATTCGCCCCAGTGAACTGCGGTGCGATTCCGAGCAATTTAATGGAGTCGGAGTTTTTTGGTCATCTGAAAGGCAGCTTCACCGGCGCCGTTGAAGACAAAATGGGACTTTTCCAAGCGGCGTCTGGCGGTACTTTATTTCTCGATGAGGTGGCTGATCTTCCTCTGGATATGCAGGTTAAATTACTCCGTGCGATTCAGGAAAAACGGGTTCGGCCGGTGGGCTCTGAAAGCGAAGTAGAGGTGGATGTGCGACTGATTAGCGCCACCCATAAAAATCTCCAGGATGCGGTGATGGAGGGGACCTTTCGCAGCGATCTGTTCTATCGACTCAATGTAATAGATATTCATATGCCCAGCCTGCGACAGCGGCCTGAAGATATAGCACTTCTTACCGAAGAATTTCTCAAACATCTGCGCAGCAATGGCAAAGTGGTCAAACTGTCCAAGTCGGCTCTGGATGCACTGCGCTGTTACAACTTTCCCGGCAATGTCCGCGAGCTGGAAAACATTCTTGAGCGGGCGGCTACTCTCTGCGAAAACAACCGTATTGAGGTCTCAGACCTGAAGCTCAATAGCGGCAATCAAGATCAGAGTACTCCCCTTCGAACTGAACGACAGCCAGCACAGATTGACTCATTGGATGATCATCTCGAGGAGATAGAAAAAGAAATTTTACTCGACACCTTGGAGCGTTCACGCTGGAACAAAACCGCTGCCGCGAAAAAGCTCGGCATCAGTTTTCGCTCCATACGTTACCGTCTACAAAAGCTCGGGCTAGATGATTAACTAGGCCCAATATATGGGGGCTACTTGTCCTGCTTGCTGTACCACCATACTCTGCGTCGAACGCCCAATGGATCACCTTCGGTATCCTCGGCATGAAACCCAAACATCACTCCGCTAACTGCTTTCTCTTCTGTTGTACAGTTGCCATTAGCATCGCAAGTGGGCTCTTCCACTATCACTGTAAAGCCCACTGGAGGCGGTAAGAAACCACCACCTTCGACGGTGACGTAGTTTTTCTCTCCAGGCGCTCTACCCGAGACAGAGAAGGGATTGATCTTATAGATCCGCGCGTCACCCAAGTCGGTGCACGCATCATTTTGCCCGGCAATATTGGTGGCAAAAGTGGCCACCTTATTGGTGGTCAGAGCTGGAGTCACAACTTTCTCACCGCTTTCTAAAGTTAGATACCAGCCCTTTAAAAATTTACTATCGCTGGCGATGTTGGTATCGGGATCAAAGGTCTCAGTGTTACCCGAAACTTCTGTAGTGGCCGCTGCCAAATCATTCTCGGTCAATGTTACTGTCGAGGTTGAAACACTGGTTTGGTCATAGTCGCGGTAGAAAATCATATAATTTTGCACTGAGGT
>Ga0115550_1001445_pt1 | contig 17788 bp, 12 predicted proteins | sample COGITO_mtgs_1005_FD_87177 | JGI IMG/M metagenome (GOLD analysis project Ga0115550, IMG submission 87177) | Pelagic marine microbial communities from North Sea - COGITO_mtgs_100511 | ecosystem: Environmental > Aquatic > Marine > Epipelagic | place: Germany:Helgoland, sampling site Kabeltonne... | reverse complement strand
CGTTGTTAAATCCAACATTTTCCGACAACACTCTACTTCCCTTCATGGTCGTATAAGTAGGTCTTGTTAGGGGCAACGGGAGTGAACTAGCGTCCTTATAATATTGCAAATACATATCACTTGCTGAAATAACCTGTTTGACTGCTTCTTCCAAAACTGATTTGTTCAATCTTGAAATCTGACCTTCCAAACTACACGGCGTTTCGCCTCTGGGGTAAACTTCGTTTAGGTTTGGTTTACCGCCATTTGGGTTTTCGTGAGGTAACCAACCACTCAGTGCTTTTTGGTAGTGATTCCTCATAATTATGAGGAGTTCATCAACACTTTGTTTTGAAATATCAATCTTCTTAATCCTCTTAACTTCCATAACAATTCTGTTTTGAATATATTCAACGTTATCCTTGTCGAAGAAAAATTCCAACAATGAATTGGGATCCTGTTGAACCGAGTTCCGCGCCCAATGTTGATATTCAGATTCTCCAAACTGTGTACGATTCCAAGAATTAAATGTTTCTGGGTGCATACCGGTAGACCCAACTTTGTAATTACCGTCACTCTTGTCATGCCATTGTTTTAGTTGATCTTCATAAATTGGCATATTTTGTGGTGGTGACGTTTTGGGATCGGTACGTTCATACATGTTTAGTGCATTTACGTATGCGTTACCACGATCAACACTTTGTTCATAATTGGGTGGAGGGTTGTAGTTGCCCATTCCTCTAAGTTGTGCATTAGTTGTTGCATCTATAACAATATTACCATATTGTGCCACAAGCTCAGGTTCCATTCTTTACATATTAAATATATTTTTTTTATTAGACAATGAACAATTCAAATTGTATTATTCAATGTATACCATATCAAATTTTCAAAACTAGTAAAATCTAATCGGTGGTCATCGGGTCTAAACTGTACATGATTGGCGCCTGTGTGTGCTAATTCGTGAACAAAAAGTTCCAACTCTTCTTCGGATATATCAGTATTTCTTGGATCTATTGTTAAAAAGATATCTCTCCACCTAGCTCTTATGTTTTCATCAGCCCCTACAAAAACTTCATTAGTTAATACTCTACTTTTTGGTTTATTTAATCCAGCAAACCCAGTACTTGGTTTTATTTCACTCAACAAGTAATTGGTCGTCCCATCATTATCTTTATGAATATATTTGAATATGTCTACTCCTGGACCTTTCCCGTATTTACCAATATTGTTAGCAATTTTATCAGTTAATATTCTAAGTTTGTGTAACTTGTTAGCTACGTTTTCTTGGTGTTTCGTTTTTCGTTGTTTCAATACTTTATATGGATACCCATCTATATAAATTGTATTGTAACCTGTCGATTCATCAAAATCCCATTTTAAATTATCATTATCGTCTCCATTTTCAATAAATTGTCTCATTCTTACTAACAACAAAGATTTTTAATTTCATTTTTCTTTGTAAATCAATTTAAAAATATTTATATTATATAAATATAGGCATTCCATAATGAGAATTGGTAACAAGTTAACAAAATATGAATTAGGTGTTATTTCTGATATAATTAGAAATAGAAGAAATTACTCATATTTTATTAAACACCAGAGATTAAAGGATCTTAGATTATTAGAGGATAGTAGTTTCACTGATACCACACAAATAAAATCAGTAAAAGATTTGTTGTCTAAATTAAGAGAAGAATCAGACGCAGAGGATGAAATAGAAAATGAAAAATACACATTCGAAACATTTGTTGAAGTAACGAATTTCGAAGATTTATTTGGTGATAATTTCGAAGATCTATTAATTGAATCCGGTAAAGATTTCAATAATGCTAAAGTAAATAATACAAAAGACATATCAAAAGGATTTAGTGATTCATTTTGTTATTATAATAAAGAAGATTGCAAATATGGAAGTTCAACTAAAAAATTTAAGCTTGCAGACATACCAAAAAGCACTACTCTTGTGGTGCACCGACGACCCCCGGAGCTTGTTGGAACTCTCTATTCACAAAACAAGAGCAAAACACACAAACAAAAGGAAGGAATTCCTGTTAACGAAGGAAGAGACAGAATATATCACAAAAATTGGATTGATAAAAATCAGAGATGATGTCGTCGAATATGTAAACAGGTGTATTAAACATCCAAGACCTTTGGAAAAATTGGAGTATTGTGATAATCATCCAATTTACCCAGCTAAATTAGCTACTGGTTTGTGTTGTAGAAAATGTATGTCTGAATGTTATAAAACTAAAGAGTGGGCTATCCTCACGGACGCACAGGAGCATAAATTTGTATTGGTTATTATGAAATGGATAACTAAACAATGCCTTTAGCATTATTGAAATTTAAGTTTAATAACTCTATCCACCTTGGTTAGTCTAGGATCTTTCAAATAATCTGATAAATCAAAAGAATAATCCTTTTTAAATTGTTTTGCTAAATCTGATATTTTATCTTTAATTCTAGCTTTTGATTCAGATCTACGAGCAGGTATCCTCAATGATTCAAGTATAGCTTTCTTACCCATATTATTTTCATCTTCCATAATATCTACAATTTCTGACAAGATCACGTAATCAATTTTAAAAATTCGCGACGCAGTCTTGGTTTTGGCCATTAAATCTTTCCCTTCAATTTTATTTTTAAATATAGCAGCTAATGCTTTAGTGTATAATTTTTTAGATTCTTCTTGTTGTTTTTGTTGTTTATACAATAAATTTTCACTTCCTGAACTTTTTAAGTCTTCTGGACTCATTTCTTCCAAATAAAACCCTTTGCCACTACGAACGAAATACGACCTAATATCTTCGCCCGTAATTGCATTCAATTTATTCCTACCTTCCTTTTCACTTGGTTTTGAACTAAAACAAGGTGGAATGTATCTAATATCTAATCCTAAAATTAAAGCAAATCTTCTGGCAACATCACTTGTGATTGCGTGTTTTTTGTGAATGTCGCTTCCTATAATATAAACACCTTGAAATTCTGATTCATTAAATGTTAAATAACTGTTTTGTTTGTCTAATGTTGTTGTATAACCACAAGGTGGTTTTATAAATGAATATTCTATATTATCATCCTTTTCTTCATATCCAACCCCATGAATATAAGTTCCAAATTGCATGTAAGAATCACCCATATAATCTAAAATATCTCTGGTGTCTATGATTACTGGTTTGTTGGGTTTTCTTAAATTATTGTTTCCAACTCCAGATTCTCCAATCAAGTAATCCATTAATATTCCATAACCATGTGTTTTCAAATCCCCACTGATACCATCAAGTTCCAACAATCTTGTATAACTCATGTTTTTTAATATGTCTAGTAGTTCTACTTCTTGTGTTTGTACTTGAGTATACACTATATCGTTATACTTTTCTTCTTTGTTACCCGACTTAATCACCTTTTGTCCATAATCTCTTTTGACAATATCAAATCTAAGATATATTCTTCCGACCAAAGATCTGTCATTCTTAATATCACTTAGCATCTTTTTAGCATCATTTGTAAGTCTGACAATCCCATTATTCAGAAATGTTTGTAAATAATCTTCTACCATATTTTTCATAATCAAAAAGTGGTCAGGAACGAATACATGTTTACTCTTTTTAACCTTTTTTATACCAGAACCCTGGCCTCCTATTTCTGGACGTGTTACTTTTTGAGATTTCATACGTTTACGAAACTCTTCAAGTTCTATTGTTATTTCCTGTTTTCTTTTTCCAAATGATTTACTATTAACACGTAATCTTTGAAATAGAATAGACTCTAACTCCCTTAATGCACTCTTTATTTTAGCATTCCACAGTCTTACTTCTGGATCTGCTAACCATTTAGTATATTCTTTAGATCCGTTTCTTGGTTTAGGATATGGTTGCCACGACCAAACGTCAATGTCATCTTTCTTGTATACCTTGAATTCTTTCTTAACATTGCGTAATTTAGGAAGTTGTTCAATATTCCTATCCTTTAATAATCTCATAACTCTCTGTTCTGGTGTTTCTATAGGATTAACTGTTTGAATACGAGAACTACAAATATTCGATCTAGTATCCCATATACAATCAAACCCATTGTTTGAACAACTGCCCTTGATTCCGCCCGATATTCTAGATTCTAACTCTTTTATAATAGATTTCTTTCCTTTTCCCTTAATCCCCCATTCTTTCTTTATCTCTTTGTACACAGCTTCTTTATCTGTAAAATTTATGAATTTTTCTGATCTTAGATAATTAATTGTTTCTACAATTCTTTTGTTAATTTCTGGATTTGTGAGATAATTACAGGGATCCCAATCTTCTTTTCTCCAAATAATTTTATCTTTAGAAACACCGTTTTTAACAATAATAGTTTTGCCCATTTTATTAACAAATTCTTGTTCTATATAAAAACTACTGATCAAACCAATGTTAGAATCCAAAGAATCCAATCGTTTATAAACCACTTCAGATTTAGGTACACTAACAATGATATTGAAATCATTAACAATACTAATCATAATTTCGTTTTGATCCTTTCCTGTCCTATTAAACAAATCACTTTTTAGATATTTTATAGCATTTTGGACATCGTTTAATCTTATTTTGATCTTGTTGTTAAAGGCTTGGGGGTTAATTACCTCTGAAAGGATATCCATTTTTTTAGCTATATTATTGTACATTACAACCTTTTCAGAAAAGGGAGTATCTACCCAATACTTGGTATCTAAGAATACTAAAGTTTCTTCAATACTTTTTTTACTGTTACTCAACAACGCAACAACTTCTTTTTCAGTTCCATTTTTTAATTTAATACCAACATTCATAATAACCTCATTTAGTTTATCTAATCTTTGTTTATTTTTTAGAATCCTATAATTATTACTGTTTAAATAATCCCAAGAATTCAATAATAGTTTATGCCTTTCTAATATTTTTTGTTTTAATGTCAAAGGGTTTATAAATCCAAGATGGTCATACATTTTAATTATTCTCTGTTTGTTAAAACTTGATTGAGCTTTCATAACCTTGATTAAAAATAATCGTTGTTTTTCCAACTCTTTAACAATACTATTACTACTCAAATCTTCCCCAAAAATCCCAAATTCCTTTATTATCAAAGTTAATTGTGATTTTTTATCCGAATCACCCAGAGATGTAAACTCTTTACTTTTTAAATAATCCATCGCCAACTTTATATTTAAATTTTTTGTAAACCAAGGGGGATTTCCTGTAAATCCGGTAATATCATTAACGATTACTGGTGTTAATTTCTGAACCACAAATTCATCTATTTTTTTTGATTTTTCATTGCTATCTGTATATTCAACTGAATATATAGCATCATTGTCTTCATCTATTTCTATTTTTCTTACAAACCCAAGCTGGTTTTTAAAACTTATACCTCGAATTGATGCCCCGTTTATATTTACATAACTACCTTCTTTTATAATTGTTGGTGTATTCCCATACACAGGCTTGATGTTATCCATTAACCAAGGACTTAGGGTTCCAGAAAGTAGTAAATTACCGAGGTCATTTAACTGGTTGTTTGAATACACTGGATAGTGTCCTGAATATTCTACTGGTACTGGGAATAAATTAGAATTATCTTTCTTAACTTTGTATGCTTTGTTGTCTAATATGAAGTAGGGAGAGTTTGGACCCTTAATAATAAGGCTTGATTTTTTCATTTCAAAGTATTCTTTGGTGATTTCCTGATCAGATGGTTTGCGGTATCCTTTTTTAAAAGCATCTTTTAGTTTATATTTTTTGAATTCTTTTAGATTAAGGAGCATTAATTCCCTTTTTCCTTTATAAACTTTAGCTACTTGTAATATTGGGATTGGTTCTAACTTATCTTTGATACATCTCTTGTACATTAACGATGGATCTAGGTTTTCGTCGTGTAGCATTAGGTATCGGTTATAATCCTTTATGATACCTTCTAAATCAGTTATTCCGTTTGTTTCTTCCTTAGTTAAATTAAGTCTGTATCTTTGATTAACGCGTCTTAGTTCATCTACCCCTATACTATCTGTTGATCTGTATACGTGTCCATTAACACTTAATTTGATTATGTAATCACTAACATTTAATATCATATGATCTCCATTTGGAAGTACATTCCAAGGAACTAGGGTTTCATCTCTTACTATAAAACTAGACAATTCATTTGGACCAAAACCAGAAGCTTGACATATTGTTTCCAATTCGTTTATTGAATAATCTTTATTTCTTATCTCGAATCTAAAATTTAATCGACGTTGTACGTTATCTAATATTCTTAGCTCTTGTGGTGTTGGTGGTTGTGTTGGATCATTGTTTGAGTACTCTATTACTTGTGGTTGTCCAATATTACCACTTAATTCTTCCAAATGTGTACGCAAATCCCCGTTTAGAACATACCTATACGGAACAACATTATCTGGAAACACACCACCAATCCAAAATCCCATTTGATTTGGCAAAGGAATAACAGAGTAACTACTACGAGGAATAAGGTTTGATAAAACAGGAGGAACGTAAATATTATTTCTCCATTTTACAATATTATGGTGTGTTAATAATTTGAAACTCTGTTTAGCAAGTTTGTTATTTTCTTGATTATTTATTTTTTCAATATCACTAGCGTTTACTTTACCGTTGAATACAGCAAATGCTTCTTGAGCATCTCTCTCTTGTTTTCTTCTTATCATCTGTTTAACTACAATATTTCTTAACGCTATTTGTCTCCCCATTTGTTTAATTTCTGATTTAACTTCTCCAAATGTATCAATTACATCCAACATATTGTTTTGCAAACTACCAATAGCTCTTAATACTGGAATACTAGCATTTGCCAATACTTCTTGATCACTATTACCTTTAAATATCCTGGGCATAATAATATATCTTTGAGCTATCGTATTAACTAATGCAGTGTTATTAGGTGTTAAAAGATCACAAAATGTTTTTTTGTTTATTGACTCTGTAAGTATAGACTGTACAGTTTTTTTGTATTCTTGAACATTTAATGATAATTGGTATACAACCATCTCTATTCTTACTGCTAAAGTATTATTTTCTATGTTTGCAATCGCTTTGCGATCTTTGACATTTTTACAATATTCTACTTTTTTAGTAAATTTTTTAACGGTATTAATTCTTATACTTAATGGTATTTTAACACTTAGGTTACTTGGTAATTTTAGATATTCTCTGTTTAAAAATTTTGTTACTCTTTCTTTTTCAACTCCATTGTCTAAAGAATCTTTAGCTCTTTTCAAAACTACTATCCATTTTATATATTCATATGATTCTTGAACTATAGCTTTTTTGGAAATTATTGGTATATTCAGATCTTTTACATCATCATATTGTATTAATGTTTCAATTGGGATATCTTTGGCACTTTCTATTTCAACTTTTGATTTGAGAATTTCTTGTTTATTCAATTCTTGTGTACTTGGTCTCCAATTAACTAATTGTTCGAATGTCTTTGTTTGTTTTATTCCTGTAAAACCACTTTTTATATTAATAACATCAGTTGGTAAGATTTTTCCTTCTACCATTAAAGATATGATATCCGGATACAACATAACAGTGTAATATATTTCTTCAAGTTTAAATTGATACAGATTAGTTTGTCTCGAAACACTCGAAACACAACTAGCAGCAACCCTTTCAAGTTCAGATACTTGTTTTACAACAATTTTTTGGGGTATGTTAACTGGTAATAAAAGTATTTTCCCAATAAGTTTTTGTTTTTCAATAATTCTTATTTGTGTATCCTTAATTTTTGGATTAACAATTCTTGGTAACACAGATTCTGATTTTTGATCCTTGTTTCCTAAATATTTATTTATACTTTTTATTTTATTAATTATGACAGTTTTGGAAATTGGTGTTTTTACTAATTTTAAATTAGATCTCAACTGGTCTCTTAACTTTTCTAAATATTCTTTGAATTCTAATATATATTCGTTATTAATCTTCCATACAAATGTATTTTTGTTAGGTGGTGATATTGCAATTATTTTATATTCTTTTTCTCCAACATTGCATTTAAATGATAAATTTGTTTTGTATTCATTTCCTCCAATATTGTAATTGGAATATTTAGGAGTATTTGAATTTAGAGAAATTCTTTGAAACGATGGTCCAGATCTACCACCTCTAATTTCTGATCTCCAACTATCCAATTCACTCTTAATTCTGGGATCAGTATTTGAATCCAATAATCTTATCATCTGTGTTAATCCTTTACCAGAAAGAGTAAAATATTCAAACATCTCTACTGGTTTGAAATCTGTTTCGTATTTTCTTAATTCCCCAGTTATCTTATTAGCTAACTCTTGTTCTTTTATTTTGAACTTGTTTATAAACAAACTATTCATGTAAGAATTTGGTGTTTTATACCCCATTTGATTTATACAATTTAGTAAAGTGTTTTTTGGAAATTTTGACAAAATAATATCTAATTTTCGCAAATCTAATTTGTTTTGATTTTTATTTTGGTTTTGTAAAAATATCTTCTTTTCCAATTCAATAGAATAATCATCAAATGAGTAATCTTTTTCTTGTTGACCTACAAATTTTGGATTTTTAATACTGGGTGCATTTCTTATAGGGATTGTTGGATTTGATTTTTTTAAGAAATTTCTTGGATTTAATTTATGACCTTGGTCATCACCTGGTAAATACTTTGAATATTTTGACATAATTTTTTGTGAATAAGAAAGAGCCGCTTTATCTGGATCATCTATATCATTTTCTTCCATAAAACTATCTAGTTCAGATTGTGATACATTCCCATTAATAATTTCGAAATCATCCAAAACATCTGATTTCTTAAATTTTCCAAGTTTAATAACTCTGTTTTTAAGAATATTTGCTTCTTTATCACCCAAATCTTTTAGTTTGGACATTAGTTTATAATGATCCGATTCAACTAAGGCTATTAGTTCAAGAATATATGATTGTAACTTTTGAAAATCTGGTTCGGATTCCAAGGAATTGTAAATATTTCTAGATTCTTCATAAGAACCAAAGATTTGAGTAGATTGTTTCCTACTCAAGTTTGAAAAATTATTGTAAAAATAACTAATAACCAACTCTTCCTCTTCTTCTGTTTCTGGTAATTGTTGAATAAACCATTTAACATCTTCTGTGTTAACCTCAATCGCTTTGCGATCTTTGCGATCTTTGCGGTCTTTTACTACTTTTTGTTCTTCCTTTTTCATTCTAAAATTTAGAATCTTGTATGTTTCTATTATACCTTCAGCCTTGGATCTCAAACCTTCTTCGTATTTAGATAACCTAAGTTTCTTTTCTTCAAAGTTTGATAATGCAAGTACATGTTCTGGGTATTTCAAATTTTTGGCTTGATTAAATACTTCCATCAATTCAGCTCTAAGTTTGGTTAGTTGTTCAGCATTCAAAAATTGTTGAATACTATCTATTCTTGCTTGAGCTATCTTTTGTTGAACAATATTTATCTCTTCTTGGAATTCTGTAAAAACTAACTGGTCTTCTGTTAATCCTTTGTATAGATTATCCAACTCATCTTGTAATTGTGTTATAAATTGGTCGTTATAATCAATATTATTTTCTATCTCATCAATGTCGTCCTCCAGGTGACGATCTAAATCATCTAAATTATCGTCTTCAGCATAGTCGTATAATTCAGATTCTGATTCAATACCATCGGGGTCCGTGTTACCATCGGGGTCCATTCTTATTAAATAGATGGAAAATAATTTAAAAACAATTCATTTTATTAAAGTTCCTTTGCGATCTTTGAAATTGCGTACTCGACTTGTCTTCGTAATCCGATTGTCTTTCAGACCACACAATTCAATGCTCTAATTTTTGTTTAACCTCCCATTCTTTTACAATATTTACTAATTCTTCTTCCTTAACAAACGGGAAATGTTTTCTGTTATCACGAATGTATTGAACAAACTTTGGAATATCGTCTTTGAATTCCAACGTTTTAACTAAAATAGCGGCACTTTCTCCGGTACTCATTTTCTTTAATAAAAGATTCATATTTTTAAATTAAATTTAATTGTAATTTTGATAATTAGCTGCTCTTACGATAAACGGGTGATGGTTATCTTGTTGTTCTAAATCGGAATCTAACATCTCTTTTACAACACCCATATACAACCCAGGAGATTCGAATTCGTATGTTTGTGCTCTAAATGTTAAACTAATATTCCTTTTTTCTCTCCCTACTAACCGTGGATCTAACGGATCAAAAAGGAATGATAATGTGCTTTCTCTATTTCTAGATGAACTAAATAGATTGGATGTATTTGTACCAAAAATACGTTCAAAAGCTTGAAGCAATAGGACAGAACGTCTTGGTTGTAACATTTTTTCTAATAGAATTGGAACACCTTCAAAGGTAGTAAATTTAATATTTAATTTGTATAATGACTGTAATGGTGCGAGATATCTTTTCTCCCAAAATTCACTAGAATTACTTAATAGAGATTGGATATTTTCCACATATTCTTGAGTACCACTTGTAGTACCTAAATTCAAACGAACTGGGCAACTAAGTATACACGAAGTATGTTCTTGATTTGTAAACTGTACACGTTGATCTCTTTCTGCTTGAAAAATAGAAATAATAATATTAGTATCTGGTAATTCTGTAATAGCCCAATCTCTATAGTCTATCATTTCGCTTATAAAATTAGATGAGTTGGGTCCAAGATCATAGTATGCATCTCTGCGATTTATTGCACCAGCTTGGGTTTTTTCAGTACCTATATAATTAGCATCTGAGAATTCAACATTCATTGTTTCTGATCCTGCTGTTTGACTTGGAACATAATTAGGTCCTGTTGCTATTTCATCACCAAATTCTCCAATACCTGTTCCCGAAGCATCCAAAACTTCATTATCAACCCATGCTCCACCACCTCCGGGTGTTGATGCATATCCATTTTGTGGTGTTCCCAAAACATCAGGGCCTTGGCCACCGGAGTTTAAAAATTTATTTGTAATTGTTGCAGAATTTCCTAAATTAATAACATTTAAAGCACCGTATCCATTAGGTACTATTCTCATTGCATTAATAATATTTAAGTTTGTTGCTTGCTTAATGTTACCAAAAGTAAGGGCTATGAATGCAGGAAAATAAATCCCAAAAGTAGAATCAGATGGTATACATTCAACACTAACCCATGGTTTAATAATACTAGTTCCAAACATATTCGAAGTGTCCCCATTCAGAAAAAGATCTTGTAATGTATCTCTTAAACCTACTTTTTGAAATCTATCTCCTGGTGAATTATAAGGACCCCACACATTACCACGAAAATTAGGGAATGGTACAGGAGATTCAGTAGTAGAAACAGTCGGGTCTGCACCATCAGAAGTACCGGGTTGATAATGCATCCCTAAACCTGGTCCTGGTACAAATCTTTGATAATCACCATATCCAAAATGTGCAGTTGATGACAAACCACCGGTTGTATTCGAATTAATAATTAAACTTAAATCGTCTTCTCCTTTATAACTTTGGTTTGGTACAAGAGCTAACAGTAACAGAATTCTTCCAATCCTAGTTAAGATTTCATTAACCAGATCACTAGGATCTAATCTATAAGTCCAATCGTTTAAATCATAAATACCATAACCAGCTAGAATAACGTAAAAATCCCCTGTCCTGCTGGTTACATTAAATACATCAGATGTATAAGTAGGTACAGTTTGGTTTGTATAAGGTTGAAGCTGGTGTGTAACTCCACCTACTGGTGGGTTCCATAATTTAAGAGGAGGTGGTGTATATTGATTTGTCATAGCGAAAGAACCATCAATATAGGTTCTAAAAATTTCTAAAGGAGTAGAATAAAACCCAATACTTCTCTTTTCAACCTCTTTTTTCTCTTGAGGAATATAGGAAACCCAACTTATAGGCATACCAGTAAACGAGGTAAACGTTAAATTACCAACACCAACAGCTCCTGTCGCAACAGTACAAACCCAAGATGTACCAGTATTTATAGTACCAGACTTAACAATAACATAATAATTTAATACAGATACTGCTGGTGTTGTGGCTGGTAAGTCTGAAGATCTTATTGGTGTTCCAGCATTTTGAACAATCCAGATTCCATTTTCAACTGCAGCTGCTTGGTTTTTTATAAGTATGCGGTCATTTTCAACCAATACTATTCCATCTATTGTATCACCTTTTTCAAAATCTGTTGCTAATATTCCAGCTACTGTGGTAGCAACTCTTACTTCGGGACATCTAGGTACGTCTGTGTCAACAAATTCACTAAATTCTGAAAAATCAGGAAGATAAACAGCTAATGGTATGATGTCTCTTGGAATAACAGTATGGATAAGTGATAATGATCTAACAACTTTTAATTTCTTAGGAAGTTTTATAGTCATTACATTTTCTTCCACAGTACTGGTTGTATCTTTGATAGTAGGCCACCCCGGATCTGCTTTTCGTATAATCGTGCCTCCACCCGCATAATTACCGTTCCCAACACTTCCTTGTAATTCGAATGTTGAATTTAAAGCTACTGTAAAATTTTGAACAACCCATAATCCATTAGCCGCCTTATTTCCCTGTACTCCCGTAATACTGACTCTATCTCCGTTTTTTAATTCGTTAGTAACAATAGTATTAACAGACGTTATAACAATAGGACTAACACCATCACCAGTTGTTGTTAAAACGTTATCTGATAATTCAGACCTCCCCCCTCTAATTTTAAATATACCTTGTGTATCTAATAAACTTTGAGTTCCGACACAATCGCGTGTATCACAAAACACTAAATTATCACGAACAGTTATTCTTTTTTTAGATTCTACAAGATTCAAGCCTCTAGACTGATCCTGTTTGTCAATAAGACCATATAAGTTAGTTTCATTTTCCATTTGATATATTATATATACCATACTCTTTTATTTTTAAATGCTTTTGAATTGAATATTAAAATCTTTGTATTTAGTAAAGATGGCTGAATCTAAAATAATAGACATGTTAAAAAAAAAGAAAGCCACGCTTTACTTTGGTGAAGGATGCGGAGCATGTGAAAATCAAATCATAAATGAATTGGGGTCCAGTTATGGAAAGATTAGAAAAGCTGGAGGTTTAGATGTAAGTAAACCTGAAAATAAAGGAGTAGTTTCTGGAATACCAACATGGATTAATAAATTTGGAGATCACATAGTCGGGTCACACGACCCCGAAACATTACTTAAAAAATTAAATACAAAACAGAAATCTGGACTTAAATTTGGAAAAGTATACTCTTCGTTGGCCGACCAACCTCAATTCATAGGTCACACTGACTTTGGTGGCCGCCGCGGTGGTCAATTGGGATGCAGTTCAGAAAATATTGCAAATTGGACAAGTAGTATGCCCAAATATACCAAGGGAAATAAATTCGGAGCTGGGGGAATGTTAGCCAGACCTTATGGACCAGCAGACAACCTTGCTATGAAATCTGAACATTTAGCAGGTTCCAAGTTACACCCATTCCCATTATCATGGAATTATAAACTAGGTCAGTTTGGACGTCGTCGCTCAAAACGTCGTTCAAAACGCCGCTCAAAACGCTCAAAACGTAAGTCTTCCAAAAAAGTTAAACGTAAGTCTTCCAAAAAAGTTAAGCGTAGAAGTATGCGCAAACTTAAACGTAAAAGTAAGCGAAGAAGTTTTGGAAATACACCCGGTTCAAAATCATGGAAAATGAAAACCAGTGGCCCTAGTTCAAAATGGGTAAGTAATAAATTAGCTCCAGCAAAAGGATACAACCCAAACCCTGCATTACTATATCTTCCCACTAGTAACAAAATAACTAAACCTCAATACTTAAATGTTCCTCAACAATACATGAACAACCAATACAACGACCCCCATCCATCTTCTATAGTAAAATTTGGAAATAGTCCATCCTTAATAGCAATGGAAGGACCAAATAATGTTGCATATAGACCTAATTTTAATCTTTACAATGCTGGAGCCAATACTGTAAATTGGGCAACTGGGAAAACATTTAGACCTCCCAAACAGTCTATTACAAAGGTTCAAAAAACTAAAAATAACCCTAGATCTTGGATAGGAAATGCCAAACCTCTTGGAAAAGCTTCTGGTGGTTTTAATACGGCACGGTCTTATACACACAAAGGAATAAAGGGTTCTAAATTCGGTCAATTGGATTACAACGAATTAGTATTTACAAGAAATAATTTTCAGGGTGCAAAAACATTATATCAACCCACACCACCTTATATGAAAAATAAGGGTGTAGTCGGAGATTATGCTTCATACAATTCCTTTGGAATTATCAGCGGGGGCAAGAAAAAAAACAAGAATAAGAATAAAACTAAGAAAAAAAAGTTACAAACTCAGTTCGGAGGTAAAGTTATAACACTTGCCAGTAATGGAAAAATTTCTATATCAGCCAATCCTAAACACTAGCTTCCATTCCTGTAATTGTATCTTTAGGTCCCGTTATTACTGGTGTTACATCTGACATACCTACAACTTCCATTTCTTCGTTACATAAATTTTTATATAATATACATTCTATTTTACTAAAATTTTTAGCATTTTGGGTCCAAACTGTTGGTTTATAACTTTCATAAACCCAGGTACTTACCGTAGTTACCGTAGTTGCCGTTTTTTCTTCTTTCTTTTTGAATTGTTTATTTACTTTTTTAATTAATGCAACAACCTCTTTTGTAGAATTGATAACCAACAGTCCTGTGAAATATACACTTAATATTGCAAAAAACCCAAACCCTTTTGCTACTTTTTTGAGATATTTTGTAGATCTCTTCTTAATAGCTTCAAAATCCGCCTTTAATGCATCCCTTATTTCTTTTGTTTTTAACTCTTTTGCTAATTTGTCAAACTCTTGAGCTCGTTTAAGTAAATCGTCTGTATCGGTTGTTATTTCATCTTGTTCGGTGTTTCCGAACTTTCTGCGATGTTTAATACTTCGCTTACGTTTTGAACGACGTTTACGTTTAACACTTTGTTTACGTTTTGAACGACGTTTACCAAAACTTCTTCTTTTTCGTGATTTACGACTTTTGCGTTTTGAACGCCGTTTACTTTTTTTAATATTTGTTGATACTACCCCAGTTAACAATTGATCTATATCAATTTCTTTTGGTATGATCTTTGTCATTATTATAACCATATATTTTTAATTTTAAAAAATGTATTGATATAACATAATGGATGAGTTTGCAGAGTTTAAATATAATGACTATGGTGATTCTAACGATAATTTAAAATGGGATTTTGATGAATCTGTTTTAAAAAATGTGAAAGCTATAGATGGTTACAATTATTTAGTAAACAACAATGAGAATGTTAAAAAATTAATCCAAGTTAGAAACAAAGTAAATAAAGTATGTGGCCACATTCATAATAATATCAGAACATTTCCTCAAGAAGCTCAAGATGGTTTAAGATTATTTGTTTCAATTCATGGAGAATTATCAACAAACAACACAGAAGTGTTGGACCCATTTAGAAATAGATGGATTCAAAACAATGGTGTTACATCCAGAGTATTATACGGAGAAATTCCCAAAGGTACCATGTTTAATGGCTTGAATAAACCAAAACAGAGACATGTAAACAAAAGAGCACCAGTAATAGGCAAAGATAAGTATCTTAGATCAAAATATCGCCATTTGTTTTTTAAAATTCCTAGTAGGAATCAAAATATAGAAAATAATACTGAATTTAAAGATTTGGTTGTTCATGAATTAGCACACACAGCCGCTAATCACCAAAGGTGGAGAAACGACGATCATGGTTATGATTTTAATTTGTATGAAAGTATAATTAAAAATGTATGGGATAAAGTATAATGTATAAAAGTCCAGCATGGGATATAATACCAACTATTGTTTATGATGATGGTGGAAGAAGTGAAGATGAATGTTATACTGTAAATTGGATCAGAAAACATGGAGGATCACCAATAGACCAATTAAGCTGGGCTGAAATTAATCTTATATTAAGAAGAATTAAGGCCAATAATCCAAATGCTAGGTAAATGCCTTTAGAATTTTAAATAAAATAAAATAAAATATATAATTAATATGAACCTAAATGAAGTGAATGCTGAAACTATTAGATTAATTGATGAAGTTGCTAAAAATGCCATATCACAAGCTGTTAAAAAAGGTGTACCGGTTGACAAAATAAGAGAAAGTGTAGATCCAAAATATTGGCCATACATAGACGAAAGTGTAGCTTTAGATTTAAGTACTAGAAAGACAATTTCCCTTCGTTTCGGAAGACGGTCTAAAAGACGGTCTAAAAGACGGTCTAAAAGACGTACACGCAAGAGTCGTAAAAGCAAGAAACGTAAAAGCAAGAAACGTACGCGTAAGAGAAGCGTTAAACGTAAACGGTCAAAGAAATAAATCAGCTCCGAACGTTGATTCCGATTGGTACGTCGCATATAGGAACCCATCCTCGTCTTTATGTTTATCATAAATACTTGAAATTCGGTCAGCAGTAGGAGGTAACGAATTATTAATAAAAATATAAATAGCTTTTTCGGAGGATAGTTCAATTCTTTTCCTAATAACATATATAAATTGACCAACAGTTAAATCTAGTGGGACCAAGTATTTTTTCTTATCAATCTCTTTGATATCAGAATTACTCGATCTTTCTACTATAATAGGTCTTCTATCGGGATATCTTTCCATTATTCTTTTAGATTCTGATTTCCTACTTTCTAGTGAATACTTATTTTTGAAACTATTTGGGTCATTATTAGAGGTTTTGAATTTGGGTAGACTAGATTCCATCATTGTTACTAACTTATATATTAATATTTTTAAATTCTTTTTAATTAAACACACAACATTTTAAACATTGTCTTGGGATTTTTCTTGTTGAATTGTGTTGGGTTTAGAATATATTGGTCTGAAATAACACCCATAACATAACTTTTCTTGGATATAGCTCTTGTATGACCTAATTTTTTAGCAACTTCGTCATAAGTATATTTTAAATTATCTTTTATTTCTTTTTGGGTTTTAGGTGTATCTAATTTACACAAAATAGTTAAAAACATAACATTACTTCCATAAGTTCTAAAATCTTTGCATGTAAAATCACTCTCCATTACACTTTGTAAATAATTATTCAGGGTTGTTGGGCTTGTGTTAAACACACAATCATTAGACTTTAATAATTTGAGTTTATCTTTTAAATAGTTCAAACAATATGGATCTTTAAAATTAGTAGATTGTGCAACACCTTTTTTACCAACAAAAGAGAGATTAATATTAGACTTTGAAATAGTAATGTGTCTTTTTTCCAAAGTTGTTAAACCATATGTGTTATTATCTTTTGCATAACAATCATTGCCGACGCGTATATATGTTTTTTGAAGTATTCTAAACATAATAGGAATTTCACAATCTTTGGAATTTAAATCCTGTCTAATTTTAGATTCCAACAATCCAATTTTTTTAGAAAATTCTCCCATACGGTTATATTTTTCCGCACTAGTTAATAAGACCCACATTGGATGATAAATATATTGCGTTTTCTTAGAATCACAACCTATAGCTTGTAGATGACTTAGTTCTGAATTACTTATCTTTACATTTTCCCAATTGGGAGGAATTCTTAATTTTTTAATTCTTTCTAATATTCTTTTTTCTTTTATAATTTTGCCATTTACATTGTAAGAAAATATTAATTTTTTATTTTTGTCTATTCTTATACAGACTCTGTTTATATCCATTATAGTATTTTAATATAATTATTATCTAATATATCCACAATAACTACAATTATCCAAACTAATAAT
>Ga0115550_1001444_pt1 | contig 17788 bp, 12 predicted proteins | sample COGITO_mtgs_1005_FD_87177 | JGI IMG/M metagenome (GOLD analysis project Ga0115550, IMG submission 87177) | Pelagic marine microbial communities from North Sea - COGITO_mtgs_100511 | ecosystem: Environmental > Aquatic > Marine > Epipelagic | place: Germany:Helgoland, sampling site Kabeltonne... | reverse complement strand
GCTTAAACTTACTAAAATAAATGGAATGCTTATATAAAAACTGAAATTTTAACATTTTTGAGCCACACAAAAAAAAGTCACAACCAAAGGCTGTGACTTTTAAAACAGTACTGTTATGTACAAAAATAAGTTAACAGAAAAAACGCTTTAGAATTGTAAACTTAATGGGCTTCTAGCCAATTCACACCCATATCCATTTCAACATCTAAAGGAACGCTTAAGGAATAGGCGCTCTCCATTTCGTCTTTGATTAAGGTTTTCATGGTTTCTAGCTCAGGCTTGTAAACATCAAAAACCAGTTCATCATGCACTTGTAGTAGCATTTTGGTTTTAAAGCCACCTTCCTCTAGTTTGTTAAAGATATTAATCATCGCAATTTTGATGACATCTGCTGCACTCCCTTGGATGGGTGCATTCACCGCATTTCGTTCGGCAGCACCTCTTACAATAGCATTTCGAGAGTTGATATCTTTGAGGTAACGACGTCGGTTAGAGACCGTTGTTACATAGCCGTGATCTCTTGCGAAATCTACCTGTGAACTCATATACTTTCGGAGTTTTGGATAGGTTTCATAATAGGTTTCAATCAATTCTTTGGCTTCGGATCGGCTTAAATCGGTTTGATTACTCAGCCCAAAAGCAGACACGCCATAAATAATCCCAAAGTTGACTGTTTTGGCATTGCCACGCTGTTCTCTTGTCACTTCAGACAAGGGCACATCAAAGACTTTCGCCGCTGTAGACGCATGAATATCTTCACCGTTTTTAAAGGCTTCCAGCATCGTTTCTTCTTCGCTCATCGCCGCAATGACACGTAATTCTATTTGAGAATAATCCGCCGCTAAAAGAATGTACTCCTCATTTCGTGGAACAAATGCTTTTCGCACTTGCCGACCGCGCTCTGTTCGGATCGGAATGTTTTGAAGATTTGGGTTCGTACTACTCAAGCGTCCTGTAGATGCTACTGTTTGCATGTACTCTGTATGAATGTGCCCCGTACTTTCTAAAACTTGTTCTGGTAGGGCATCTACATAGGTGCTTTTTAGTTTGGCGAGCCCTCTGTAGTCCAATACGTTTTGAATAATTTCGTGGTCTTTAGCCAAATATGACAACACATCTTCCGCCGTGCTATACTGCCCGGTTTTGGTTTTTTTAGGTTTATCAACCAGTTTTAATTTTTCAAAAAGAATGACGCCTAATTGTTTTGGCGACGCGATATTAAACGTCTCACCAGCAGCCTCATAGATTTTGGATTCTAGAGTCGCAATATCCGTAGTTAAATCTGCTGAAAGTGATCCTAAAAATTTAGTATCTAACTTGATGCCTTCCAATTCCATAGAGGCGAGTACTTTTACCAAAGGAATCTCAATCTCATTAAATAATTTTAAGGTGTCAGCATCGGTCAACTCTTTTTTGAAATGACTGGCGAGTTGATAGGTGATATCGGCATCTTCAACCGCATATTCGGTCAGTTTTTCAATGGAGACATCCCGCATCGAAAGCTGGTTTTTTCCTTTTTTTCCAATGAGATCTGTAATAGAAATAGGGGCGTAGTTTAAATAGGTTTCTGCAAGGACTTCCATATTATGACGCATATCGGCATTGATCAAATAATGCGCAATCATGGTGTCAAACAACGGCCCTTTGACGTCAATTTTATATTTATGTAATACTTTTAAATCATATTTTAGATTTTGCCCAATTTTCTCAATCTGAGTCGCTTCAAAAAATGGTCGAAATACTTCGATTAATGTTTGCGCTTCCTCAAAAGATTCTGGAAAAGAGACATAAAATCCTTTATGGGCTTCCCAGGAAAAAGCAATTCCTACAAGTTCTGCGGTCAGTGAATTAAGGCCTGTTGTTTCGGTATCAAAACAAACCGAAGTTTGGTTCATGAGTTGCTTGACAAAGAGTTTTAAACCTAAGGTTCCCGTTACATTCTGATAAAAATGAGGGGTCGTTAGCGCCGTTTTTCTGCCATAATCATGCTCAATAACAGGCGCTTCTGCGGGAGTTTCACCACCAAACAATGAAAATTGTCCAGCGCCCGCTTGGGGTGTGGGGTTGGTTGTGGGTGGCTTAGGCGTTGTAGAAACAGATTCTGAAGCGGTGCCTTCAGGTGGTTTTACGGCAAATGTTTTATTAAAATTATCGATTAATCGTCTGAACTCTAAATCTTGAAAAATGGCACCTACTTTTTCAGAGTCGGGTGCGGTGAGTTCAAAACTTTTTGCGTCAAATTCTACAGGAACATCTAAGAGAATAGTGGCGAGTTTTTTAGATAATAATCCTAGTTCGGCATTGGCTTCTATTTTTTCTTTCATTTTGCCTTTCAGCTCATGCGTATTTGCCAATAGATTTTCCATACTTCCATACTGAGCAAGTAGTTTTTTAGCCGTTTTATCTCCGACGCCCGGAAGGCCTGGAATGTTGTCTGAAGCATCGCCTTTCATCCCTAAAAAATCAATGACTTGAAGGGGATCTTCAATCTCAAACTTCGCTTTAATTTCTTCTACACCCCAAGTTTCATACCCGCCTCCAAACATTGGGCGGTACATGAAAATATTTTCACTTACGAGTTGTGCAAAATCTTTATCAGGTGTGACCATAAAGGTTTTAAAGCCTTCTTTTTCTGCCTTTTTTGCAAGGGTGCCAATAATATCATCTGCTTCAAAGCCTTCTTTAACGACTGCCGGAATATTCATCGCCTCTAAAATCTCATAGATATAAGGAACGGCTACTTTAATGCCTTCAGGGGTTGCATCCCGATTGGCTTTATATTCTTTAAACATCTCGACACGGTCTTTACTGCCGCCTTTATCAAAACAAACTGCCAAGTGGTCTGGGCGTTCTCTTTTTATGACATCTAATAGCGAATTGGTAAACCCGAGAATTGCGGAAGTATCAAGCCCTTTAGAATTTATTCGAGGGTTTTTTATAAACGCATAATAGCCTCTAAAAATTAAAGCATAAGCATCGAGAAGAAATAAGCGTTTTTGTGCAGCCATTCGTGGGTTTGTCTTTACAGTAATTTTGTTAATTAATCATTTTGAGTGATGCCTTGTTTTTCGAGGACACTTTTGGTTTTAAAAGCATAAAATAATAGATATATAAAACAAACAACTGCGATCCAATATGACGACTGAATGCTAAAGATATCTGCTAGTTTTCCTTGTAAAGGAGGTATGATAGCACCCCCTAAAATCATCATAATTAAAAAAGCAGATCCTTGAGAGGTGTATTTTCCTAATCCTGAGATACTTAAAGAAAAAATACACGGCCACATGATGGAGCAAAATAAACCCCCAGATAGCAATGCATATAATGCCAATTGTCCCGATGCAAAAACACCGATTACCATACCAATAACGCCTAACGTACTAAATATTTTTAATGTTGTAATTGGGTTGTCTTTAGCGAGGAAAAACCCACCAATTTGCGTCGCAACACAAATGCCAAATAACAAGACTTCAGTTGAGGTATATTTGCCAAAATTAACCAGAAGAATAACGCCAAAAGCGAGATACGGCACTATAATAAGCAACCACTTCTTAAGACCTTTGCTAGGGTTAAAAACAGTAATTGCGCCGACCCAACGCCCAATCATCATACCACCCCAATAGAGGGAGATAAATGGCGCTATCTCTGCGTCATTCATTACTTTTAATCCCAATGGGTTAAGGTTATTTATTTTGTCTGCCACCGACTTTAAGAGTTCTCCTAAATTACTTTGAATCGTGACTTCCACTCCTACATATGTAAAAATAGCAAGCATCCCTAAAACCAATTGAGGGTATTTCATTGCGCCCCAACCTTCAGGGGATTTTGCCGCACGCGTATATGCAAAAAGCACACTCAGTATGACCGCCAATAATGCGATTAGAAGCAAATAAAGTCGCTTGTTTTCAACGGCTTCTGTTGCAACTTCACCAGTAGCATAGGTGTTGAAAATCAATCCAAAACACACGATAATGATAACAGTTAAAGCAATAAGTGTATTTTTTGCCTTATTAGCAGGTTCAAATGCTTCATCCGTTTTTGTGTTCGGTAATTTTTTAGAAAAATGAAATAGGGCTGCGGCTGCTAAAAATAAAGCGCCAACGCCTACATAAAGCAACTGAACAGTGGTTAGTTTTATTTCATTGTTTAAAATCATTTGATTAAGCTCATCACCAGAAATTGGCGTAGATCCAAAAATGATTAAGGCAATCACAATCGGGCCAATGGTAGCTCCAAAAGAATTAACTCCTCCTGCGAGGTTCAATCGATGTGAGCCTGTTTCTGGGTCCCCTAGCGCAATAGCAAACGGATTAGCCGCTGTTTGTTGTAGTGAAAATCCAAGACCAACAATAAATAAGGCTAATAGCACCAAATAAAACACAGAACTATCGCCTTGTTGTGCGCCATTAACAAAAGGATACATCAATAAGGCGCCGATCGCCGATATTAAAAGGCCATACACAATACCATTTTTGTAACCCCAGTTATTAAGGATATCTTTTTTTACAGTACTTGATATAACAAAAAGTAGTAGAGCACCTAAGTAATAAGCGCCATAAAAGGCGAAATCAACAAGTTGCGATTGAAACTGATCAATACTAAAATACGTTTTACAAAAGGGGATAAAGACGCCATTGGAAGCGGCAATAAACCCCCAGAAAAAGAAGACCGTAACTAGAGTAGTTAGGGCTGAATTGTTGTTTTTTGTACTCATGAGTGTTAGTTTATGTTTAGGGTAGAAATTTATTTCAGAAACGTACTATATTTAAGATTAGAAATATACTAAAAAAATACAACTCTAAAAGTATCGTTAAATAAAAATATTACCTCAATTATTATTTGCTTTTGTTTTACTTTTGTGATTGACTCCGTCTAGATATGATACGACTAATAATTTTTCTGATTCTTGTTCTAACCTTAGATTTTTATGCCCTTCAAAGTTTTAGAAGTGTGGTTAGAAACCCCTGGGTTACTTACGGCTATGTTTTAGTTTCTTTGGTCATCTTAGGATATATAGTATATCAAGGCTTGACATTTGATAGAGGCTCTGGAGAAAACTCTGGATTTTATTTAGCATTTTCATTATTTGTATTGGTCTATGTACCCAAACTAGTACTGGTTATTTTTATGTTTGGAGAAGATGTATTTCGATTATTTGAAGCGGGTGTTAATTATTTCATATCTAAATCCGACGAAAATTCAACCCTATTTAGTTCTAGACGAAAATTCATTGGGCAACTAGCTTTGGGCATTGCAGCAATTCCTTTCATATCTATATTATATGGAATTACTAAAGGAAAATATAATTTCAAAGTTTTAAAATACACACTTCATTTTGATGATTTACCCGCTGCTTTTGACGGCTATCAAATCACACAAATAAGTGATATTCATAGTGGGAGTTTTGACAATAAAGAAAAAATAGAATATGCTGTTGACCTTGTTAATCAACAGGCTTCCGATGTTATTATGTTTACGGGCGATTTAGTGAATAGCAAGTCTAAAGAAATGCGTCCTTGGAAAGCGACGTTTTCCAAATTAAAAGCCAACGACGGCGTGTTTTCTATTTTGGGGAATCATGACTATGGTGATTATACGCGATGGCCTTCTGACGAAGCGAAAGCAGACAATTTTCAAGAGTTATTGGATATTCAAAATGAGATGGGATTTGATTTACTGATGAATGAAAGTCGCTTTATCGAAAAAGAAGGGGAGCGTCTGGCGATTATAGGTGTAGAAAACTGGGGGAAAGGATTTAAGCAAAAAGGCGATTTAGCATTGGCGTCTTCTAATGTAGAGCCGACGGATTTCAAAATACTATTAAGTCATGATCCGTCGCATTGGCAGTATGAAGTGGTCAAAGATCCAACGCATTTCCACCTAACTCTAAGCGGTCACACCCACGGAATGCAGTTTGGTATTGAGATCCCAGGAATCATTAAATGGAGTCCTATTAAGTGGCGTTACAAATACTGGGCGGGCATCTACGAAAAAGCAGGGCAGTACATAAATGTGAACCGTGGATTTGGCTTTTTAGCCTTCCCTGGACGGGTTGGTATCTGGCCAGAAATTTCCGTTATAACGCTCAAAAAACGGATAAGTAACACTTAAACCTCAAAAAATGTTATATTTATCCTAAAAATTACTTACTTTTATAGGACATAAAGTTGTAAAGAAGTATAATTATCATTGAAGTTTGATACATAAAACACCATGATATGTCAAAATTTGGAGAGTTAATAGACGTTGAAATCCCTGTATTGTTCGAGTTTTTTACCGAATGGAGTGATGAGTCCGAAGCCATGCATGGTGTGCTAAGGCACGTTGCTGCTGCTATGGGAGATAAGGCACGCGTCATTAAAATAGACGTTGACAAAAATAAAGATCTCGCTGAAGCCCTGCGTATAAAAGGATTGCCCACACTTATTATTTACAAATCAGGGGACATGAAATGGCGACAGAGCGGCGTGTTAGACGCCAATTCAATTATTGGCCGTATCCAAGAACACCTTTAAGCTTTAGAGTAGATCATCGATGTTCTCATCTTCTATTTGGCCATCAATTTGGTCTTCTTCTTCTTCTTCTTCTTCTTCTTCTTCTTCTTCTCCTGTAAAAAGTCTTAGATACTCATTGAACTTTTTCATCTCAGATTTAATATAATCATCTGTCTCATACAAAGCAGTGACATCCACTAAGCTTCTATAACGCTCAATATCATTATAAATATTCTGAATATACGTTGACTGATTATATTCTGAAAGGCTGCTATAATAACGTAAACTTTCTTGATACTTGCTACTCACTTCCGTATATAGATCGCGTGCTTTTTCTGTTGCCTCTAATTCATAATAAGCACCAATGTAGGGCTCTAGAAGTGTGTAAAACCCAAAGAGGTTTACGGGCATTTTTTCCATAGCTAAATCCGCAATTTCTTCTGCTTTTTCTAAGTCTCCATTTTGAATTAAAGCTTCAATCAGTCGCGCCAAGTTACCACGATAGGTAACACTGTTTTTACGCGTTTCAATATCATGATACATTGTTGGGTCGCCATTGTTGCCCCAATCCCAATTGGTAACCATCTCATACATTTTATCCGCATCAATACGGCCCATATCAAAGGGGTTGTTTTTGGCAACCGCTGTTCTAATAGGAACTAACTTATAGACCAATCCATCGAGTTGCAAATAGTCTTTCATCCAAATATAATCTTCATCACCAAACGCACCACCCGTAAAATAGATTGGGCGTTCCCAATTGTTATTGGCAATAATATCCAACATCAATAAACGGTTTTTGTAAAGCGCAGCCCCTTTGATTTTAATGTCAATATAAGGCACAATCTGAGCAGAATCTTTAGCTTTTACAATGCCGTTTCTTAATACGGAAGCTTTGTCTACAGGAATTCGAACGTATTCAGTCGGTAAATAATTAGCATTTAAGTCTTGCCTGCGTTGCCCACTCGTGTCATAGCCTTGTTCGTCTAGGATGTATTTATATTTAGTCCGAGGATCATCACTAGTGATAAAATCTAAAAACTGGTCAATTCTTAGCGTGTCTTCAGTTACGACTTCTTTGATGATATAATCTCTGGTACCCCATTTATATTGGTCATGGGTTAATTTTGACGGAATCGGATCACTGTCATACGCTTTTCGTTTCATCTGATCGATATACCAATCCACACTCAGTAAACTGGTGCAAACAACGCGTACATCGCGACGAATACCTTCAATTTCTTGAGCATACCAAAGGGGAAACGTATCGTTGTCGCCGATTGTAAAGATAATGGCATTTGGGTCACAAGCTTCTAGATATTGCAGTGCCATCGCATTGGCCGTTTTTCTTTTAGAGCGGTCATGATCATCCCAATTTTGACTTATCAGAACTCCAGGAACAGCGATCAAACATAGCAAACTAACAACCGGTGCTAGCAAGCTTGACTTAGTGTAGCTGCTTAACTTTTCATAAATCGCAAAAACCCCAAACCCAATCCATAATGCAAACACATAAAACGATCCCACTAAGGAATAGTCGCGTTCGCGGGGTTCAAACGGTCGCACATTGGTATAAACTTGTATGGCAATTCCTGTGAATAAGAAAAACACCAACATGGTCCAAAAGAGTTTTTTATCTCTATTGTAGAGAAAAAACAAACCGATTAATCCTAATAATAATGGTAAAAAGAAGTAGGTGTTGCGAGCCCGGTTATTTAAAACATCGCTTGGAAGGTTGTCTTGCGAAACGTCTAAAACGTATGAGTCTACAGCAGTAATCCCGCTAATCCAATTGCCATGTAAATCAAATCGACCCTGAACATCATCTTGACGTCCTGTAAAATTCCACATAAAATAACGCCAATACATATAACCAATCTGATAATCAAATAGGTAATAGATGTTTTTGATCAGTGACGGTTTTTGGATATCGATGTAGCGTCCATGTTTTTTAAGAAAGGTATTATAATCTTCATAATCGACCTCACCTTTATCAACAGAGTCTTTGAAGCTACTCACCAAAGAACGCAAATCGTTTTGCATTTGATATTCTGGTTTGATCGAAAACTCTAAAAAGCCAGCATAGATCATATAATTTTCAGCATGCTCAGCACTCCACATTCTTGGTAAAAAAGAGGCATGTTCTGAGTTGTAGTTTTGCACCCCATTTTTATAATCGTTTACAATCACATATTTTCCGGCGGTTTCGTCTTTCTCATATTTTGGCTTGTCATCAACATAGGGTTGATTTTCATCTAAACCCGCATATTGATCTGTAAACTGCGGTCCATAAAACAAATGTGTTTTTGGATACTGTTCTAAGTTATAATAGGCGAGCAGTTCTCGGGCACTTGAAGGATTATTTTCATTCACCGTCACATTGGCGTTTGCACGAATAGGAAGCATTAACCACGATGAAAACCCGACGACTATAAATGTGATGCATAAAAGCCCTGTATTAAGGCGGATATACCCTTTTTTTCTAGTATAGTTTAAACCCCAATATATGAATCCTACTAATAAAATAAATGCGATAACCGAACCTGAATTAAATGGCAAGCCTACAGCGTTTACAAAAAATATTTCTAAGACACTAAAGTAGCGAAGGATGTTAGGTGCGAGAAGTTTGAAAACAAATAATAGTATTGCTACACCAGCGACATTGGCAAGAATAAAGTTTTTGAGCGTAACAGTTTTATGATTTTTGAAAAAGTAAATAAGGCTAATAGCAGGGATGGTTAAAAGCCCCATAAAATGAACCCCAAACGATAACCCAACAACAAACGAGATAAGAATTAACCATTTATTTCCTCTTGTAGTAAACATATCTTTTTCCCAACGCAAGCCTAAGTAAAACATAACCGCTAGAATGAATGTTGCCATCGCATAGACTTCTGTTTCAACGGCATTGAACCAAAAAGAATCTGTAAACGCAAAGGACAAACTCCCTACAAAAGCGGCACCAAGAATAGCTAGATTTTTATTTTTAGGGGGCTCTGTATCTGATTTAACAACTTGTTTAATCAACAAAACAATGGACCAAAACATAAACAAAATAGTAAAGGCACTGGCGGTAGCGCTCATCATATTAATCATTAACCCTATTTGGCTAGGTTCCGATGCGAAAACCGAAAAGAAAGCGCCCATCATTTGAAAAAAGGGGGCTCCAGGTGGGTGGCCAACTTGTAGTTTAGAAGACGTTAAAATATATTCGCCCGCATCCCAAAAACTAACTGTTGGTTCGACGGTGAGACTATAGGTGATAAATGCGATCAAAAAGGCAAGCCATCCTAAGATGAGGTTCCATTTTTTAAAATTAAATTCCGCCATGTTGTAAAATTGAAGTTTGAGGCGAATTTAATAATAATTACTTTAGAAGTAAAAACTTTTAAGTAAACCTTAATATATCACAATACTAAAAGGCGTTTTTATTTTTTTCAACAAGTCCTAAAATGCTAAAAAAGAAACTGAACAGGATGACCTGAATCCCTAAAGCCACTACAATGATTGCTGGAAAGATTAATTTTAGAGTTGATTCTATTTTTAGTTCACTAGAAAACCCATAGTACAATAAAACGGCTCCCAAAACGGTCATACAGCCTCCCAAAATAAGACCTCTTTCTAAATTAAAGAACAAAAATAGCTTCGAGTAATTTGTACTCTTTGGAATGAGCCCATGATTTATAGCGAAAATTTTTGTTAATGCGAAAAAAACTATAAATTGAAAACTAAACAATATGACCCCTAGAATCAGAGTTGATTCCCGAATATACTCTGTTCCAGAGCTAGAATTTAATAGAAGTAATAGTCCGACAATACCGGTTAAAAACAATAACATCCCTGGCATTAGAAATAACCATTTTGGACTGTACAGCAGTAAAAAACGAAGATGTCTCCAACCATCAGGGAAGGTTCTTAAATGCGGTTTTCTAGTGCGGCCTGCAGCGAAAACAGTGGTAGGAACTTCAGTTATTTTAAGGTTTAACATGGAGGCTTTTACAACAATTTCTGAAGCAAACTCCATACCCTTACTGTTTAAATCCATTTTTTTATAGGCAGTTTTGGTAAAGCCTCTCAATCCACAATGAAAATCGCCAATGGCTGTCCTGAAGAATAAGTTACCAATAAATGTCAATACGGGGTTTCCAACATATCTATGTAAAAAAGGCATCGCGTTTTTTCTTTGTTCGCCTTTAAATCGATTGCCCATAACAAGTTCGTAGCCGTCTTCTAATTTTGAAATGAATTGCTCTAGATGTAACAAATCATGACTGTCATCTGTATCAGCGGTTATGATATACTCTCCTTTGGCAGCTTCAATAGCACCTCTTGATGCATTTCCGTATCCTTTTTCTTTGACATTTACAACAATGGCGCCTAATGACAATGCTTTTTCAATGGAGCCGTCTGTGCTTCCGTTATCGCCAATAATCACTTCCCCAGCAATATTATGGGTCTGCATGAATTGCTGTGCTTTTGAAATACATAGTGCAATGGTTTCAATTTCATTCAAACAAGGCATTACGATTGACAATTCAATTTTCATGATGGAGAGATTTAGATAGGTTGCTAAAAATTAAAATAATAACTGCAAATAAAATCCAGTCAAAATAGAATGTATATCTTTTTATTGCATGTATAATAAAGGCTATAAGCATATTGTTTGCTAACATCAAAACAGCTCCTAATAGAATGAATTTAAAAATTGTATTCTTAGTTTTGTAAACCATAACTGACGAATAAATGATCAAAAGAATAAACAAAAGAAGGTATTTGGCAGAGCCATACGTAACTTTAAGATTTTTTATAAAAAACCGAACTCGGTCTTTGTAATTGAATTTAACTAGTTTAAAAAACATTCCCTTACAGAGTTTGTTTAGAGCGCTGTTTTGTTCAAAGTTATTTAGCCCCTTTTTTTGAAAATAAATAAGCCCGAGTTCATGAATTCGCTGATTGCATATCTCTGAAAACTCTTTAGTAAAAACTTCAACAACGGATTCATTTTGTGCATCTACTTTTTGTGTTGTAAGGCCTGCTTTTTCTAAACTTGCATGTACAATTTTAAAATAGTTTATTTCATCGGGCTCATCAAAAATCTCTACAGCACTTGCTTTACTTATGTAGAAATCTGTTGTTATCAAATGCACATAATTCATGCTGTTGTTTTCAAAATATCCAAACATTACCTTGTTGTATAAACGCTCTGAGTAATTTATGAAAATTGGCAAGACAACTAATAATAACAGAGGCAACCATTTTTTTGTTGCAAGCTTTTTTTGATATCCAATATAAATTCCTAAGGCCACAAACACAGGAATAAAGACAATGAATTGTCCTTTAGTTAAAATGAGAAAATATAAGGGAATAAGACTTTTTAGTAGTGATTTGATATTAAGAGCTGCAAAGGCGTTAAACCCTAAAGCAAACACGATTAAAAGCAAAGGGTGGCTCAATGCTTCGGAAAGCACGGCTCCCGAAGTGTAATTAAAATAGATGCTAGGGGATAATACTATAAATTGGAGTACGACGGTCTCTACTGGATGAAGGTGGAATTGTTTTGCAATGATTTTTAAGAGATAATGCACAGCAAATACAAGTACTAAAAACTGAATACAAATAAGCGGCCAGATATAATTATCTCCAAATAGAGTCGTAAATAGTTTTAAAAACAAAACATATAGAGGAGACCGGTTCAAAGACATCTCTAGGAAAGCAAAACTATCTGGGTGGTAAAAAGGGCCCTTAATAGCGCCAATGCATCCAATAATCAAATACATTATAAGACGGGTATTTTTTGCACTAAATAACGCTAGATTTTTAATTTTGCTCAAAGAAATATTTTCTACAAATTTAATGATATTTACTTAGTAATTATGGGATTTATTGATTTTGTAGATCAATATAATAAAACCTTTGGTCAGTTAAACAACACGCTATGAAGATACCGCCCTGGCATTAGCGTAAACAGTCCAGCTAGGGAGAGACCTGTCCAGTACAGTAGTTTCAAAGAGCGTTTGTGGCGTTGTATGTTTCCGTTTTTAACAGCAATTAGACTGCGAGGAACCGTCCAAATAGTCAGAAAGCTTAACAGGTGAATCCACCCAAAATGATTCAGAAATGTAGGGCCAACATAGGCTTTCAAAAACAAGGATACGATCGAGGAGAAAAAGATAAGAACCATATAAATATAGCCAACTTTTTTATGGAAAACACCGCCTTTTCCTGAAACGACAATAAGATAAAACCCTAACGGAAGGCAGGGCGCGATGGTGTATAAATGGAGATCTCTTATAAATTCATACATACCTAAAGCTTTAAGTCTTGATAATTTTTCAAATTTGTAAAATGATCGTCAAACGCCTTAAGCCCTGCTTTTGTGATCGAACAACTCGTTTTTGGGTAGTTGTTTTCAAAGCGTTTATCAATTGATATGTATCCGCTTTCTTTTAATTTTTTTAGCTGCACACTCAGATTCCCCTGCGTAGTTTCGGTAATTTGTTTCAAATAATTAAAATCGCAATTTTCCACTTTTGCCAACACCGCCACAATCATCAGCCGGGTGGGGTTTATCAGTAATTTATCTAAGGGACTAAACATTTGATTTGCTGTAATAAAGTGCAATTCCGGGAACAAGCAGCCCTAAAACGGAGGCGATGCCATTTATTAATAACCAAGATCCATTTGGGCTGTAACTGCATAAGACGCTACAAACAATAACAGAAACCCCTCCAATAGTAAAGGGTTTGAAACGAATTAAAAGGCCTGTTATAAGGATCATGACACCAAGTAAGAATAAAATAGACTCTGTAGGGTTTTGTTGTTTTTGTATTGAAATAAAGACTAAAAGTATCCAAGCCAGATTAAAAATGCCCCAGATGATTTTAAGCGCGCGTCCGATATGGGTTTCATAGCCCGTCTTTTTACGTTTTTTAATATTATAAAGGACTGTAACTACCATCCCAAGCACTGGAATTAACACCCAATAGAGTAGGGTTGAATAGGAGCTTTGCTGGACAATTTCAGGGAAGCTGTAGTGAAAAAAGCTCAAGACTGCAATCAATGTACCCCACATAATAAAGCTAAAGGAGCTTGATTTTAAGTTTTCTTTTGTTTTATTAATGGTGTCATTAATAAGTTGAATTTGTTCGTGTGTTTTCATAATTATAAGATTTAGAACAGCAAATGTAAACTAGTTTATATTATAAACCAAAAAATCAACAAGAAATAAATTTAAAAATGTTTGCCTAAACAAAACTTTATTATAAATTTGCAGCCTCAATACGAGATTGGCCCATGGTGTAATTGGCAACACGTTGGTTTTTGGTACCGAAGAGTCTAGGTTCGAGCCCTAGTGGGCCAACTAAAACAAGTATAAACACTTGTTAAATTCAATTTTTATGTCGTATATTTGCCGCATAGAATGATAAATGAAAAAGCGAGGGGACATAAAGTCCCCTCTTTTTATACCAGATGTTCAGAGATATAGTAAAAGAATTATTAGACGATTGCCTAGCACAAAGACAAGATTTGTTTTTGATTGATTTTGAAATCCTAGAAGGCAATACAATTAGAATCGTGATCGACGGCGACAAAGGCGTACTTGTAGAAGACTGTATGTTTGTCAGTCGTGGCATTGAGCACAATATAGACAGAGAGGATCATGACTTTGCGCTAGAGGTTTCGTCTTCTGGAGCAACTACGCCATTGACACATCCTCGACAGTATCAAAAACACATAGGCAGAACATTAGAAGTTAGAGCTGCGGACAATCAAAAATTTGAAGCTACGCTAACGACTGCCAATGAACAAGACATTGTACTTGACTGGAAAGCAAGAGAACCAAAGCCGATTGGTAAAGGAAAGGTAACGGTTCAGAAAACAGCAACCCTTTTGTACAGTGAAATAAGTGAAGCAAAAGTGAAAATATTATTTTAATACAAGACTAAAATTATGGAAAATTTAGCGTTAATTGATTCGTTCTCAGAGTTTAAAGACGAAAAGCTAATTGATAGAGTTACCTTGATGTCAATCTTAGAAGATGTGTTTAGAAATACATTGAAAAAGAAATTTGGAGATGATGATAACTTTGACATTATTATCAATCCAGATAAAGGCGATTTAGAAATATGGAGAAATAGAGTCGTTGTAGCAGATGGAGAGGTCGAAGAAGAAAATCAAGAAATCTCATTAACAGATGCTCAAAAAATCGAACCAGATTTTGAAGTTGGTGAAGATGTGTCTGAAGAAGTTAAGTTGATCGACTTAGGACGTCGTTCAATCCTTGCTTTACGTCAGAATTTGATTTCTAAAATTCACGAACACGATAATACAAATATATATAAGCACTTTAAGGATTTAGTAGGTGAAATATACACTGCTGAGGTACATCACATTCGTCACCGTGCTGTGATCTTATTAGATGATGACGGCAATGAATTGATCCTTCCGAAAGACAAACAAATCCCGTCTGATTTTTTCAGAAAAGGGGAAAATGTACGAGGAATTATCGAAAGTGTAGATCTAAAAGGGAATAAGCCTTCAATCGTATTGTCAAGAACAGCCCCTGTGTTTCTTGAAAAATTATTTGAACAAGAAATCCCCGAAGTTTTTGACGGTTTAATATCTGTTAAAAATGTTGTGAGAATTCCAGGAGAAAAAGCCAAAGTAGCGGTCGATTCTTATGACGATCGAATAGATCCAGTGGGCGCTTGTGTTGGAATGAAAGGATCTAGAATCCACGGCATAGTTCGTGAATTAGGAAACGAAAACATTGATGTGATCAATTACACAACCAACTTACAACTCTATATTACTAGAGCATTAAGTCCAGCTAGAGTGACGTCGATCAAAATTAATGAAGAAACCAAACGTGCTGAAGTTATTTTAAAACCAGAAGAGGTTAGTAAAGCGATTGGAAGAGGTGGTCACAACATCCGTTTAGCGGGTCGATTAACAGGGTATGAAATTGATGTATTTAGAGAAGGTGTAGAAGAAGATGTTGAGCTTTCTGAATTCTCTGATGAAATCGAAGCTTGGGTCATTGCGGAATTTGCAAAAGCTGGGTTGGATACTGCCAAAAGTATCCTTGAACAAGAGGTTGTTGACCTTGTGAAACGTACGGATTTAGAACTAGAAACGATCGAAGATGTAGTTCGTATACTTAAAGAAGAGTTTGAAGAGTAAAATTTTAATTATATTGGTACCCAATATATTCGGGTTACCACACGATTACGCGTAAGAAATACTGTAAAAAAATATCAAAGGCAATTTATGGCTGAAATTATTAGATTAAATAAAGTGTTAAGGGAACTGAATATTTCTCTCGATCGAGCGGTCGATTTTTTGGAAACAAAAAATGTTGAAATAGAAAAACGTCCTACAACTAAAATCACTTCAGAAGTGTACGATCTTCTTGCAGGCGAGTTTCAAACCGATGCAAACAAGAAAGTTGCTTCTAAGGAAGTTGGTGAAGCTAAGCTAAAAGAAAAAGAAGCCTTACGTGTTCAGCGTGAACAAGAAATAGAGCTAAAACTTCAAAAAGCTGAAGCTGCTAAAACAGTTTTTAAAGCCAAACAAGTTCTGCAAGGGCCTAAGAAAGTAGGGAAAATTGATTTAGATGGTCCTAAAAAAGCCATTGTAAAAACAGAAGTAGCAAAGCCAGTAGTTGAAACGAAAGCCCCAACCCCTAAAGTTGAGGATACGCCACAAGTAGCAGCAACTCCGAATGTTGAGCCTGCTCCGAAAGTTGAGGTAGCTTCAGAAGTAGTGGATGCTCCAAAAGAAGTTGAAGCTAAGCCAACTCCAAAAGTTGAGTCTGCTCCGAAAGTTGAGTCTGCTCCGAAAGCTAAAATAGCACTAAAAATAGTGTCAACGCCAAAAGCAGCTGTACCAGCCGATAAAAAAGAAGCAACAGTTTCTACACCTCCAAAAACAACAGCTCCGGCAACACCAGCAGTCGAAACAACTGATGAAGAAGTAGCCCCTGGAGAACAAAAAGTTGAAACAACAAATTATCAAAAACTTTCTGGGCCAAAATCTACAGGTCAAAAAATAGATTTAACCCAATTTAATAAACCCAAAAAAGCGAAGCCAGTGACGCCAGCAGCGGGAGCAAATTCTGCCGATGCTAGAAAAAAACGTCGCCGAATTAGCAAAGTTGGAAGCAATACAACTCAACCTAGAGGAACCTTCAGAAACAGACCGCCACAAGCAAGAACGCAAGTTCCAAAGGTAGAGCCAACAGCTGAAGAAGTCCAAAAACAAGTAAGAGAAACCCTTGAAAAATTACAAGGGAAATCGAACAAAGGCAAAAAGGGTGCGAAGTACAGAAAAGATAAAAGAGATCAACACCGTCAGCAGACAGAAAAAGATCAAGAACAACAAGAACTAGAAAACAAAGTTCTTAAAGTTACAGAATTTGTAACGGCAAGCGAAGTCGCTACCATGATGGATGTGTCGGTGACTCAAATTATTTCGGCTTGTATGTCGCTTGGAATGATGGTGACCATGAATCAGCGTTTGGATGCTGAAACTTTAACCATTGTTGCAGAAGAATTTGGCTACACAGTTGAGTTTGTAACTGCAGATATTGATGAAGCTATTGAAATCGTAGAAGATACTGCGGATGATTTAGAAACACGTGCACCTATCGTCACAGTAATGGGCCATGTAGATCATGGAAAAACATCCTTACTAGATTATATACGTGAAGAAAACGTAATTGCAGGAGAGTCGGGAGGCATCACACAGCACATTGGTGCTTATGGAGTAACGCTAGGAACAGGTCAAAAAATCGCCTTTTTAGATACACCTGGTCACGAGGCCTTTACGGCAATGCGAGCCCGTGGTGCTCAAGTCACAGATATCGCAATTATTGTGATTGCGGCAGATGATGATATCATGCCACAAACAAAAGAAGCCATTGCACACGCACAGGCAGCTGGCGTTCCTATCATATTTGCAATTAATAAAATTGATAGACCCGCAGCGAATCCTGAAAAAATTAAAGAAGCCTTAGCTAATATGAATTTATTAGTAGAAGACTGGGGTGGAAAAATTCAATCGCATGATGTCTCTGCATTAAAGGGAGATGGTGTCAAAGAATTATTAGAAAAAGTATTGCTAGAAGCTGAGTTATTAGAGCTGCAAGCAAATCCAAATAAACCCGCTTTAGGAACCGTAGTGGAAGCCTTTTTAGATAAAGGTCGTGGGTATGTTTCTACAATCTTAGTACAGGCAGGAACGCTTAAAGTTGGCGATTATGTCCTAGCAGGAAAAAACAGCGGAAAAGTGAG
>Ga0115550_1001433_pt1 | contig 17854 bp, 18 predicted proteins | sample COGITO_mtgs_1005_FD_87177 | JGI IMG/M metagenome (GOLD analysis project Ga0115550, IMG submission 87177) | Pelagic marine microbial communities from North Sea - COGITO_mtgs_100511 | ecosystem: Environmental > Aquatic > Marine > Epipelagic | place: Germany:Helgoland, sampling site Kabeltonne... | reverse complement strand
TTGCGGTTGTTGTGTCAATGGATTTTATGGCTCAAGTGCAGTCACATCTAATGTCGCAGCAGTATGATTCGCTGATGAAAAAGGCCAACCTTAAAAATGTTGGCCGTAAATAAAGAGGTGATGTCGTGAAAGTACGTGCATCGGTTAAAAAGATTTGTCGAAATTGTAAAGTTGTCCGCCGCAAAGGTGTGGTTCGTGTTATCTGTAATGTTGAACCGCGTCACAAGCAGCGTCAGGGATAATCTGGTTGATTTTTGATGGATCTATCGGTATCCTACCGCGCCTTTTCGCAGTGTTACTGCGTGGCTCGTGGGTATTGGTTAAACCCTTAGTATAAGTGGAGTAATGTGAATGGCCCGTATTGCCGGTGTCAACATTCCTGATAACAAACATGCAGTGATTTCGCTGACTTACGTGTTTGGTATTGGTCGCCCTACCGCAAAGAAGATCTGCGCGGATGTGGGTATTGCAGAAGACACAAAGATCGCTGCATTGGACGAGGCGCAACTTGATTTGTTGCGTGCTGCTGTAGGAACCAACGAAGTTGAGGGTGACCTGCGCAGAGAGAACAGTATGAACATTAAACGTCTGATGGATTTGGGTTGCTATCGCGGCCTGCGCCATCGACGGAATTTGCCAGTACGTGGACAGCGTACTAAGACGAATGCACGGACCCGTAAAGGGCCACGTCGTCCCATCAAAAGATAATTAGGATTCCTAATGGCAAAAGCAGCAGCTAAAACGGCCCGTAAAAAGGTTAAGAAGACAGTAATAGATGGTGTTGCCCACATCTATGCTTCTTTCAACAATACCATTGTTACGATCACTGATCGCCAGGGAAATACGCTTTCCTGGGCTACGTCAGGTGGGTCTGGCTTCCGTGGCTCTCGTAAGAGCACGCCCTTTGCTGCGCAGGTTGCAGCTGAGCGCGCCGGCGAGGCAGCAAAGGATTACGGTTTGAAAAACCTCGATGTTCAAGTGAAGGGTCCTGGCCCCGGTCGCGAGTCTGCGGTTCGTGCACTGAACAATGCCGGTTATAAAATCACCAATATTACGGATGTGACGCCTGTGCCACACAATGGCTGTCGTCCACCCAAAAAGCGTCGCGTGTAAGAGAGACAGAGAATGGCTAGATATCTTGGACCAACTTGTAAATTATCACGCCGTGAGGGAACTGACTTGTTCCTCAAGAGTGGCGTACGCCCGCTGGAATCAAAGTGTCGAGCAGATAGCGCACCAGGCCAGCATGGTCAGCGTCGCGGTCGTCTGTCTGATTACGGTGTTCAGCTGCGTGAGAAACAAAAAGTCCGCCGTATTTACGGCGTACTAGAAAAGCAGTTCCGCAACTATTACAAAGATGCTGCGCGTCAAAAGGGCAATACAGGCGAAAATCTGTTGACCCTGTTAGAGCGCCGTCTCGACAATGTTGTCTACCGTATGGGCTTTGGCGCAACTCGCGCTGAATCTCGTCAACTGGTTGCCCACAATTCGATTTTGGTTAACGGTCAGAAGGTCAATATCCCTTCATTCAAAGTTCAGGAAGGTGATGTTGTTGGTCTGCGTGAGAAATCTAAGAAGCAGTTGCGCGTTCAGACTGCCATGCAGCTAGCGGCACAACGTGGTGAGGTTGAATGGATGCAGGTCGATAATAACAAGATGGAAGGCACGTTTACGCGCAATCCGGATCGTTCTGATTTACCGGCCGAGATCAACGAAAACTTGATCGTCGAACTATACTCGAAGTAATTTTTGAGACCACACGGGTAAAAATATGCAAAATTCTGCCAACGAATTTCTTACACCACGCAATATTGATGTAACGTCTTACAGTGCCACACATGCCAAGGTTGTGCTGGAGCCGCTAGAGCGCGGATTCGGGCACACGCTGGGTAACGCTCTGCGTCGTATCCTGCTCTCTTCGATGTCTGGCTGCGCCATTGTCGAAGTTGAGATTGAGGGTGTAGAGCACGATTACAGTGCGATTGAGGGGGTCCATGAAGATGTCATGGAGATCCTGCTCAACCTCAAGGGCGTTGCAATGGTCATGGAAGGTCGTGATGAGACCACCCTGTCACTCAGCGTTAAAGGTCCTGGTGTTGTTACCGCCGGCGATATTGAAGTTGATAGCCACGTAGAAATTATCAATCCTGAGCATGTGATTGCGACGATCTCTGGCAAGGCAAACTTGAATATGCAGCTTAGAGTTGAGCGCGGCCGCGGCTATCAGCCATCGGACTCTCGCATTAGCGATGAAGAGAACCGAACGATTGGGCGCCTGCAAATTGACGCCTCATTCAGCCCGATTCACAAAGTGTCTTACAGCGTTGAGAATGCCCGAGTTGAGAACCGCACGGATCTCGATAAGTTGATTCTTGAGCTTGAGACCAATGGTACGATCGACCCTGAAGAGTCGATTCGTCGCGCAGCGACTATTCTGCAGCAGCAGATGGCCGTATTTGTGAATCTCGAAGGCGAAACGGCTGCCGAGCCAGAAGAAAAAGAAGAAGAGATTGATCCAATCCTTCTGCGTCCGGTCGACGATCTTGAGTTGACTGTACGTTCTGCGAACTGTCTCAAGGCAGAGAGCATTTATTATATTGGCGATCTGATTCAGCGCACAGAAGTTGAGCTGTTGAAGACACCAAACCTGGGCAAGAAGTCGCTGACTGAAATTAAAGATGTCTTGGCTTCACGTGGTCTTTCTCTTGGCATGCGTCTTGAGAACTGGCCGCCAGCTAGTTTAAAAAGTGAACGCGAACTCGTTTAATCATTGCCTTTTTGATCTGGCTGTTAAATAAGTTTGAGAGATATCATTGCTGAGAAAGCAACGAACTAAGGAATAAGACCATGCGTCATCGCTACAGTGGCCGCAAACTGAACAAAACCGGCTCTCACAAAAGAGCTATGTTCCGCAATATGACCGCTTCTCTGGTTGAGCACGAGCTGATTAAAACCACTCTGCCTAAGGCCAAAGAGCTACGCCGTTTTGCCGAGCCTTTTATTACTCTGGCTAAAGAAGATAGCGTTGCTAATCGTCGTCTGGCTTTTGACCGTCTGCGTAACAAAGCGACTGTCGGCAAGCTGTTCTCCGACCTCGGTCCGCGCTTCCTTGAGCGTCCCGGTGGTTATGTGCGTATCTTAAAGTGCGGCAACCGTTCCGGTGACAACGCACCTATGGCCTACGTTGAGTTGGTAGACCGTGCAGCGAACGATATGGCTGACGTTGCAGAGACAACTGGCGAGTAAGTTGTTTTTGGAACAATTAAAAAACCGGACAGTGTCCGGTTTTTTTTCGTCCCGAATAAGTTCGAGAAGAGGCTTTTGTTTTGGTCTTAATGTTTGGCAATGTTCCCTGGGCATGAGCTTCAGTGGCTGGCCCCGCTAGAGCCGCCAGCCACCTCAATCAGTCATTGACCACAGCTACCAAATTTTGACTCGCTGATCCTCTGGAAGGAATAAGCCATCGCCTGCCTGCACATCGTAGGTTCTATAGAAGTCAGGCATATTGGGGAAGACGCCATTGATGCGATAGACATCTGGAGAGTGTGGGTCGGTCTTAACAATGATCTCGAGAATTTGATCGCGCCACTTGATGCGGCTTGATTGGGCGTTGCCGAGGAAAAAGCGCTGTTCCCCAGTGAAGCCGTCGATGACCGGTGACGTCTTACCGTTAAGGGACATACGGTAAGCCTGCAGGGCAATGGCGGTGCCGCCGAGATCACCGATATTTTCACCCAATGTCAGCTCGCCATTGACGAACAAGCCAGGTAGCGCCTCGAACTTGCTGAACTGCTCGACTAGCCCCTTGGTGCGTTTCTCAAACTGTTCGCGGTCTTGATCAGTCCACCAGCTCTTGAGGTTCCCATCGCCATCGTACTTGCTGCCCTGATCATCAAAGCCGTGACCAATCTCATGCCCAATGGTGGTGCCAATGGTGCCGTAGTTATAGGCATCCTCGGCTTCGGGGATAAAGTTCGGTGGTTGTAGGTAAGCGGCAGGGAAAACGATCTCGTTCATCCCGGGGTTGTAGTATGCATTGACTTCCTGAGGTGCCATAAACCACTCACCGCGATCGATCGGTGCACCCAGTTTGGCCATATTCTCATTGTGTCCAAAGATTCGCGAGCGTTTGATGTTACCAACCAGGTCATCAGCTTTGATCGTCAACGCTGAATAGTCCCTCCAGGTATCGGGATAGCCAATTTTTGGGGTGAACTTGGAGAGCTTAATCAGTGATTGCTGCTTAGTTTCGTCACTCATCCAGTCGAGGTTTTTGATTGATTCAGCGTAAGCGGCGATCAAATTATCCACCATGGTAACCATGCGGGCTTTCGATTCGGCTGAAAAGTGCTTGGCGACGTACAGCTGTCCGAGAAGCTCACCAAGGTTGCCATTGATCGAACTAACCGCCTTACGCCATCGGGCTTGCTGTTCCTGACGGCCATAGAGGAACTTAGAATAGAAGCCAAAGCCGGTATCGACAAACTCCTTGGGTAGGTAACTGGCATAGCTAGCGAGCACGTTGGCGCGCAGATAATCTTTCCACGCCTCCAGCTCAATTTCTCGGAAAAGAGTATTCAGCGCTTTAAAATAACTTGGTTGCCCAACGAGCACAAAGTCGGGGGTCTCTATACCAATACCTACCATGTAATCGGTGATATTCAGGTTCGATAGCAATGCATGAAACTCCTCGCCTGAGAGCTTGTTATAGCGTTTATCGGCATCGCGATTGTCAACCTTGTCCCATTGATTAGCCGCCAGTTTCGACTCAAGATCAAAGATACGCTGTGCTCCCGCGCTGGGCTCAGGATGTCCTGCCAGACCTAGAATGTCACCAAGGTACTGCTGGTACCGAGCAATTATTTCTTGCCCGCGCTCAGAACTGTCGGTGTAGTAATCTCGGTCGGGCAGACCCAGCCCTGACTCGAAAAAGTGCAATATATAGTTGGTTGCCTGTTTGTCATCTTGACCGACATAGAGATTAAACGGGCCATCGATACCATCAGGATTGACCTTGCCGAAAAAGCTAGCCACCTCATCATGACTGCTCAGTTGGTCAATCGCTTGAAGATAGTCAGCAATCGGTGTGATACCTAGAGCTTCAACTTTTTGCTCGTCCAAAAAGGCCTTGTAGTAATCACCAATTTTAGTTTTAGCAGGATCGTTGCCGGCATTGGTGGATGCGTCCTCAACAATCACGCGAGATTGTTCTAGGCTCTCTTTACGCAATGTCATATAGCTGCCCCAGCCCACTTCATCAGCTGGAATGTCAGTACTATCCAACCATTTTCCGTTGGCATAGCGATAGTAATCATCCTGCGGGCGCACGGAGGTATCCATCCCTAGAGTGTCTATACCGGACAGCATAGGTTCTGCTGGCACTGGTTTTTCAGCGCAGCCGCTGAGTAAAATAAGTCCGATAAAGGAGAGCGTCATTGTTTTCATAGAGAGTCGTGTCATCTGTGGCCTCATCGATTAATCAGGGTTCAGTTGCCTCTGCAGGCTAAGCTGCAATGGTATCTAATTTACTTCCTAATACCTAACGTTTAGGAATGCGGATACCGCAAGGTATGTAGCGAATGACACTCTCAGGCAAGCGTCATAGTGTTTTAATTAGAGAGCAGTTTGATCAATATAGTCGGCGCTGCTTAGATTCATCAAACGCAGTGCGCCGCCCCACACGCAACCGGTATCGAGCGGGAAAAGATTGGCGCCAATGTTTTTTCCTTCAAGGGCGGCCCAGTGACCAAAGATTATCTTGTTGTCTTTCGTCTGTCTTGAGCGATGGCTAAACCAGGCCGCGTATTCGGCTGGCAACTCTGGTGGGCGATGCTGCGGCGCAGTTTTTGCAGCCAAGTCCAACTGACCTGATGCCGTACAATAGCGCATGCGGGTCAGATAATTAGTGATTAGGCGCCAGCGGTCGGTGCCTGCAAGAGCGTTGTTCCAGCTATCGGGTTGATTGCCATACATGGCGTTAAAATAACTCTCAGCCAGGTCCGACTTGAGCACGTTCTCGACCTCCGCCGCCATGGTTTGCGCGGTGGCAATAGTCCAGTTGGGCGGTATGCCGGCATGGACGATCGTATAGTCATCAATGCTGAGCAGTAATGGTTGTCGCTGCAGCCAAGAAAGCAGTTCGTCGCGATCATCAGCCTGCAGAATGTCATTCAGCGTATCTTTATTGGTTGGCTTTCTAACCCCGTGAGCGACCGCCAAAAGATGTAGGTCGTGATTGCCGAGAACAGTGAGAAATGACTCGCCTAGACCTTTGCAAAAGCGCAGCGTCTCGAGAGACTGAGGGCCTCGGTTGACCAGATCGCCAGTGGCAATCAGGCGGTCTGTCGTGGCATCAAAGTCAACTTTTTCCAAAAGCTTGAGCAGTGGATCTAGGCAGCCCTGAATATCGCCAACCACATAATCAGTCATCTAGTTAACTGCGTGAGGCGTGGAGAGCAGGAAGGGTTTAATTGGCGCCTCAAACTCCAGGCCTTGCTCATTCAGCATTTTGTAGCAGCCATGCATGGTGCCAATGGGTGTCTCCAGTACTATGCCGCTGCTGTATTGGTAGGACTCGCCAGCGGAAATAACCGGTTGTTCACCGACCACACCGATACCGCGTACTTCCTGTTTGGATTCGTTGGCATCAGTGATAACCCAGTGACGTCCAAGCAGTTTTGTCGGCGCGTTGCTCTGATTATGGATGGTTATATGATAGGCAAAGGCAAATCGATCCTGATCAGGTTTTGACTGTTGGCTCAGATACTCAGTTTTAACACTCACTGTGATGTGCTCGGCGGTCATGTTTTGCTCTTTATACTCTGACTAATATGATTGGATAGCGCGACAAACTCACTCACCGAGAGCTGCTCAGCGCGGCGCGATAAGTCTATTTCCGTCTCTGCATCGACAAGGTGTTCAGCATAAGGGCGCAGACAGTTACGCAGTGTCTTGCGGCGTTGCTGAAAGCTGTGGCTGACGAGTTGGCTTAGCAGTTCTTCATTGTCTGCGGTGCTCGGCTTGCTGCGGTGGGGTTTTAATCTGACTATCGCAGATTGCACTTTGGGAGCAGGTCGAAACGCCGATGGCGGCACAGGAATTAGCGGCATCACGCGGCAGTGATACTGCACCATGACCGACAGGCGGCCGTAGGTCTTGTTGCCAGGCACAGCACCGAGACGATCGACCACCTCGCGCTGCAGCATAAAGTGCATATCTTTAATCAGCGTACGATTCTTTAATAGATGAAAGAGTATTGGAGTCGAGATATTGTAGGGTAAATTACCCACAAGTCGCATCTGCCGCCCGTCATAAAACTGGGCGAAGTCAGTTTCGAGAGCGTCGCCACTAAATATACTAAAGTCGGGATAATCGGCAAATTTCTCAGTGAGAAAGCTCACCAAGTCGCGATCCAGCTCAACCACTTTCATCGACGGGCAGCGCTCAATTAAATGTTCGGTGAGAGCGGCGGTGCCAGGGCCGATTTCGATCAGATTGTCATCCGCCTTGGGCCCAATCGCGGCAATAATCTGGCTAATAATATGCTGATCGACGAGAAAGTTTTGACCGAAACGTTTTCTAGCCTGATGTTGAATAGTCATTATTTAACCGCGTAGGGTTTGATGGGTCGCCATATCGACGGCGACTTGAATAGCTGTGTGGAGACTGCCCTGATCAGCGCTACCACTTCCGGCAAGATCCAGTGCTGTGCCATGATCCACCGAGGTGCGAATAATCGGCAGGCCCAGTGTGATATTGGCGGCACGCCCAAAGCCTTGGTATTTGAGTACGGGTAAGCCCTGATCATGATACATAGCCAACACTGCATCGGCATTATCCAGATACTTGGGAGTAAACAGTGTATCCGCGGGCAGTGGCCCAATCAGGTTGATATCTTGCTGGCGAAACTGTTCCAGCACTGGCTCGATCACATCTATTTCTTCACGCCCCAAATGGCCATTTTCGCCAGCATGAGGGTTTAGGCCACAGACCAAAATCGCCGGGTCGATGATGCCAAATTTGTTTTTAAGGTCGCCGATTAAAATCTCAATGACTTGGCGCAGAGATGACTGGGTAATGCTCTCGGCTACATCTCGCAGCGGCAGGTGGGTGGTCGCCAGAGCAACCCGCAACTCAGTGGTTGCCAGCATCATTACCACTATGGGCGTAGAGGTCTTGTCTGCGAGATATTCGGTGTGGCCGGAAAAGGCGAAGCCGGCATCATTGATAATCGACTTCTGCACTGGGCCGGTAACCATCGCCTGACAGTAGTTTGTTTTACAGGCGTCTATAGCTGCATCCAGGCAAGCCAGTACATAGGGGGCGTTGGCTTTATTGAGCTGGCCGGGAATGGTTGGCTGTGCCAGCGCGACGGGAACAATTGCCAGTTCACCTGGAGCCAGTGGCAGTGCTGTTGCACCGGGCTCGCGCAGCGTCAGGTTTAATCCAAGCTGTGCTGCGCGCTGTTGCATTAGCTGTGGATCAGCATAGGCAATCAGCTCATGGTCACAGCCTTTCTGCACTAGGCTGATTAATATATCGGGGCCAACGCCGGAGGGTTCTCCCGGCGTCAGCGCCAAACGCAGGATCATGATTCGGCAGACTCTTTTACTTCAACAAATGCCTCGTCGCGTATCTCTTGCAGCCAGACCTGAAGCTCTTCTTCATATTTGCGTTGACGGAGCAAATTTTGCGCACGATTACGGGTGATATTTTCACTGAAATCCTGTTTGCGGCGTTCGGTAACCTGAAGGATATGCCAGCCAAATTGCGAGAGGAACGGCGCGCTGACCTCATTCAGTTCAATGCTGCCCATGGTCTGCTCAAACTCGGGTACAAACATTCCCGGTGTCGACCAGCCCAATTCGCCGCCATTGAGCGCGGAGCCGGGATCTTCAGAAAATTCTTTGGCCAATAGAGCAAAATCCTCCCCTTCTTTAATGCGCTCACGCAGTTCCTTGAGTTGGCTGACTGCTGTTGCCTCGTCGCGTATCTCGTTGGGCTTGATCAAAATATGTCGCGCAAAGTGCTGTTCAATCAGTTGCTCACCGCCGCCACGACGCTCATAGAGTTTTATCAGGTGATAACCCGCATCACTTCTAATCGGATCAGAGATCTGGCCGATATCGAGTTTTTCTACGGCCTCAATAAACACGCCCGGCAGCTGAGCCATTTTGCGCCAGCCGAGGTCGCCTCCCTGCAGAGCGGTCTGGTCGGCGGAGTTGGCAATCGCCAGCTGGCGGAAGTCGGTGCCATTTTGCGCTTCACTCAGCAGCGACTGTGCACGCTGCAGAATCGCATTGACCTCGTCAGAGCTTTTACCACTGGGTACTGGCAGCAGAATATGGCCAACGTTCACGTCGGGAGAGGTCATAAAACGACCCTCTTCGGAATTGAGAAAGTTATCCAGTTCCTGGTTGCTGATGCGAATGCGACGCATCACCTGACCCTGTTGCACGCGCATCAGAATCATTTCATCGCGAATTTCATCGCGCACATTGGCGAGGGTCGAGCCAGAGGCATGAATCTGCTCAATGTACTGTTCCATGGTCAATTGATTGCCAGTGGCGATACGCGCCATCGCATCATTTAATTCTGTATCAGTGATGCGTATGCCCGCGTTGTAGCCCATATTCAGTTGCAGGCGCTCTGATATAAGGCGTTCTAACACTTGCTGAACAAGGATATCCTGAGGTGGCGGTTGAGTGCCAGACTGCTTAATCTGATTATAAATGGTAGCCAGTCGGCGCTGCACCTCACTCTCTAACACGACATCTTCGTCGACCACCGCAACCACCTTGTCGAGAATTTCAAGCTGGGCGCTGGCAGTGATTGAGAAGGCGGTGAATAGAACAGCGGCCAGTACTGTATTACAAGTTTTCTTGAGATCCATAACCGTAGATACCATTTTTTAGCATTGAATCAACCCGACCGTTTGAACCAGCCAGACCTTTAAATTGTATTTGGAAAAAGATGCCATTGACGAGTTTTAAATCCTCTTCCGGCAGCAGTATTTCATCTTTTCGGTTTAATGAGCGACGCGCAACCAAACTCGCTCGCCAGCAGCAACTGTTGTATTCGAACCCGGTAAAGGCCTCCTGCAGGCGACTATTGGTAAAGTCGTGATTCCAGCGGCCCACCAGATTAAAATTACCGCGCAGAGGCACAAACGCCGAGATGTCGGCCTGTTTTATGTCCTGCCGCACAGGCACTCCTTCAAACAGCCTTGGCGCGCGGCGTGTCGAGTTATATGCCACATTCAACAGTCGATTCTGACGGTCATTATAGCGCAAAGCAACGCTGCTTTTTGCCAGCTCATTGTCATGAGAGTCGTAAACAATATCACTGGAAAAGCGCCAGCTCTTATTCATTCGTCCGGAGAATTTCATTGCCAGCGGCGACTGCCTGCGAGACAGGTCGCCAAGCTCAGCCAGCGATGGATTAGACGACAGTGTAACCCGCCGGTCGATATAGTTAATCGCCTGAGCGATGCTGGCACTAAATCGCTCCTGCCCAGTCTTGCTATCGATATAGCGAGTGGTGAGAGCAATCGTTAGGCGCTCTTCATCAGAGATGCGATCACCGCCATTAAAGCGTTCGTCACGAAATAGCAGATCATAAGAGGGCGTAAATTCACGGGTATCAAAATCTGGCAGCTCAGATTGATCTCTAAAGGCTGATTTCAGATAGTAAAGGCGCGGTTCCAGAGTTTGGTTATAACCGTTAAAAAAGCTCGCAGGACGTTCAAAAAATAAGCTGGTATCGAGAGATGATACAGGGACGGTCAATGACGAACTGGCGTCATTCGACTGACTGTCGAGATCATAACCTAAGTGCTTGATGCGCAACTGGGGGCGAAAGTAACCCCAGCTCCAGCGTTTATCCCAACTTATTCCGTAATTAATACGATGTCTGTAGCCGGTAACGAAATCCACATTGTCATGATCAAAGCGGGCGATCTGATTGTTTAAATCGACTACAAGATCATTATCAAAGCGGTAGTAGCCATTGGCGCTGATCTTGGGTAGCACCGAGTACTGTTCTTCCAGCCCATCGACAATAATTTGATGATCCTGGGCTTCAACCAGATAATCCCAGTTTTCGGTTTTGTAGCTGACACCGGCGACCTGACGCAGATTAATAATACTGCTCGACTCCTGGCTCAAATTACCCAGGTCATTAAAGTAGTCGTTGTCGGAAACCTTGTTGAGGTCGACAAAGGCAGACCAGGCTTTGCCGATGCCGCCAAGATGGGTCAGACTCGCCAGATAACGATCCTGATCGCGATATTTCGGTAGCCCCGACAGCGGATCTATATCGTCATCGTCTCGGCCACCTTTATCACTGCCCAAAAATGCGCCGGTCACAGTGGTCTCCGAATGGCTGGACATATGGCGAAGTTCTGCCTCGACACCTATGCCGCGTTCTTGTACCAGTCTTGGGGTAATGGTTGCATCGTAGTTAGCGGCCAGATTCCAGTAGATCGGTTGCGCGTAATCAAGACCATTGCCGCTGCTTGAGTGAAGGGTCGGAAACAGTAGCCCCGAAGAGCGACGATCATTGATCGGAAATTTAATCCACGGAAAATAGAAAACTGGCACATCTTTGATGCGCAATTGCGCATTTTTAACTGTGGCAAATCCGGCTTCCTGATCAATGGCGATTTCTCGTGTCGCCATCTGCCAAGTTGAGTCACCTGGTTCGCAGGTTGAATAGGTCGCGTCATTAATTGTGATCACTCCATCTTTGGTTCTCAGTAGAGTGTTGGCACTGCCGCGCACTGCTGCCTCGTGCAAGACATAGGTGGCATCGGTAATCTTGACTTCTTGACTATCGATATCAATCTCTGCACTGCTGCCGAGTAGCAACATGCCGGGCTCACGAAACTGTACATTGCCCTGCAGTTCGACATTGCGAGTGGCCTGATCAATGCGCGCGGTATTACTGCGGATCTGGCGATAGCCCTGAGATATTTGCACATCGCCGTCCAATAAGGCGACATTATTAGCCAGCGCTTCAGTAGTATTGGCATTAACCCGCAGAGAAGCTGTTTCTGGATCGAGGTTTGCGTCGGGGTAGGTGCGCGGGGGCTCAATATAGGCGCCGCAGCAGTTGCCCTCTATTTTTCGACGCTGCTCTTCGGTCATCTGCTCCTCTTCCAGCCAGTCAAGATTGCGCACGGCGGCAACCCTGGGCTCGTCGGGGATGGCGGGCCGCGCCTGGTTTGCTCTCGCGGGACGGTTTCTATTGGAGGTGACAATCTGCTGTTCAGTACACAGCCATTGAGCGTTGGGGCCCGCGCTACAATTCCAGGTCACATGGACTTCATCAGCAGAGGAATTGAGCGATAAAAATAGCGTTACGCATGGCAACAGTGCAGCCGCGGCCAGATGCTGCCAGCGGTGCCTGTGCCGCCGCACAGGGACAAGTTCACCGCTCTGTTGGGTGAAGAAAACAGGGCCTGGAATATGGTTGCGAATCTGGCTGAGAAGATGGCTCAAAGGTGCGCCTGATACCCGAATACTAATGTGCTGGCATTTTACCTGATATCTTGCCAGAGTAGAGGCCTCAATTTATCTAAATATGCTGGAATAAGGTTTTTCAGGCTGAGCTTTTTACGGTGAGCCAAATGTCTGTGACCAATGGATAAGGAAAAGACTGTTATCAAGCCGCTCAACAATCAGCGCCGTCGCGATTTTGTCGACTGGATAGATGCCTGTTTGCCGTCGTCACACCTGCGTGAGCAACAATCTACGCAACTACAGCCACTGGCCGGAGATGCAGGGTTTAGGCGCTATTTCAGGCTCACGGGTCAACCCTCATTAATCGCCGTTGACTCACCTCCAGACAAAGAGAACAACCCCGCCTATATTGCGGTAGCCATGGCATTCCAGCGGCATGGTATCACCACACCAAAAATACTCGCGGTGGATTTTAGCCGCGGCTTCCTGCTACTGGAGGATTTTGGTTATCAGCTATTGCATGCAGAATTGTTAGCCGGTGCCCTCGCCGCTGGGGACTCGCCAGAGCGTCTGTCGGCAGCCAATTATTATCATCAGGCCGAATCAGTGTTGTTGGCTATTCAGTCTGTGGCAGCCGATCCCAGGGTGTTTTTAGCCTACGATCAGCAGCGCCTGCAGGCTGAGATGGATCTGTTTGCTGACTGGTTTATTGCTCGGCTGCTGGGTATCAGCCTAGTTGACCATGAACGAGAAATCCTTAGCCAGCTGTTTGCTGTTTTGATCGACAGTGCTGTCAGTCAGCCTCAGGTAGTGGTGCATCGAGATTACCACTCGCGCAACCTGATGCTCTTGGAGGATGGCGCGCTCGGCGTAATCGACTTTCAGGACGCGGTGATCGGGCCGATCACCTACGATCTGGTCTCACTGCTTAAAGATTGCTATCTGCGTCTGCCTGGAGAGCAGGTGGTTGCTCGTGTATTGGCTTATAAAAAGCGTCTCGAGGCAGAGTTGCCGATAGGCTCGATTGCAGACGACGAATTCTTGCGCTGGTTTGACCTGATCGGTTTGCAGCGTCACATCAAGGTGCTGGGTATTTTTACGCGGCTGTCACTGCGTGACGGCAAGCAGGGTTATCTTAAAGATTTGCCGCTGGTTATCCGCTATACCCTCGAAGCGGCTCAACGCTACCCTGAGGGCCAACCATTCTACCGATGGTTTATCGAGCGCATCGAACCCTTATTGCCAGCACAGGATTGGTACAGTGACTGGCGTAGTGCTGGGGAGTTTTCAGCTCAGCAGCGGGGCGAGGGAGATAAGTTGCAATGAAAGCCATGATCCTTGCCGCAGGCCGGGGCGAAAGACTGCGGCCACTCACCGACAGCGTGCCTAAACCGATGCTGCCAGTCGCGGGCAAACCTTTGATTGAACATCATATTGTACGTCTTGCTGACGCTGGAATTACGGATATTGTTATTAACACCTGCTGGCTGGCAGAGCAGATTGAAGAGTATTTTAGTGATCGTGGTCGGCGTCTCGGGGTGACCATTCATTGGTCGAAAGAAGCTACCGCGCTGGAAACGGGGGGAGGTATTGCCAAGGCGCTACCGCTGTTGGGTAACAACCCTTTTATGCTCATTAATGGTGACGTGTGGAGCGATTATCCTCTCGCCGAGCTAGGTGATAGCACGCTCTCTGACAATCTCGATGCCTGGTTGCTGCTGGTCAACAATCCCGAGCACAATCGGCGCGGAGATTTCGCTCTGCGAGATAACATCGTCCACTATGCTGAACAGCAGACAGCGACCTTTAGTGGTATAAGTCTGATCCGTCCATCACTGTTTGCTGATCACCGTGACAGTGACGATAAAGCCTTCCCGCTGCGAGACGCTTTGCGGCCAGCAATTCTTGCTGGTAGGGTCGGTGGTGCCGTCTATACTGGTCGCTGGTGTGACGTCGGGACCGTCGCGCGGTACCAGCAGTTAGAAAGTATTTTTAAACAGGAAAACAACTCTTCATGATCTCAGTAGCCAAGTACCAAATTCTCTTTTGGCTGTGCCTGATCGGCACGGTCTTTTTGTCGCTTGCACCGACGGTAGGCGGCGAACAGCTGTTTGAACTGCAGGATAAAGTCGGTCATAGCGGTGTCTATGCCGGGCTGTTCTTTCTCTGCGCCAGTGCTTATGGGCGCCGCTATTCTCTTGCGCTGCTGGCATTAGTGCTAGCGGGTTTTGGTTTGAGTATGGAAGTTGCACAGTCAATGACCTCCTACCGTCATGGCGATCACTGGGACATGCTGGCCAACATAAGCGGTATTTTGGCTGTCTGGGTTCTAATGGCCTGGCGACGCAAAGCCCATGATTGAGGTCTATCGCGGCAGCGACTATTTTGAAGCTCAACTGCTCAAGGGGCTGATGGAGCAGGATGGATTGCAAGTGTTTTTGCATGGCGCCGCGCTACAGGGTGGGCTCGGAGAGGTGCCAGCACTTGGACATCTGTCGATTACGGTTAATGATGCCAATGCTGAGATAGCCCGCGATATTATTCTCGCCTATGAACGCGGCGACTACTCTCTGGAGGACGATCTGTGACGCCCAGGATAAAAAGCCTATCCCTGTGGTTGGCACCCATTGTTGCTGCTCTGGTGACCTTGCTAATGCTTAGCTCTGGCTGGCCCCGTGAGGGTGCGCTGACCGCAGGCCTCACCACACTTTGTGCGCTGTGGTGGATTTTTGAGCCGATCCCCATTCCGGCGACCTCTCTGATTCCATTGGGTGTCTTTCCATTGCTGGGGATACTCGATGGTAAGCAGGTGGCGCAGGCCTATGGCGATCCATTGATTATTCTACTGATGGGCGGTGCCATGTTATCCAAGGCCATGGAGAAGAGCGGTGCTCACCGACGTCTAGCTCTGTATATGGTCAATCTGTTTGGTGGCGACAACCAGCGTCGCTTGGTGTTGGGTTTTATGGTTGCCTCGGCGATGCTCAGTATGTGGGTTTCCAACACGGCCACAACCTTAATGTTGTTGCCGATTGCCTATGCTGTGCTCGACAGTGCGGACGAGGACGGGGCCCGTAAACTCGCTGTACCCCTATTTCTCGGCATTGCCTATGCCGCCAGCATTGGTGGTCTGGGCACCCCTATCGGCTCACCGCCGAATATCATCTTTCTGAAAATTTATGGCGAAGCCACAGGGTCGATTCCCAGCTTTAGTCAGTGGATGCTTTGGGGGCTGCCCGTTGTGGTGGTGCTGCTACCGTTGGCGGGGCTGTGGATTACTCGTCATCTCGGTCAGACTGCGCGGTTAAATATCCCTCAGTCTGGTGCTTGGCGTAGCGAAGAAGCGCGCGTGATGATTGTATTTATACTCACCGCCTTGGCCTGGATCACCTTGCGAGAACCCTTCGGAGGCTGGACAACATGGCTGGGGGTGCCCACGGCTAACTATGCCGCAGTGGCGCTGACGTCTGTGGTGGCGATGTTTGTTCTGCCCAACGGTCGCGGCGGCAGACTGCTGGATTGGGAGTCTGCCTCAACCATTCACTGGGGTGTCCTGCTGCTATTTGCCGGAGGTATTGCCATTGCTAAAGCCTTTACCGTGACCGGTATTAGCCAGGCGATAGGAGAATCACTCTCTGGCGTAACCCGGCTGTCAATTATCCTGCTGATTGCCGTGGTGGCTTTGGCGGTCACCTTCCTAACCGAGATTACAAGCAATACCGCGACCACCACATTATTGATGCCGATTCTTGCCGCTGCGTCACTGGGGGCCGGTTTTGATCCTGCGTTGTTGATGCTGCCTGCGGCTCTGTCTGCAAGTTGCGCCTTTATGTTGCCGGTGGCGACAGCACCCAATGCGATAGTGTTTGGCACTGGGCAAGTCACCGTGCAGCAAATGGTGCGTGAGGGTTTCGCTTTAAATCTCATGGCCGCAGTGACGATCACCGCAGTGGTCTATTTCTGGTTGGGTTAGTGGTCAAAAGCGGTAGGGGAATTTGACGCCGAAAGTATAGTCTGATGTATCGCTGGTCAGCCCCAATCCGAGACTGGTCACCATGGCCAGATTTTCCGTCAGCGCATAGGTAACGCCGAGATTAAAGGTGCCAGTCATGGCATCAGTAGTGACCTGCTTAATGCCATTGATTTTGGCTTTTTCGAAGAACTGTTGCGCGTAGGAAAAGCTGTAACTCAAACGTTCATTCATGGCGAAGGCCACGCCCAGCGAGAGTTGATAGGTATCCCCAAGCTGTATTTCTCCCGGCATCAGCAAATCAGGCGTGCTGCCAATATCATCAAAATCTTCAGCAAAGTAGTGCGTATAACTAAGACTGGCAAACAAAATTGCTGGATCAGAGGTTTTTACCAGTGACAGCCCTGTTGCGGCTGACCACAGTCCGGTGCCAGTCGGCAGCGCTATCGGCACATTGAGGTTGGTATTGCTGCTGTCGACTTCAATAATATCGATACCATAAGGCTCGTCACCGGTGGGCGCGGTTACTCTGCTGTTCCAGACAATATCTGGGCGATTGAGGGTTTCAGGAAATAGTCGATAACTGATTCCGATGCTGGCATCGCCCAGATCATTGATATCTATATCCGCCTCTGAAGTCGACAGTGAGGAGAGATCTTGGCCTCGAGAGCGGTATTTGGTCACCCTGTACAGATACGGTACCTGCAGGTCAAGCTGCAGTCGCGGGGTTGCAGTCCAGCGTGTGGTCAAGGTCGTGGTGATAATATCTCCTTCGATTTCATCGACACTCAGTTCGCCGAGAAAAATCGCATCGAGAGCCAGAAACCCGCGCAAAATCAGTTCGCTGCGATCGAAGTGGGCATAGCTGTAACCCAGTTCTATAGAAAGAACTTGATCAAAAAGTGCGTGCTCTTCGAGCAATACATTTTCCACACTTTGACTGCGGTCCGGTGCTTTCTTGCGCCCCACCTCGGTGCTACTAATGCTGTTAGCTGTAGCGGCGGACCCAGTCAATGCCACGATAGTCGTTAGTATTATTTTTCTCCACATGGTTTGCCTTCCTTAGTGTGTAAGTTAAATGTTTGTCATTGCAAATTTAGCGCAAGCCGATTAGCGACTGGCTGGCAAGAGCCAGCGCAGAGGTGCGGGTTGCCTGTAAACTATCAAAGGCAACCTGTACTCGCACATAGTTAACGATGTGCTGAAGGTTGTTCGAAATCGCCACTGACTGCACCAGTTGACCGGCATCGAGTGCCGCATTACGTGAGAGCTTTTGCACTACCACGTCGTTAGCTGCGGTCTCAATGGCATAGCCAAGATTGTTGTCGCCAAGGTTGAACTGAGTGGTAATGTCATCGGCGTTTTTATAGGTTTGCGGCGAGTCGACGACTAAATTGGCTGCAGTTGTCTGATTGGCTGCGGC
>Ga0115550_1001425_pt1 | contig 17896 bp, 15 predicted proteins | sample COGITO_mtgs_1005_FD_87177 | JGI IMG/M metagenome (GOLD analysis project Ga0115550, IMG submission 87177) | Pelagic marine microbial communities from North Sea - COGITO_mtgs_100511 | ecosystem: Environmental > Aquatic > Marine > Epipelagic | place: Germany:Helgoland, sampling site Kabeltonne... | reverse complement strand
AGAGCAGGGAAAAACACCGGTAAATATGTTTGTTGGTCGTTTTCAACCATTTACGCTTGGACATGCTAAAGTGATTGAGACGATTAGTAAGCAGAATGGATTCCCAGTAGTTATTATTCTAGTAAAGGCAAAAGCTAAAAAGAAAGAAGATGCTTTTAAGAGACCTTACGATGAAGATCTACAGATTGAGATGCTAAACAAATTAAAGTCAAAGTACCCAATTAAGGATGTATATGTAATTGAAGGTTCTGCTGGAATTGATAAAATGTTTAACGCAATGAGAGGAGATGGATATGAACCAGTCCTTTGGGGAACAGGAACCGACAGGATGAAAAACTACGGATTTCAAGTAAACAATCAACAATACAGAGATGATTTAGGAGTTAGAGATGACTTTGGTCTTTTTGAGATTCCAAGAACTGGTAAAAATATATCTGCAACTCAGGTCAGAAATGCAATGTTGGACGGAGATGAAAAGTTATTTAAGAAACTTACACCATCCCCAATTCATGGAATGTATGGCGAACTTAAATCAAAGCTTGAAGATTCAATGGGAGTAGTCGCTGAGTCATTTAATATTGAATCTGGAATACTAACGTTTAAACAGTTCACAAATACATAAGATATATAATAAAATAGTACAAAAATAAATAAAGACAGATGCACACATCTTTTAATAATTTTATAGAGTCTACTAGTAAAACACTAGAGCACCATACGGAAAATCCGAATGACAAATATGAAGTGAGACCTTGTGATGAGCCTGGAACTCCATTTGCCGTTTGGGAAGGAGACCTTAGAGTTAAGTGCTTTAAAACTGAAGAAGAGGCCCAAGCCTATGCTGATAGTGAAAATGAAAAGCAGGGACTAGACGAAGGAACCATGTCCGATATTCACCAATTAGCAGGAGAGGTTAAGGACCTTGCTGAATTTACAAAAGAATTCTTTAAGAGATTTGGAGATAAAATAAAGAAAACTGCGGATTCAGTAGAATGGGTAAAAACTCTATACAGTGACATGGCTAACGAATCAATAGATGAAATATCACAAAATGAAGGTATTTTTGATAGATTCAGAAAACGTTCAATTAAAGGTACTGTTGATAAAGAACCTTATTATTTTGATATAGCGGATAAGGCATTATTATACTTACAGAAGCAGGATAAAGAGTGGAGAAAATACAAATTAGCATCAGTAGGTCCAGGTGATAAAAAAACACATATCAGGATGGCGTTGTCGCATAAAACTAATCACAAGACCGCAGAGCCTGAATTTATGGTATACCATGATAAAAACAATAATATCGAAAAAGTAGTTGAATTGGAATTTAATTATGAATCAGTAGTTAATGAAGCCAAAGGTTTTAAAATAGGAGATAAAGTTGAAATAACTAAATTTATCCAGGACGCTGAGAATGACGAAACCGGAGATCTTTATGATATTAATCCTGGTGTTAAAGTTGAAATTACAGATATAGATGGTAAGCATTCTTATCAGTTTAAATATTTAGATAAATTACCTAATGAAAGGTATTGGGCACTCCGTAAAGAATTTAAAGCAAATGTTATAAAAGAATCTACAGTTACTGAAGGTAAAAAAGTTACTCTTAAAAGAAGATACACTGAAAACCATCCAGCAATTACCGCAGGTAAACACGCTAAGATTAGAAATAAAGTCTTAGAATTCATCAAAGACGGTAGAATTACAGCAGATGCTTTTGAAAACTTTGTTGCAAGTCTTTCAAACAATTCAAAGAGATGGGCCAGAAACAACTCAAAATACTTTACGGTTTCTGAGGAAGGGGTTTCACTTTCAAAGTTTGGTCAAAGGATTCTTAAGAGTATTACTGTAAACGAAAAGACAGAAAATAATCCAGAGATATGGGTTCCTGGAGGATTTGACAAACAAATTGGAAAATATCCAAATAGCAAAATAACAAGGGAGATTGTTCTTAAAGCTGCTAAAAAATGGGACGTTGATGAAGACGATGCTATTGCTTATGTAGAATATGGATGGGACTTAGACCTAAACGAAAATAACACAAATATGAAATCACAATTTATTTACGAATCATTTAGTGAGTTTGTTAACTCTTTAAATGAATCAACAGAATCATTAAACGAGGCATTTGCTTCACAAAAACTTGCGAGCCTTTTAACAGGTGGAGCCCATATGGATAAAGACCTTCCAAAGGCATTTTACCAAATGTCAAAATTAAAACTTGATCAGATTCAAGATGTTGATATTATTGAAATGGATCCATTATCCGCAAAGAAGGAGAAGAGAGCTAACGCAGTTTACTTCTACTTTACAACAAATGAAAAGGAGAATCCATATGCTGGAAAAAGCGCATGGAGAGATGAAAGGCAAATCCCTGCAAATACACTATTAGCAATCACAAACGGTACTAACGAATGGATGGCTACTGCATGGCAAAGATCTTATTCTAGAGATAAAAATGCAACCAGAACACTAAAGGTTACTAAACGCGACGATGGTGCTGGATTTAAAAAATCTTCAAGAGGAGAATATAACTCTGGAATCTCAAGCCTAAAACAAGTCGCTGAATTAGCAGATAGAGCATATGTACTAGACCTTGATATTCTTAAAGCAAGATATTCTGCAACTGCACAAAGAGATGAGAGAGCTGCTGCTAAAAAAGGAGCTATCGCATTTAAAAATGACAAAGACTTTAAAGCAGAAAACCTTGCAAGATACAACGAAATTATCGCAAACAAGGCTTCTAAATTGCCAATTGATAAAATAGTAAAAGATGCAATTGACACAATGTCAGAGCAAATTAAAGACGCTCTTGTTAAAGGAGAAAAAGGAAGATATGGTGATATTATCGTAGGAACTTCTGACAAGGGTAGAGAGGCTAAATTAAGAGATGCAGCAAGTCACATGCAAAATATTTTAGATGACTATCAAAGATATGTAAACTATGTTAAACAGGCTGAAGAAGAAGAAAAGGCAGGTTATGGTAGTTCATATTACTCAAGAGAAGTTAAGAACTACGCTAAAAACGTAACTGATAAGGTTAAGCAAATTGAAGGATTTAGCTACGCCTGGTAATTTTAATAAAATAAATAAAATAAAATAAATCAAAAATGAAACACATTAAACTATTTGAAGAATTTTCTTCGACATTATCATTAGTTAACGAAGCTAAATTTAAAAAAGGACAATATATTAAAGCCAAAATCGATAGCGATGATTTTGATGGAGATGTTTATGATAAAACTAACGACGTTGATGGATCTGAAATCTTAAAAAACTCATCATTCGAAATTTACGAAATTGGTAAAGATGAAGTTATTCTTTGGAGCGATGCTGATGAAGTAGAATACTCTATAGATCCAGATGATCTTAAGAATTTCGTAAAGGAATCGCTAGTTACTGAATCAGAAGCTGAAAATATCTTACAAGATCTTTTAGATGAAAGAGGTGGAGACATGGGAGAATTATATGGAATGGACATGGAAGATGCGCTAGATACAGTTGAAACATATGGACATAAAGGTTCTAAAGCAAAGAAGATTGCAAAAGAATTAGTTTCAATGTGTAACGAATCTGTAGTTACAGAAAAGGTAAATGCATCAGGTTACATTAAAGCTGGAAAGCTTGGTTATAACGACCAATTCTTAGGTAGAAGATCATTGTCTTATACACTGTCAACTGATTTAGGTTTAGACCCTAAAAATGAATTCAGTGGACCGTGGTTAGGATTTGACCATGTATCTCTTTATGCTACTGGTAAGAATGGTGGAACTATTTTAGATGACGCTCTAACTGGTAAATATACGTATGATGAGTTAAAGGCAGCTGCCGCTAAACATTTAGGTGTTAAAGAATCATTTGTAAATGAATCAAGCAATTTTGCAAAAATTGAAAAAGAGGCTAAAACATGGTGGGCTAAAAGAATGAAAGGAAGAGATTCTTGGGATGCTGAAGATATGGACATGTTTATTGACTATCTAATGGACAAGGGATTAGTTGATCCAAATTCAGATGAACTAAGCGATACTAGAGAAGAGCTAGAGTCACATGTTGAGCATACTCTAGGTTATGAGTTCGGATATTAATAAAGTTTAATTATGCCAAGTACTTCAAAGGCACAACAAAGATTAATGGGAATGGCTTACGCTTATAAAAAGGGTGAGCTAGATTCCAAAGAAGTTAGTGATGAGGTCAAAGACCTTGCAAAATCAATGACATTAAAGGATCTTAAAGACTTTGCGAGTACAAAACACAAAGGACTCCCAGATAAAGTTAAAGAAGAAACTATGAATGAAAGGAAAGGAAACACAGTACTAAATTCAAAAAAAGTATATGATGGCGTTAGAAATATGTTAAAGAAAATGGCTGAAAGAATAGCTAAAGATTTTAACGTCGATATTGAGTCAGCATATAGAGGAATTAAGAGCGCTGCCGATTATGCATCAGCGTATGGATCAGCTAACGAATCTGAAGACCATGAAGTTGGTATGGCAATGGGTCAATTAGAAGCAATGTTCACGGCAATACAAGAGCTAGAAGATAAGATAGCAAAAGATGGTTATGAGGAGAGAGATCTACCAGGTTGGATTCAGTCTCACATAACAAGCGCTTACGAATATATTAAACAAGCCAACGATAATTTTCATGAACTTGAAGAAAATATTACACCTTCTAGCATCGGAGGAATGGGAAAGATCAGCCTACCGTCGAATGGAAATGACGGCTCTGGTGATGTACCTGCAGGAACGGGAGACGCAGAAGAAGAATACAAAAAGAAAAAGAAAAAGATGAAGACTAAAACTTTCGAAGAATTTGTAAACGAAAATCTTAACGAGTCGACTGATGTTCCAGAATCAATCACATCGTTTGCTAGAGAAGAAAATGCGCAGACATATTTAGCAAATTTTGATGGGACTAGATTCGAAGCACAACATACTACAAAGACATGGGATGATGGAGTTCCAGTAACTAAATACTTTAGCAGGAACGGATATAAGACAATTAAGCCTAAGGGCGAAATTTGGATTATTGAAGCAGATTCATGGTGGTATTTCAAAAACAAAGGAACTTGGTATGCAGTTTCTAGAAAAGAATACGACAGACCACCGTTTGAATATTAAATAATTTAGAGTATCATCGAATTATTAAACTAAAGAGCCGAAGTTAATACTTCGGTTTTTTTGTCACCATTGGCTGAAACAAGTGGCTATGTTTCTATATAACTACTAAAATAAATTTATGCTATTAGATATTGAACAAAAAGACCAAGAAATCATAGTTTCTTACTATAATAAAGAGGGCAAAGTATCATTCAAAAGGTACCCGGTATCTCAATTTGAAAATTGGGTAGTTGCTAAAGACGAAGACAAATATATTGACCAGAAGTTTAAAAACTGGGATGGAAGACCACTAAAGAGACAAAGATCAAGGACTTTTAATAAGTTTTCGCTAGTGTATTTCATGGATTCTCTACCTCTTAGTGATCGTGAAGAGATTTTTGAGTTTAACATGCCTAGAACATATTACGTCGATATTGAAACCGAAATAGTAGATGGTTTTCCAAAACCTGAAGAGGCAAAGAGTAGAATCTTAGCATTCTCAATAGTTACCCCAGAAAGAAAAGTGATTGTTTTAGGTCTTGAAGACCTGACACCAGAGCAAATCAAGAAAACTGAAGAAGACACTCTTAAGCACTTTAAGAAATACGATCAAGATTGGGAGTTTTCTTACTACAAGTTTAAAGATGAGTACAATATGTTGTATACATTCTTGCACAAGTTTCTCCCTAAGTTTCCAATGATGACAGGATGGAACTTTATTAATTATGACTGGCAATATATTGTAAATAGATGCAAGAGACTTCAGATTGATTTAACAGAAATAGCAATCACCGGTAGTTTAGATAATAATGACAGCAGGCCACTTCACATGGGTATACTTGATTATATGCAATTGTATGATAAGTATGACAGGAGTGTTAAGGTTAAAGAATCGAATAAGCTAGACTTTGTTGCAGGCCAAGTACTTGATGTTGCAAAAATAAAATTCACAGGATCTTTACAAGATTTATATGAAAACGATTTCCAAAAATATATATACTATAACGTTGTCGATTCTATTCTTGTTTACTATATAGATCAAAAACTAAAATCAATGGAGGTTCTGCTAACACTAGCAACAATTACTCAAATGCCACTGTATAAAGCTGCGAGTCCTGTTGCCGTTACCGAAGCCTTAATGGCCCGTAAAATGGCTGAAATAGATCGTAAAATTGGAGTTGATTATAGCCAAGAAGACAACAAAAAGGACGGTAAATATGCGGGAGCATTCGTTAAACAACCAATTGTTGGGTATTATTCAGGAGTAAGTGCATTTGATTTCGCGTCACTGTACCCTTCAGTAATGAGACAGTTTAATATTTCGCCAGATGTTTACGTCGACTTAATACCAAAGAATCAAATAGCAGAGCGTAGAAAAAATAAAGAAGAGATTGTTTGTGAGAATGGAGTAGTTTATAAGAAAGAAGATTCTATTTTGAAAAAGATTCTAGGAGACCTTTATGCACAGCGTAAGGACTACAAAAAGACATCCTATGAATACTATACAAAAGCAGAAGAGCTACGCAAATTAATCAAATCTTAATATATAATCAACAGTTAAAAAAATAAAAAAATAAAGAACAGAATGAATAATAACATCTTTGAAAAGCGTGTAAATATTTTACCATACCAATACCCTTCATTATTATCATATAAAGATGCAATTAGGCATTCATATTGGATCCACACTGAATTTAATTTCACGACCGATATTGATGACTTTAAAACAAAGATTAGTGATGAGGAGAGAGAAGTTATTAAAAGAGCAATGTTAGCAATTGCACAAATTGAAGTTAACGTTAAAACCTTTTGGGCTGACCTTTATAAAAGAATGCCAATCACTGAAATTGGTGATGTAGGTATGACTTTTGCAGAATCTGAAGTAAGACACAAGGACGCATATGCTCAATTATTAAGAGTATTAGGATTAGAAGAAGAATTTAAGAATGTTGTTGAAATTCCAGCAATTAAAGATAGAATTGCATACCTAACAAAGTATTTAGATGGCACAAGAAGCCGAGACAACAAAATGTACACTAAATCAGTCCTATTATTCTCACTATTTATAGAGCATGTAAGTTTATTTAGCCAATTCTTTATTATGATGTCATTTAACAAGGAAAAGAACCTATTTAAGGGTATTTCAAATGTTGTTGAAGCGACAAGTAAGGAGGAAGAGATTCATGGAAACTTTGGTTCAGAGCTTATTAATATCATTAAAGAAGAGAATCCAGAATGGTTCGATGAAGAATTTGAAAACCTAATCGATTCAGCTTGTAAAAAAGCATATGAAGCAGAGGTTAAAATCTTAGATTGGATCTTTGAGAATGGAGAATTAGATTTTTTATCAAAAGAAACTATTAAGCAATTTATTCAAAACAGGTTTAACAACTCATTACAAAGAATTGGCATGAAACCAGTATTTGATGTTGATTTTACAGAAATTGAAAAGTCGCTATGGTTCGATGTTGAGATTTTATCAACTAAAGAGGGAGATTTCTTTTATAAAAAGTCAATAGATTACAACAAGAAGTCTAAGGCGATTACCGAAGACGATTTATTTTAAAACATTAAACACATTAACGAATTTATGGAATATGAAAAGAATTACTGGCTCAATGAAGACAGTAGAACATTCTTGTCAAGAGGGTACTTAAACGAAACCCCAGAACAAAGAATTAAAGACGTTGCAAACACTGCTGAAAGATACCTTAAAATAGAGGGGTTTGCAAAGAAGTTTGAGGACTATATGACTAGGGGTTTTTATAGCCTGTCTACTCCAGTTTGGATTAACTTTGGAAAGGACAAAGGACTTCCAGTTAGCTGTTATGGATCTAACGTAGACGACACTTTAGATAGTATCTTAAACGGGAGTAGAGAAATTGGAATGATGAGTAAGTATGGAGGAGGAACCTCAGTATACTTAGGAAATATCAGAGCAAGAGGAACTAAGATTTCTACAGGAGGAACTGCAGACGGACCAGTACACTATGCAAGAATGTATGACACTACAGTTGACGTATGTAAGCAGTCAGAAGCTAGAAGAGGAGCATGCGCGGCATGGTTACCGATAGAACATAATGACATTTTAGAATTCTTAGACATTGGTAGCGAAGGAAACCCTATTCAAAACTTACAGTTTGGCGTTACTGTAACTGATAAGTGGTTAGAGGAGATGAAAGAGGGAGACGCTAATAAAAGAAAAGTATGGGCTAAAGTTATTCAAAAGCGTAACGAGTTTGGTTTTCCTTACATTATGTTTAAAGATAACACTAATAACAATTCTCCATATAAAGAATTAGGACTTGAAATCACGGCATCTAATTTATGTAGTGAAATTCAATTGCCAACTGATTCATTCAATTCATTTGTATGTTGTTTAGGTTCATTAAACCTATTACACTGGGATGAAATCAAAGAAACAGATGCGATAGAAACCTATACCCTATTCTTAAATGCAGTTATGGACGAATTTGTGAAGAAGTCTTATAATATGCCAGGAATGAAGCGTGCTCATAGATTTGCAGAACAACACAGAGCGCTTGGATTGGGTGTTTTAGGTTACCATTCATTGTTTCAATCTAAACTAATTGAATTTGATTCTCTACGGGCAAAGGCTCTAAACAACGAAATCTTTAAAACACTTAAAGAAAAGAGTGAAAATGCTTCCAAATGGTTACATGATGAAAAAGGTTATAAATGTATTAGAGATGGATATGCGAATACTACACTTCTAGCAATTGCGCCAACTAAATCTAGTTCATTTATTTTAGGTCAAGTAAGTATGGGAATTGAGCCAATCAAGTCTAATTACTTTATTAAAGACCTTGCTAAATCAAAGACCATTTATAAGAATCCACATTTATTAGCAGAACTAGAAAAATATGGTTTAAATACTCCGGAAGTATGGGAAGACATCCTAAAGAAGGACGGAAGTGTACAACATTTAGATTTCCCAACTAAAGCAGTCTTTAAATCATTTATTGAAATTAGTCCAGCAGAATTAATACTACAGGCAGGACAAAGACAGCAGTATATTGACCAGTCACAGTCATTAAATATAATGATTCATCCAAGCGTACCAGCAAAGGACATCAATAAGTTATATTTAAGCGCACATGAGCAGGGAGTTAAAACTTTATACTATCAATTTAGTCAGAGTTCAGCACAGTCATTTGCAAGAGATATTCTTGAATGTGCTAGCTGTGAAGGTTAACAAAGACACGCCAGCTTGAAACACAGCTGGATTTTAGGACCGTTATAGTTAACGGCTTGGGCAGAGAAGGTTCGCTACTATCTCTGCCCTTTTTTATGAAACAAATACTTGTACTCTCATATAACATCTAAATATTATAAACAAATAAAAAATATGAAACTAGTAATTGATCGAGTTGACAAAAACTCACTTACCGATTTTATTAATCGAGTAAAACTTATTGATTCATTTATCTACATGAAGATGGATGGAAATCGTATCACTTCAGCAGTGTATCTTCCACAAAGAGATGCCGTTAAATACCATGCTGTAAATACCGACTCTATTTTCCAATTATCAGAACTTCCAAAAACTGATAAGGAAATGAAAATTGCATTTTTTGACGGTGCAAAAGTAATTGATGCAATCAAGCATTTTGATAGCGATGCAATCAAAGGAGAGCTACATTTTATCGAGAACGAAGAAGATTTAGTAGCATCAACACTAAGACTATTTAATGACGAGCTTGAAATTACTCTTTCATGTTCTGAACCATCTCTTGGGTTTAAAGACCTAACAATGGATCAAATTAATGTAATCTTCTCAAAAGATGATACTTCATTTAACTTTGAATTAGACACATATTCAATCGGTAGAGTTAAAAACTTATTCTCTTTAGATAAAGACGAAACTTTTGCTATTGATTCTAATAAGTCTGGAGTAAATGTATCAGGTAAATCATTTAACGTTGTAATCAATCCAGAAAGTAATGGATCCGGTAATGTTACTGTTTACAAAAAGTATCTAAACCTACTTGACAAAGAAGAACAAAATGTTTACATATCTTCTTCAAAAGTAGTATTCGCATCTAAAGATAGCGAAACGCTTTTAACAGTATCAACTTGCCAAAAAACATAGAATGAACATAACTGAGTTAGAAAATAAACCACAAGATCAATTGACTAAAGACGAAGCAGAGCTCCTCATTAAACATTATGAGGAGCTTGCTGCTAAGTTTACAGCATATGAGCAGGCAGTTAAGGTTACTTTGAACTCTATTTATGGCGCATTCGGTAATAAGTGGTTTCACTTCTTTAATATTGATATCGCAGAGTCGATAACATTACAGGGACAAGATGCTATTTTATATTCTGAGAATATTCTAAATAAGTACTTTCATGAATTCTTTCATAAAGATACAAAGATACATGAACACTTCAACATTAAGGTAAGACACAAACTAGAACGGCCGTCAGTTATTTACATTGACACTGATTCGTGTTATGTCCAGTTTGAAGAAATGTACAACTCAATCGAATGGCTAGGAGAAAAACTATCAATCGATACCTTTATTATTGAAATTTATGCAATTAGGCTAAAAGAGTATATTGAAAAGGCAATGGCAAAATATGCGAAAGATCGAAATACTGATAATTTCTTGATTTTTGAACTGGAGTCAGTAGCATATAACGGCATTTGGATGAGTAAAAAGAAATACATTCAAAACATTGCATGGGAAGATAAACTAGAGACCGATGATAGACACCCTTCGTTAAAGAAAATTAAAACGATCGGATATGACACTATTCAGTCTTCAACGCCCTCTTTTGCAAGAACTAAATTAGTAGAGGCTTTAAAGATAATTTTCAAGAAGCACGAAAAACCTACAGCAGAAGATCTACAAGAACTTGTTAACTTCATGAAGCAGGTAAAGAAAGAGTTTAAATTAGCCGACATTGACGATATTTCTTTTAATAGGAGAACTAATAATATTGATAAGTACGTTATTGATGACCAGATAGAATTACAAGTTGGGCTAAAATGTCCACCGAACGTAAAGGCAGCTGGGTTCTATAATTACCTACTAAACAATAATAAGAAGTACAAAAACAAATACAAGTTAATTGCAAATGGTGAAAAGTTAAAGTTATACAATGTTAAGGGTAACATTAGCGATGTATTCGCTTATATGCCTAATGAACACCCGTATGAATTTGCTCCACCAATTGACTATGATACTCAATTTGAAAAATCGATGATTGACCCATTAAACAGGGTGCTTAAGGCGATTGGACTACAAACACTAGATACTAACTTAATTTACGCCTCGGCATTATTTTAAAAAGATGGACTTGAAAGAAATATTATACCTATTAGAAAGAGAAACACCAAACAACACGGAGCTTGGCGATAAAGTCAGATCTCTTGTTTGGAAAATGAAAGAAGCTCAAAGTAAATCTATCACGGACGAGCAACTACCTGGTCAGATAACTATATTTGATGAAATTAAAGAATCCAATGATAGATCAGAGTAAATTAACAGAAGACCAAAAAGAAATAGTTAAGCAGTATCAGGTAGTACATGCTAAACTAGCTCTCCTCGAAGACCAAATGAAGGGATTGAGCGCAGAGGCAAATAAATTAATGGAAGACTTAGAGTCTATCCGAGAAAAAGACAAAAAATTATTTAACAATTATGGCAAAAAAGAATAAAACATTTAGCTTTGATGATCTTAACGCTGAACTTGCGGAATTAAACCCACTAGGATCAGTAATGGATCAGTCCAATTTCAGTGAAGTAACTGAGTGGATTCACACTGGAAACTATCACCTAAACGCATGTGTTAGTGGATCTCTTTTTGGTGGATGGCCGAACAATAGGTCTTGTTCAGTAGCAGGGCCTTCAGGTACTGGTAAAACATTCTTGACATTAAACTCCGTAAGAGAGGCAATCAACATGGGTTATAATATCATCTACTATGATTCAGAAGCAGCAGTTGATAAGGAACAAATGATTAAGTTTGGTATTGATATTAAGAAGGTTAACTATCAGCCAATCAATACGGTACAGGAGTTTAGAACTTCAGTAACAACAATTACTAAAAAGATGCAAGAAATCAAAAGAGCAGGCGGAGAAATTCCAAAGCTGATGATTATCTTGGATAGTGCTGGAAACTTAGCAACTCAAAAAGAAATTGATGACGCTGCAAGTGGTTCTGAAAAGTCTGATATGACACGTTCAAAGATTCTTAAATCAATCTTTAGAATTATAATGACCCCGTTGGCCGACCTAAAGATTCCATTTATCTTTACAAACCACACATACCAGTCACAGTCTTTTATTCCAATGCAAATTGCAGGTGGAGGAACAGGACCAGAATATGCGGCTTCAATTGTATTAATGCTTAATAAGGCACAGTTAAAAGATGGCGCAGATAAGGTTGGTATTATTGTAACGGCTAAACCTTCAAAGAATCGTTTTGCAAAACCAACTCCAATTAAGTTTCACTTAAACTTTAGTGAGGGAATGAATCCCTATGTAGGTCTTGAGCAGTACGCAACCTGGGATATTTGTGGAATCACTAGAGGTACTATTGAGAAGGGTGTTAAAGTTCCTAAGTCAACTGCAAGAGGTTGGATTTGTGATCACCTGGATGAAGTTGTATCTAACTCTGAGTTTTTTACCCCGAAAGTATTCACAAAAGAAGTACTAGAAAAAATAAATAATCATATTCAACCACTATTTAATTATAACTCAGAATCAAACACCTCTGAAATTGAAGAGATGTTAAACGAAACAGAAGACTAATTTTGTATATAACCTTTAAATAAAAAATATATGCAATTCGGACAGGATTTTGAAAAAATATTCTTTAGGCTATCTTTAATAAAACCAAAGTATCTACAGAGTATTAAAACAGGGTACTATACATCAGAGGAGATTGATGTCTTAAGTTATCTTGCTAATAAGTTTTACGTTAAGTTTAATGAGGCGCCAGGAAAGGACCAACTTAAATTACTAGCGCAAAATAGCAAGCAGGCAAAAGAAAAGATAACTGATGGAATTCTTGATGTTATCTTTGACGTTGACCTGGATCAATATGACGATGAATGGTTGTCGACAACTGCAGAATCTTGGATTAAATGGAGAACATTCGATACGTCGCTAATTGATACTATTGAATTTATTAAAACAACTCAAGTAACTCCAGATAATGCTGACAGTATCATCCAGAAGGTCAAGGGTTTAATAAATGACAGAAACAATATAACATTCAACTCTGACTTAGGGTTAAACTTCTTTAATGCGGATGACCACGACCAAAAAGAATCTGAAAAGGTAAGCTCTGGTTATAATTTTGTAGATAGAGTTCTTAGTGGTGGTTATGATAAGGGAGGTAACTTAGTCGTATATGCTGGAGAACAAAATATTGGTAAATCAATCTATTTAGCAAATGACGCCGCAAACTTTGTTAAGATGGGAGTTAATACTGTTGTGATTACGGCAGAAATGGCAGCTCATAAATTTGTTAAGAGAATTGGTGCAAACCTGCTTTCAATTGATATTAATGATTATGCAGAAAAGGCAAAGAATAAGGACAGTATTAAAAGAAGGTTAGAAACTGTAGGCGATGGTTTTACTCCACCTGGTCAACTATTTATTAAGCAGATGCCGACATCACAGGCAACTGTACTTGATATTGATGCCTATTTAACACAGCTTGAAGAGGAACATCAAATTAAGATTGGAGCTGTCGTGATTGATTACATTAACATTTTAGCAAACTACAGGAATCCAAACAGTGAAAACACTTACTTAAAGATTAAGCAAATTGCGGAAGATTTAAGAGCAATGGGACAAAGACATGATTATTTGATCGTAACAGCAACTCAAATTACAAGAGGTGGTTATAATTCAAGTGATATTTCAATGGGAGACATCGCCGAATCCGCAGGACTTTCACATACTGCTGACGTCATGTTTGGTATTATTCAAGATGACTTAATGAGGGCAAATGATGAGTATTGGCTTAAAATCCTAAAGATGAGAGATGGAGAAGGAAAAGGAACTAAATGTCAGTTAAATATTAATTGGAAATATATGCGATTAATTGAGACGGATAATATAACAAACAGTAATTTACACGGAATATAATGAAAAGAGATAAAATATTTGACAATAACTTCGAATCACCTGATTTTGAAATGATACCCAACTTCTCGTTTGAGGTTGAACCATCATGGAAAGACAATAGACCAGAAGAGGATAAAATTCACTATGCGCTAATCGCGAATGAAATTCATGAACTTATAACAAATTCTAGGTTTAAAGTTTTTAACGAAATAGACGATCATGGTAGAAATACTAAGTTGAAGAAAGTAGAAATAAATGACGTATATGGCTATATCATTGGCGAAATGACAAAAAATTACAGTCGAATCGATTTGTTCAGCGAATTATGTATTTATTTTGACGTTAATCCAACTAAATTCTATAACTCATTATCTAACATATATAAAGAAGACCTAATACGAGAGCTGGATCTAAAGACAGGGATCCTAGAAAGAAAAAACATATCAAAATTATTTTAATATGATTGATAGCAAAACATTTAATAATGGCGCTAATAGGGTGTGGATCTTAGGAGATCTGCATTTTGGCGTTAGAGCAAATTCGCAAGAATGGCTAGATATTCAAAAAGAATTCTTCGAGAGTTATTTTATACCTACTCTTAAGAAGCACGTAAAACCAGGAGATGTACTTGTCCAGGTAGGAGATACGTTTGATAACAGACAGTCGATTAATATTAAAGTTTTAAGCTATGCTGTCGACCTATTTGAGAGACTAGGTCAAATATTGCCAGTTCATATTATTTGTGGTAACCATGATATTTGGGCAAAGAAGAGTAATGACATAACATCAATTGATTCTCTGAAATGGATCCCAAATGTTCAGATCTATAAGGAACCTAAAATGGTAAAATGGAGCGGTAGAAATGTATTGCTAATGCCATGGAGAAGAGACTCAAAACATGAGACTGAAACACTAGCTGAATATCCAACCGCAAATATAGTATTTTGTCACTCTGAAGTTAGTGGAATTTATTTGAATGCAAAGGTTAAGAACGAGCATGGAACCAGACCAAATGAATACGCAAAATTCACTAGAGTTTACAGTGGACATATTCATTACCGACAAGAAAAAGGAAAGCTCTTAATGGTTGGAACCCCCTATGAATTGACTAGATCTGACATCAACAACCAAAAGGGGTTTGACCTGGTTGATTTAGAGACAATGGAGGAGACTTTCTTTCCGAATGACATATCACCAAAGTTTCTTAAGTTTAATATAACCAAGTTGTTCGACATAACTCTCGGTGAATTTAAACAACAGATTAGAAATAACTTTATTGACCTATATGTTCCTAGTAAAATAGCAACTTCACATTCATTAAGTTCTCTAATTAACAAAATACAGAACGTTGGTCGGAAACTAGAACCTAACATTTACCAAGAAGATGACATTATTGATAAGGACTTTCATGACCTAGATGACGAAATCTATAAGAACTACAACGTATTAAATCTTTGTAATTCTTATGTCGACAATCTTAATTATGACGATGAGACGAAACAAAAGCTCAAGAATAAACTAAAACAATTGCATGATCTTTGTGCATATAGCCACGATATAGAGAGATGAGAATAGATTCAATAGCATTTAAAAATTTTGCAAGTTATGGAAATCAAGTTCAAAAGATAGAATTTGATGAAGAATTTTCGGAATTATTCCTAACACTAGGAAAGAATGGCGATGGTAAGACTACCATCGCAAACGCCATTATATATGCACTCTATGGTAAGGTTGAAGGCGTAAAGCTTGGAGACTTGCCGAATAGAATTAATGGAGAGCTATGGGTACAAATCAAATTAAGATGCGGTACCATAGATGTTGAAATTGAGAGAGGATTAGCGCCAAATGTATTTGGAGTAAAATTAAATGGAGTCGAATTCGACAAGGCAGGTAAAAAGAGTGTTCAAGATTACCTTGAAGAAGAGGTATTCGGCATACCATACCATGTATTTAAGAACATTATTATCTTGTCGATTAATGATTTTAAGTCTTTTTTAACGATGAGTAATGGGGATAAGAAACAAATCATTGACAAAATGTTTGGATTCTCAGTGCTAAATGATATGCAGTCGCAAATTAAAGAGGCTCGAAAGATAATTAAGAATGATATCGCAAGCTATGAGTCAGAACTTAGTCAAATAATGGAGTCTATTTCTTCAGTTAGACAAAAATTAAATACTCTTTTAGAAGAATCTTCACAGAAAAACAAGGAAAAGATTAAAGACCTGAAGAGTAAATTGATTAGCCTAAATGAAGATGCTGCAAAGTTAAAAATAGACAAAGAGAGTGTAACAAAAACTATCGGTAAATTCAACGAAGAGTATGACACTGCAAGAACTACTGCAGGAACCATTAAGCATGATATGGAATACTTAAAGAAGAAGGTAGACCTATATAACAGTGGTAATTGTCCAACTTGTGAAACCCGGCTAGATAGTGAATGGCACGTACAGAAATTAGATAACTTTACTGAGCAATTAAACACAAGTGCTGCTCAAATAAAGATTCAAAAGACAGCAATGGAATCTGCTAAGAGTAGGGTAGACGAGCTTTCTAAAGAAAAGAAAAGGCTTGACTCTGAAGTAACCGACATTAAGTATAAAATGCAGTCTTTAAAATCAGAACTAATTAAGATTAAAGATACATCTACCGGAGACCAGTTTGAACATCTTCAGAAACTAATAGAAGACTTTGAGGCAAAAGAAGAGGCTAAATCAACAGAGTCTAGTAAGCTATCAAATGACTATCAATTTATGGAAATGGTAGAGGACATTCTAGGAGAGGATGGGGTTAAGAACTTAGCGGTTAAAACTATTCTACCTGGACTAAATACTAACATTGCAGCAATGGCTGCAACTATGCACTTACAGTTCCATATTAGATTTGATGAAAAATTCAATTGTGTTATTAATCACTTAGGAGAAGAAATCAACCCAATGACACTTTCTACAGGAGAACGTAAAAAGGCTGATTTTATCGTTATTATCGCAATCATTAAGATACTAAAGTTAAGGTTTCCGCAATTAAATCTACTATTTTTAGATGAGTTATTAAGTTCGGTCGATAATGATGGAGTCTATAATATCTTAAAAATATTAGCACAAGTGATCAAGGAAAATAAGATAAATACATTTGTGATAAACCACTCAGTTCTACCACATGAAATATTTGATAAAAAACTGCAAATATTCAGGGAGAATGGATTCTCGAAATTTGAAATCGAGAGAATAGAATAATGATATATAAGGTATGGCAACATATAACCAAAAATTTAATAAAGATGACAGTGTAGTCCGACATGTAATTGTCGGACTTTTGTCGGATTTAAACAATAAACTTAGTTTTCATAGGCAGTTGTCAAACGATGAAAGGTCCGAAATCGATCTTCCGTTCTATTATTCGTTAACGGGAGATGAAAACTTTTTGAGAGATAACTTTTTATTCTCTACGGTAAATGGCATAAACTGTGCACCTACTCCGGACAAAGCAGATGGAAACTACGATCAAGTTCCAAGAGGAGTCGTTAATATGACATCAATGAGTGTTGACCCTTCTAAACTGGTAAACAAAAGAAATCTTGGAAACTATTCAATTCTAGATGAAAATGGAATAATGCAGTCCTATGTCGCCGAGTTTAACATGATACCAATAGTTATTGGAATTGACGTAACGATATTACTATCAAGT
>Ga0115550_1001423_pt1 | contig 17921 bp, 8 predicted proteins | sample COGITO_mtgs_1005_FD_87177 | JGI IMG/M metagenome (GOLD analysis project Ga0115550, IMG submission 87177) | Pelagic marine microbial communities from North Sea - COGITO_mtgs_100511 | ecosystem: Environmental > Aquatic > Marine > Epipelagic | place: Germany:Helgoland, sampling site Kabeltonne... | reverse complement strand
TGCAAGTATCAATAAAAAGTGTGTTTTTCGGCTACTTTTTATAAAAATGGGTGAGAAAATAATTTTTTCAGTATAATTTAAGGGGCTTGTAAATTAGCTTTGTAATTAGTACGGATTCTGTGTAACTTCTACTAATTATTTTAATCTTCTTACTGGAAATGGTTTGGGGTTTTTTTTATTAGTGTTTTTTACTCGCACTGAGAATTTCTTGTAAATTTTTTCGCTTATTTTCCCAATATTTGGGTTTTTTCTATAATTCTATCCCTGCTAAAAATATATTTACCATGAAAATATCATGAACCCTTTTCCATCTGATTTTATAAATCAAGTTTATATATCATTGTTACCATACTTCAGAATAATTTTATTTAATTGTATATTTGGTGTTTTTCTCTCGTTCTCTCCTTTGTTGAAAATATATTCACCGTGAAAAATATATTTTATATTATGCAACTCCCATTTTATTTTCCCAATCAAGTTTAAACTGTATCGTTCCTAGAAGCCTAGAAGGTTTTATTTATATAATTGGGGGTTTCTCTCGTTCTCTCCTTTGTTGAAAATATATTCACCATGAAAAATATATTTTATATTATGCAACTCCCATTTTATTTTCCCAATCAAGTTTAAACTGTATCGTTCCTAGAAGCCTAGAAGATTAATTTAATGATCTCTTATCTTTAGTTTTTGACATCTGTCTTTTAATTATACCATATATAATCATAAATATAAAATAGAAAATCATGAACATGAACATAGCACGGATGAATTTTATAAAGTTCATTCCCATTTTCAAAAAGGGAAATATAAACTTAAACATTTCAAAGAATACAAACCCGATCGCACCCAATAGAAGCCCTATCTGAAAGGACATAGAAAACGCAAACGACACGGTCAATATTATATATCCTACTATAAGGGCAAACGCCAACGATGTTAAAGGATCTCCCATATGATATTTGTACAGATAAAATAAAATATCATATTTCAATTACTAATTTCGGTATATCCGATACGAAATTCTATGTCATCCAAGTATTCTTTATAGAATGAACACTGCTTGGCAATACATATTCGTTTAAAGTCCGACCGCATAGAATCCCATACGTTTCTAAGAGGACACACGAATATAAACTTCACCTTTTTGTTATGGATGCGCTTCTGAACCTCGCACGGAATCCCACAATGACACGAGGGTCGTGCTTCATGTACAGTATTGTCTTTTATGACTGCTTCTTCCCCACGCAAGTACCGTCCTCCCCGAACATTCTGGTATCCCAATGAAATCTGCATGTGTTCGGTAATATAATTCTCAACACATTCAATATCCGTTTGTAGAATATTGGAGTCATAATCAAAGTTCTTGAGTATATTCATCAGATTATCGTCGTGAAAAGAATGGGTACTATAATATTCCGACAGATACTTGTTGAATTTAAAGTTGGTCGCTCCCTTATATATACCAATTATTTCAAGTGGTTTGTTTACGCGCGTATTCTTACACGCTTCTCCAGTGCTATGTTTAGCTAATCTCTTATATAAATGTTGCGTAAGTCCCACATAATACATACCATTTTCACACTTTATGACATAAATCCAGAACATTACTATAATACGGTGTGATATATTTATATATATATTCTTTTTTACAATATGGTGTGGAAGGGATGGAGGGGAGGAATTATTTGACCCCCAATCTCCGACAGTATTTTTAAAAAAACACAAAAATAAATGTGTTTTTCAAAATATGGTGGCCGACTGTGGCATCAAAATAATGCAAAAATGCCCTCTGACCATAATGGTCTTATTTGTTTTTTTAACAAAAACTTTTGTGACTGTAACTTTTTTCCAAAAATCACAAATGTCCATTTTCATTTTCAACATTTCTTTGGAAAATGCTAACAAATGCTAACAAATGAGATAAATAATGAGGAAAAGGAAGATTAATGAATAATGTTACCATATTTAATGGTTGTTTTTATCGCATTGAACACCTTTTGTGACCAAACACCCAAAATGCTAACAAATGCTAACAATAATGAATAAATAGAAGATAAATGAGAAAAACTGAATAATTTTATGCCAAAAAAATTCCACTCTTTCAAAATGCTAATATATTTAAGATAAAAGATAAATTATAATCGCCATGATAATTTACATCATACTATTAATTCATACATAATATTCGCATTATAATATGTACTTGCTAACTTTATGCTAACTTTATGCTAATTAATAACAATAAAGGATAAACGAATACACTTAAATATTCCACCAATATATAGTTATGGCACAAGAAAAATCAGAAAAAAAATATATTTGCGAAGAGTGTTCCTTTTTGACCACGGTCAAATGCAACTATGAAAGACACCTTTTGTCAAAAAAACACATAGAAATGAGGAAAACACAAGAAAAATATATTTGCGAAGAGTGTTCCTTTTTGACCACGGCTAAACACAACTATGAAAGACACATTGTGTCAAAAAAACACACAGACATGATGAAAACACACGAAACATATATTTGCAACGAGTGTTCCTTTTTGACCACGGTCAAAAGCAACTATGAAAGACACATTTTGTCAAAAAAACACAAACAAATAATGAAAACAGAAGAATCGGTGAAACCACAATGCCCCACATGTGGTCAGATGTACAAACACAGATCTTCATTAAGCAGACACATGAAACAATGTAATATTTCAGATATAACACCATCCAATATAGTCAGAATGTCAGAAGAGAAGATTTTTGACATTATAACCCAAGCAATTGATAAACCATCTACCAATAACTATAATAATACGATTAATAACACGTTCAACCTACAAGTTTTCTTGAATAATGATTGCAAAGATGCTATAACACTTATAGAATTTGTGAATAATATAAATTTAAAACTAAAAGACCTCGAAAATACCGCACAGGATGGGTTTGTGAATACGATGACTACTATTATGACTGACAGTCTGAAGGAACTGGATGTTACTAAGAGACCCATTCACAGCACAGACGCAACCAGGGGGGTCATGTACGTCAAGGACGAGACTGGGTGGGAAAAGGATAATAACAATTCAATGATGACCGACGCAATTAACAGCATGAATCGTTCAAATTTACGACAGCTTCCGACATGGGTTAGGGATAACCCCGACGCGAACGAACCCGGCACAGAGGCAAACGATAAGTTTATGAAGATTCTGGAACAGACCATCCATGAAGATAATGGCGAAAAGCACACGCGTGACGTAGAAAAAGTTATTAAGAAAGTCGCAAAATCGGTGACAATCGACAAACATTGAAATAATTATATTTTTATATATTATGGATACTCAAAAATATAACCAATATGGTGGAGAACAAGCAATATACTCTGAGGCGTCAAACTATATGAAAGGTTATTCTGGCGTATTGGGGACATATAAAAATCCAAACTTACCGCCACCAATCCCACATCTAAGCGTTAGTGAGACGTATAAATCTGGACTGAAAGCCATACAAGACGAGGCCGAACAAAAACAAAAGGCTAAACCATTAGTATTCGCTGGTGATAAAAAACTATCAAATGACGCACTACTGTCTGGCTCTATTGAACACATATACGACAACATGAAAGTGTTTAGTGGAAATACAAAAAAAATTGATCAAGATGGAAGATCCTACAATGCATATAATGAACAAATGAACAAGATTTTCAATCTATATGTTCCAATGAGAGAAGAAATTTTCCCTGGATATGCCAAAAACGTCAGGGAGGTTAAATACAAAATAAATACAGAGGAAAATCTCATCGAAAATAAAATTACAGGAAGTGATAAACCAACAAAACAAAAGAATTTCGAACAAATTCTTAGAAATGTTCTATTTATGTTCAATCATCCTGCCAAGGGAAAGGGTGGTAAAAGCATATTCACAAACTTTGCTGACTTTTTGAATGAAGGAGAGGTAAAGGATAAGTCCATCGAGGATGTTATTAACAACATGGAAGGAGACGATAGTATCAAAGAGCTAATCAATAGAACCGATGATGACGCGTTCAAGTTGATGTCGGTTTTCGCGTGGAGGGAAAGTGGGAAATTATTAACACATATAGAAAAAGAAGAAGCAGAAATATTGAGGAAACACGGCGAAGCGGATCAAGAAGCAAGCAGCGATAATAAAGCACCCAGTGGAGGAGGTCCCGAGTCAATGGGTCTCGTGAATCCCGGCACCCAGTTAAGAAATCGCCGCAGAATGATGATTTTCATATGCCTTATATCATTCCTGTTTAACGGAATGCTCCTCTATGAACAGTTTATTAACATGTCCGGCTTCATTACGCGCATTATGGATATTAGACAGCAATACATCAATGACGGTATTGGTGATTTGGGGGAGACCGAATCGGGTAACGTCTTATTCTCGGCATACAACGTGTTGTGGCAGTTAATGACTGTGGGTATGTTTGCCGTAATTGGAAATATACATGAGAGATCGACAACAATGGCAACCAGTTTTTTCTCATCGACCATTCGCGAAACTCAGGTTCAGAATAGCATGTTGTGGAACAGGGGTCTAACGACTTATATTAACGATTTATTGAATGGAAATCTATATCAAACAACCGCAGCCGAGACATCAGCACATCTAACGAACGAACTCACACAGTTTGTAAATTCAATCGGACGAGAGACACGCACCATGACGAACAACGCACGATCGATCCATTCCGGATTAATTAGTTCGCTAAGCGGTTTAGTTACCACAACAACTCTACTTCTCCATGCGTATAATCCGCGTTTAATAACACAAGAACATGTTAGTGGGTCGATCGCAATTCATGGACAGGTCTTTTTTAGTCCTACCAATGTTATTTCGATTTACACCGCATCGACAAATTTCACCGCACTGGTAAGCAGATTGGGATATGTTTATTTGAATGGAATAGAAAATGGTGAAACTCCGGGGATGCCTGATACACCTGATACACCTGATACACCGGGAACACCTGATACACCTGCACATATCGCCCCACTGAGAATAGGCGCGAATATAGTCTCCCCATCTGAAGATGTCGACCCTCCCGCAGAAGATGAAGTCGTCCCCAACCCACCCCCCACGATAGAATCCAATGAAATATCCATGGATGAGCAAGGGATTGAATCATTATTAGAAGCCGAGGGCATCGGAGCATTTTTGGATTTTTTTAATTCAACCCGTCCCACAGATTCCCCCCCCAAAGGTGGAGGTAAAATAAGACATCGAAAAAAGAAGGGAAAGAATACAACCTATAAGAAAAAACACGCAGGGAAGCGTAGCAGATCGTATCGCAAGAAGTGAAAACGTCTATGAACAAAATGATATACCAAGGTGCGTGCTTGTCTCACCACATAGCTTACATCTAAACCGTATTTGCTCTCCGCGGGATACTTTCTGGGTACATCCGAAACATATTGACGGGTACGTAAAATCGAGACCAAGATCCTTCATAACCTGAGAGCATTTACATAGATTTATGTTATATTCGTACGTGACTGAGTTACCACAGTAGAAACACATATCGCATATATTGTTGTATGCTCCTTTCTTATATGAGAGCGGGGTATAGATACGACTTGTTAATTTGTAAAATATATGCCTCCCATTTTCAAGTTTAGGCAATTCAGAGTACTTCAGGTAGCTCATTATGTGTATTATGATTTCATATGGGATCGTAACATCACTGGTTGGACACATGTTATAATATCACACTATAATATTATAATATATAATTTATCTTACATTACCTTACATTACCTTACCTCACATACGGCAGTATGGTTTTGTTCCAGAACATGTAGTTCGGGATAGTGGTTGAATACGCGAACTAACATACAATTTATGAGAAACTCCATGATTCCTTCCGTTGTGAATGGGTGATATTTGAGGATCACGTGTGTAAAAAACCATAGTTCATATGCCGCGACGAACACCATGAGCGTTAAATGTTCGCCTAAAATCTGCAGCCCGATGCTCTTGTACCTATAGAAATACTGAACCGATATGTAGTAGAACACTGTAAATGATCCTGAGCAGATGGGGAATAGATACGCCATCTGCTCAAGATCCTGGTTGAATTTGTCGTTTTTGTCGTCCGCCTCTTGGGTGCTTTCGTGCATATCAACAAGAAACTCGTCTATGTTGGTGTTCTCGTTGTCAATAAACTCGATAAAAATGGTGTAAAATGGTTGATCTCTTATCAACTGGGCATTATGTGTATCCATAATATCTTCTTGATAGTGCGTGAAGCTCTCAAGCTGGTCGTATAATATATCCTTTTCCATGGGAATAGCAAAGTAGAAGAAGAAAAGTGGCTCGAGGATGGACAAAAGCGTAATATGAAAGCTGACATGGAGTACGAGTTTATGTATGTAGAACGCCCATGTAGCTTCGGGCAAAACATCCGGCAAAACATCCGGCAAAACATCCGGCAAAACATCCGGAAAACCATCCGGCAAACCCTCACGTTCCCTACCGTATATACTTATGCTATTGTCAGAGGTAGGCGTTATTGCGCACGAGGGTCGAGCGTCAAGTTTAGTAAGATTTGATCTGGAGTTACTATTTGGTAATTCTATTTCTAATTCTGGTTCATCGTTCATCATGATATATGACAACAAATAAAATACGTAGAGTTGTACCGAATAAATAAGGAGCCAAATATATGGACAATGAGACCGTAAATAATGAAAAGGTCCGTGATATTGATATGGATGAACCCGACGAAATGATAAATAATAAATCGTTCGCGGAAGAAACTAAGGATTGGGTTGTGAGAAAGCTATCCAAGAACAATATGGACGCAATTGTCATTGATAACTGGTACTCCAAGGACGAGATAAAAAAGGTATTCACCGAATTTGATTACTATATGAACAACGGACTGGATAACTTGATCCAGTCAGAACGGGATAAATCCAGTGCTCGGGGTAAAGACGGAAATTCGTTGGCGCGCACATACCGCTTTTACATAGAACCCACTATTTACTCCGCGCTCTACAAGTACAACCAGAAATATATGCACGCCGGGTTTAAAGAGATGGTAGAAACGAAAACCTCGTTTGGGGGATTTATGACAAACACGCGACGAAACAGCATGATGGTTAATTATTACGAGAACGACAAGTACTACAAGAGCCACCGAGATGTTTCCGTCATTACACAATTAACGTGGCTGTACCGGGAACCAAAAATGTTCAGAGGCGGTGATCTTATTTTTACAGATATGGATGAAACAATAGACTGCGTTAGTAATAGGACCGTGTTCTTCCCGGGGTACTATAAACACGAAGTAACCAGCGTGAATATGAATGATGAATGGGAGGGCGAATACAAAGACAAGGACTACTATGGACGGTTTTCGATTGCCAACTTTTTCTATAATTAATATACTTAGAAACATTTACATTACTAATTACAATATGAGCATTGTAATTAATAACACACGAGTGGTCGAATTTTATAAGCAGAATCCGGTACTGGACCCACAAGAAGTAAATCTGTGGTTGGTTGATATGCTCGAGAAGGTGGTGGGCGGAAGTGAAAAGGGTACCGCGCGCTCCATGATGGAGAGAATGGAGTCCTTTTTTGGGGATCATTCAAAACAGGTTGAGAATATGCGAAGAGAGATAGAGATTCAAAACAGTTCAGGTGATTATATTCAGAGCAACATAAAGCAAATTAGTGGCGCTGTCGCAACTATGCGCGACGACTTCAAGAATCTCATTGTGTCTCAGTTTGTGGAGTCGCAAAAGGACAATGAGAGAATGATTCGGGTCGCGCTCGAGGGTGCTGTCGAGGAGGGAAAGCAGAAGGAAATAATAGTAAAGTCGATGAGTGAGATATTGGGACATAAGTTTGGAGAACTGGCAAAGGATATGCAGGTACCATTTACGGCTCTCGTTGGGGAAAGCGAGAAGCGTTTGGGGGATACCCTCAATCGGATACACGAAAACGGAGTTGAAACGCGATCTATTTCAGAGAAAACGTGTCGGGACATGGAGGGATACCTGGCAAAATACGGTAGGTCAAAGGATAAAGGGAATATTGGAGAGCGAAAGCTCGCAGGACTGATTAACGTACTCTATCCATCATGCGAACTGGTCGATACGACGTTCTCCGGAGGAGGAAAGGGGGATTTCATCATGCGTCGCCCGGGAAAACCACAGATACTTTTTGAGACAAAGGAGTTCGCAGATGGAAGCAAAGTTCCCAAGAAAGACGTAATCAAGTTTCTGAACGATGTTAAGGACAATGAATGCTGTGGGGTGCTCGTGAATCACACCGGAGCGATCACAGAAAAGGAAAACTTTTACTTCGAGTTTCATATGGGGAAAGTTCTTCTGTATATACATGACGCAAATTACGAGATTGAGAAGATTGATCTGGCGATACGGATCATCGACTACATGGAGGAGAGAATGGGGGATATAAACAAGATGTCGCACGGCGGAAATGTTATGTCTGACGAGGTAATGGAACAAATAAATTTAGAATTCAACGCATTTAACGAACACAAGGAGAGGATTCTTTCAGAGTCGCGAGATTATTACAATAATACCAAAAAGAATCTGGAGGCAATGCAATTTTCGTGCCTCCATAAATTTTTGAGCACGAAATATGCTACAGAGAAGAACGTATCCTATTATTGCACAGCATGTGATATGGGGTTCAAGAATAACAGAGCATTGGCTGCTCACAAAAAATCAAAATCATGTAAGTCAAGCGCAAACTATGTTGAACCAGTCAAGATTTCATTCTGATAAATTAATAATTTTTATATAGTAAAATTATTAATATTTTAATTCCCGTATGGGTATTATGAGTTATAGTAACATATACGAATATATTTATTATTCTGAATATCCATTATAATTATTCAAAAATAACGGTGTTTGGGTCTAATCCAAGTTCTGGACCAGTTAGTAGGTTTTCAATGACCTCCATAAACGCATTCTTCAACTTTTCTTTGTCTTCGACGCTCATCGTGTCAAAGCCCGCGTACCCAGACATGGTTGTCTCGAATTCCATGATATGGGTTCCGATAATGAATGGCGACTCGGGCTCCGGTTCCGGCTCGGGTTCCGGCTCGGGTTCCGGTTCGGGTTCCGGTTCGGGCTCGGGTTCGGGCTCGGGCTCAACAACGCTGATGCCTTGTACCTTGTAGTAGAGAGGTGCGGAGAATCCATTTACATTGTAGAACAGAATAGAGTATTCATTACCAACGTCAGATCCCTTGAGGGAATATAGGTTACTATTATTATCCTCAAGCAAATTAGTGCTATTCACGTCAGTGTTGTTGAACTCACCCGAAATCATATCGGTTTCAGCATATACGATCTGCGATCCCTTTTGAATACGATACGTTACGACCTGTGGAGCTCCCTTTTCGGTAAGTGCCACTACACGCAAGTCATTGATCTCTTTCCAGGCAGGAATAAAGAACGTAACATGATCATACTTATCTTCGTTTCCGGTGGCGTCATCCGCGTCCCATGGTTCTCCCATGTTGTTCTCGATAACGAGTGTATCTCCATCAAGGGTAACAGTTGCAGGTTGTCTGAGGACGGGGTTGTTATTGGAATCGTATGTCTCTCCGGGGAAATCAGGCAGCTCGGGTTCCGGCTCAGGTTCCGGCTCGGGTTCCGGCTCGGGTTCCGGCTCGGGTTCCGGCTCAGGCTCCGGCTCGGGTTCCGGCTCAGGCTCGGGTTCCGGCTCAGGCTCAGGTTCGGGTTCCGGCTCGGGTTCCGGCTCAGGCTCCGGCTCGGGTTCCGGTTCAGGCTCGGGTTCGGGTTCCGGCTCGGGTTCCGGCTGCGGTTCCTTTGTCGTAGAGAAAGTGATCTTATAGAAGAGCTCATAATCCTCTGTGTTATTGGCTGTGTATAGCAATATAGAGTAATGGTTTCCGTCTCCATTGACTGATCCTCCGAGTAACTCGTAATTGATGTTGTTTGTTACCAATAAATTGTTTGATGTAGTTCCATCCACGTTATCGACATTAAATCTATTCACAAGAAGTTGGTTTCCATCGGACTCGTTCGCATTACTGACTGCCGTTCCACGCTGGATCTTGTAGTAGATACCTGCGGTATTGTCATCCGGTGTAGTGAAATCAATCAAGTTCATGTCGGTGATCTTGAGACCAGGAGGAATGAAGAACGTAACGTGGTCATAATAATCCGGTGTGTCCGTGTTGGGATCACCATATTTGTGAGATCCACCAACGTCCCTAATCGATCGGATATGGTTTTCAATTATCATTTCACCTGTCGTGGGGTCATTGTTTTCGAATGTTACCGTCGTTGCAGGTTCTATCTCACTCGCATAATCGATAATTTCCGGTTCCGGCTCGGGTTCGGGCTCCGGCTCGGGTTCCGGCTCGGGTTCCGGCTCAGGTTCCGGCTCAGGTTCCGGCTCAGGTTCCGGCTCGGGTTCCGGCTCGGGTTCCGGCTCGGGTTCCGGCTCGGGTTCCGGCTCAGGTTCCGGCTCAGGTTCCGGTTCAGGTTCCGGTTCGGGTTCCGGCTCGGGTTCCGGCTCAGGTTCCGGCTCAGGTTCGGGTTCCGGTTCGGGTTCCGGTTCGGGCTGAGGCTCACGCTCGGTCATGAACTCAACCTTGTAGAAGAGCGGGGTGTCTTCACCGGCATCGGCGCCATAGAGTAACATGGCATAGCTTCTTCCTCCTGCGCCTTGGGGTCCTCCCAGAAGCTCGTAGTTACGGTTCGATCTGTTCAATAAATTGTTGAGCGAACTCGACACATCCAAACTGGTTTCCTTGAATCCTCCACTCATGACGCGATTATCAGTGTTCGTCATATCAACCACCGAAGCGTTATCGATTGTGTATGCGATACCCGACGTATATGTATTCTCAGGGGTGGTTGAGAACTCCATTACGCGCATATATGTAACCTTACGCTCCTCCGGTAGGTGGAATGTAATATGGTCATATGCGTCCGGGTTTGCGACATTGTCGCCATATGCGTGGGAGCCGCCCGCATCTCGTGGATTCTTCAGATGGTTGAAGAAGATGATTGTCTCATTTTCATCCAATACAACAACGCGCGCAGCCTCAAGATTGCTTGGATAATCCTCAACCTCGGGCTCCGGCTCAGGCTCAGGCTCAGGCTCGGGCTCAGGCTCCGGCTCCGGCTCCGGCTCGGGTTGCGACTCTGTGATGGCGATCATTTCAATCGAGTTATCACCGACCGTGAATGTCTTGGTCGAGATACCAAAAACAACCGGGTCGAATCCGGATATGGTAGCATCGGTATTGACGACCAATGTATCGGGATCAGTATATGCGTTAAGCACCACATCTATACCCAAATCATCCTCCATCTGATGGATAATCGTGTGGATGAAGTCTGCGCCGGCAGGGAATGTGGTTGTCTTATCTCCATTAACCAATGTCATCCCAGATGGTAATGTTAAATACTTGAAGTAGAGCCGATTGTCCGTCGCAGTAAGCGTCTTTGTTCGGGGTCCCGTATATTTTGGTGCGAGCTTGCCTGGGAACTCAGACTCGTCGAATATGGACAGTGGAACACCAGACAACTCAATTGTCCCCGCACCAATGACGTCATCAAAGCTGATGTGGGCGCGTTTATCACTTCCGCCGTCTGATCCCATGTGATATGTGATTGTTTGTCCAAAGTCGATGGTTAGTTTGCTAACGAAGTCGTCAGTGTTGATGATCGAACCTTGCGCAAACGTGGATGTAGCATCTCCTGCTTTCATGGAAATATTCTCGAACAATTCAATGTATCTCATGTCCTTCTCCGGCTCGGGTTCGGGTTCGGGTTCGGGTTCGGGCTCGGGTTCAGGCTCGGGTTCAGGCTCGGGTTCAGGCTCCGGTTCAGGCTCAGGTTCCGGCTCAGGTTCCGGCTCAGGTTCCGGTTCGGGTTCCGGCTGAGGCTCATAGCTGAGGAACGAGTCGAACTCGTAGAATATCCTGGGCGAGTTTTCCGGTTCGTCGTTGTAAAAGAGAATGGTATAGAACTGTCCCTCTCCACCAGGAAGACCTCCTCCAAGCGTGATGGATTCTTCCAATAATATATCACGAGATGCGACAGCATCATCATAGCTGAATATTCCGGTCCGGATGGTTGGTAACTGCGATGGCGTTTGTTCAGAATTGACATCATTTCCGTCCGCTCCCTTTATAATTCCATCCACTATGGACATCCCCTTTCCTTCCATAATAATAAACTTCACCATGTTGGAAATATTGGATGTATCGGTGGAAGGTTCGAACCCGATCTTTCCACCGTCTTTGTTTATAACGAGTGAAACCATCTGTTCCGCAGGAGGAACTTTGAAATATACCAAATCATACTTGTCATAAGAGACATCATCCCTGATTTGGGAAGCCGATCGAAGCTCGTTCTTGAACTTAATTTTCTCGATTCCTTGGAATGTGGTGAATTCCACAAGGGTTCCATCTGTCGATACACCCGAAAGATCGATGTAATCGGAAATCTCAGGTTCCGGCTCAGGTTCCGGCTCAGGTTCCGGCTCAGGTTCCGGCTCAGGCTCAGGCTCCGGCTCAGGTTCCGGTTCAGGTTCCGGTTCGGGTTCCGGCTCGGGTTCCGGCTCAGGTTCCGGCTCAGGTTCCGGTTCGGGTTCCGGCTCAGGTTCCGGTTCGGGTTCCGGCTCGGGTTCCGGCTCAGGTTCCGGCTGCCCAAAGCTTGTGAATGGAAGAAGCTTGTCATTCACAGTAAGAACCTTGCTCTCAACCGTGAATACACCCGCGTCCGTTCCGAAGATCTTTCCCTCATTCGTCTTATCCACAACCTCAATCCTAATCTCTCTTGGTCGATCGATGCCGTCGAACGTCAGCACGCTGCCATCAAAAGACGTATCGATCTCGAGATCGCGCTCGAGTTGGATCACAAAGTCGTGCATGAAGTAATCGCCGCTCGGGAATATCGAGTCCAAGAAGAATGGTGTAACGTATGCGGTATGCATCTGATTATGAAGAGACAAATCAATACCCGTTGTCTTTCTCAATATACGAAGTTCCTTGATGCTTCCCACAAATCTTCCATCGTCACCCACTGGCTGACCAGGCGAAACACCGCCAATCACACCCGGTTTTCCAATACCCGTATTCAATGCCAACGAAAGAGCATGCGTCACGCTGCGTCTATCACACGACATGTATATGGTTCCATTGTCTCCCATAGATCTATCATATGTTATGGTGACGCGATGCTCGTTGTTATCCTCAAGCACAACATCGGAAACACTCAGAATCAAACCATCTGGTGCTGTATCAATCGTTCCACTGTTCCCACCCAAATTGTTACTGTAACTGAGCGCCGCGGTCACAGGGACAATTACTTCAAACGAATCACTCGATACGGATAATGTATGGTCAGTATCACCCAAAGTAAGTTTGAATGGTATATGAACGCTTGGTGTAACTTCGTCACCAGGAACAGTATGGAAATCATGCGCCGGATAAGCGTTAAACGTGTATGTCTTCCCTTGTTGGAGAATGGGGGTTATCTGCGCAAGAGAGTTGCTTTCGTATATGTAGAACTCAAACCCGGCACCATTCTCACTGATCTTGACATATATGTTAGACGGAACGGTTGGTTCGGTCAAGTAGAGTTTTATCGCATTGGATGTAACCTCTACGCTGAACGCTTCGTTGCTCCCTGAACCTCCCGATGTAAATATGAACCCACCTGTAGCGGTCTTGAATTTCATGTCTATTGTTCTCGACATATCGCCACCAATAGGAGCAGTGTAATACACACCGCCCTCGTAGCGCCCATTGTTGGCGAATTCGGAGACGGTCTTGCTCTCAACATCAATGCTCGTATAGTCCTCGAAGTACCCAGTCATCTCACCATTGTTTGACGCATAATCGGAGAAGACATACGCAGAACCGGTCGCTAACGAGACCTTCATTTCCGCGTCGAGATTCAAGTACTTGAAGTCAATGTCTCCCCCAGCAGGAATGGTGAGTGGCATATTAATGTAACTGAAAATGGTGCTTGGAAGCGACGAGAATGTGATCTCGTCCTGGAATCGCAGGAACGACCTAAACTCCTCAGATGGAACCTGTTGGTCACCATTCTCATGGTAGCTTATCTTTCCGACGAGACCGAGATCGGTCTCAAGCTTCTGGATAAACTCGTTTGGCGTAAAAGTCTCGACAATCGTCTTGTCAAACGTAGATGACGCACCGCCCTGGACGCTTATATCGAAATTGTTATACACCTGAATTGTTCCAAAGTCCTTCTCCGGTTCCGGTTCCGGTTCCGGTTCCGGTTCGGGTTCCGGTTCCGGTTCCGGTTCAGGCTCCGGCTCAGGTTCGGGTTCCGGCTCCGGTTCGGGTTCCGGCTCGGGTTCGGGTTCCGGTTCCGGCTCAGGTTCCGGCTGACCGTAGGTCACAAACTTGAGCTTGTTATCGGCAGTTGTAAGTGTCTTGCCGTCTGTATTAAAGATAGACGCATCCGTGCTATCAATCGAACCACTAATCTTAGACTGTGTTGTCTGGATAGTTACTGGTGTATCTGATGTCAAGTTCTTGAAAACAATATCAGTTCCATCGTAACCGACATCCATAGAAAGATCCGTCTCCAATTGTTTCACAATATCATGAATGAAGTAATCGCCTGCGGTTATTGTGGATGTATAAGGATAATACACAAGTTGTAATACTGGTGATGAAAGTACAAAATACACTTTTGTAACAGTTGTATCCAAGAAAGAACCTAAATTAGTCCTTTGTGTAGGAGCGTTCGAATCAACATATGCTACAAAATTCTTAAAACCACTTTCGTGATAAATATTTAAGTAACTTACGCTAGTAAGAGTAAATCTCGAACCGTTAGTTTTTTCAAATATTACATCTTTTCCTAAACCGAAGTTGGAATTAGTCGATCCGAACGAATACGATGTGTTTCCACTAACATTACTTGGTATGGTTGATAACTGAATACCCAAATAATTCCCTCCATTACCAACTGACCCACTAATAACGCTAATATTATAAATATGTTCTTCCGTAACTAGCTCCTCTACTCCTTTTTCCATCGTAACAGTAACAGTTTCTTCAACATCTACGTGTCTAAACTCAAGTCCTTCACCTGCTGCAAGTGTTACATCTGGTGAATCAACGGCAAATATGCTGTTAGGAACACCTGATAATGTAGCACCCGCAGGGAAGTTGATATGTGCGGCAACCAATTCGTTGTCAGGTCTCTTAGGATCGGCAACGGTGGTTTCCACATATTCAGTTGTTAGACCGAGATCGGTGGTCAGCTTGGCAACAAAGTCGTCGCCAGTGTAGGTTTCACCCGAGGTGAAAACTGAATTGTTTCCTCCTGAACTGATAGTAAAATCGTCATACGCCTCGACAAACATGACGTTCTTCTCCGGCTCGGGTTCCGGTTCCGGCTCAGGTTCGGGTTCCGGCTCGGGTTCCGGTTCGGGCTCAGGTTCAGGTTCGGGTTCCGGCTCGGGTTCCGGCTCGGGTTCCGGTTCGGGTTCGGGTTCCGGCTCAGGCTCCGGGTAGCCATATGTAACAAAGTCAAGAACATTGTCATTCACGGTGAGACTGATTTCAGAGATATTGAATATTCTTGCGTCAGTCCCCATAATCTTGCCTTCATTGGTCTTGTCAATCACATTCACCTTGGTGATGCGTGGTTCAGTCACGTCGGTAAATACAATACCTGTTCCGTCATACTCCGCATCCACACCCATATCATTTTCAAGTTTATGGATTATGTCATGGACAAAATAATCACCCGCATCGATTGTCGATTGGACAAATGGTGTGGTTGCATAGGCATTGTGAATAAGATTGTGAATGTAGCTGTCCAGACTGGCTTTACGTAAGATGCGGAAGTCCTTGACGCTTCCGTCGAACTTGCCTGGGCGTCCAGATTGGTCTCCGGCAAGAATACCGAAGAAAACGCCCTTCTTCCCTGTTCCGGTGCTAAGGTCATACACCAACTCAACAATAGATGATTTCTTGTCACATGATATACTGAGATCACTATCTCCACTCAAGTAGGACACCGTCAATCTGTGTTCTTGGTCGTCATATAGATTAATATTGGACATATTCAACACATGTCCAGAGGTGGTTGCGATGGTAGATGTCATATTCGAGTGATAAACGCATACATATGTGAGCGAAGCAACCACCGGAACGGTAATAGTAAATTCACCGTCCGCATCAGATAATTCGTGAGCAACACCATCCACGGTAAGACGGAACGGATGTCCGGTAATATCACCACCTGGATGCGTCTTGAATATATAGCTATTGCCCACCAATAGTTGAGGCACCACTTTGATATATTCACCACCATTGTTCTTGATGTAGAACTCAAAGTAAGGATCAGATTGACCAATTGTCTGGACGAATATTTCGTCCGCAACGGTTGGTTCGGTCGTATGAACCGCGATTGTCTCTTGGTCCTTGACCTCGATCGAGAACGCCTCGTGGAGACCGTCTCCGCCAGACGAGAATATGAATCCGGGACCAGTGGTCTTGAATTTCATGTCGAACAACCTGGATGAATCGCCCTGAATAGGGGTTAAGTCATACGCATTTCCGTAAGTGATGTTACTTGTGTCAAGACCCACAATCGATGTGCTTGTGGTGTTGGGCGCAGTGTATGTTCCATAGTAATCCACAATCTCGCTTGCGGTTCCCTGTTCCGAATTGACATAGACGGTTCCAGTTGCGAACTGAACAGTCATGGGTGCGTCAATATTGATGTAGCGGAACCGGAGTTCTCCGCCCGCGACCAAATCGACGGTCGAGTCGTTAATGGCGAAAACCATTGTCGGGACACCAATGAGCTTCACCGCATCCTGGAACCTCAACTTGGCGCGGAATTCCTCCGTTGTGGATACCATTTGATCACCCTCCTCCACATAGGTGATGGTCTGGACAAGGTCGGTGCTCAACTTATCAATAAATTCATCCGGTGTGTATAAACTCTTTGTGGTCCGGTCGAACACGGAGCTTGCTCCACCTTCCACACTTATTGTGAATGTTTCGAATATCTCCAATGCGGTAAAGTCCTTCTCAGGCTCCGGCTCCGGCTCCGGCTCCGGCTCAGGTTCGGGTTCCGGCTCCGGTTCCGGCTCGGGCTCCGGCTCGGGTTCCGGTTCGGGTTCCGGCTGAGGTTCAATACCAGTAGAACCTTGAACCTTGTAGTAAAGAGGACTGGCAAACCCTGTCTCGTTGTAGAACAAGATTGAATAATCTTTTCCATTATCAGCACCATTCAGTCTGTGCACTGTTCCACTACCGTCTTCAAGCAAGTTCTTTCCATCGACATCACCGCTGTTGAACGTCCCGGCAACCATATCGGCACCATTCAGGTCAATTGTGGTTCCCTCTTGGATACGATAGGTAACCTCCTGAGTGGTTCCTTGGTCAACCAACCCGAGCACCTTGATTTCGAGAATCTCCTGCCAGACAGGAACATTAAATGTAACATGGTCGTATTTGTCTTCGTTTCCATCAGCATCCACATCCCACGCCTCACCCATGTTGTTCTCTATCATGAGTGTTGTGCCGTCAAGGGTAACTGTCGCGGGGGCTTTGAGGGTTGGGGTTGTTGATGGTGTTTGGGTTACTAATGCGTCAAAGATGTAAGCGGCACCTGCGTTATCATCATTCGCGGTGATGATGTCTTCTTTAAAAGCCCCGACGATAGCGGTGGTGCCGCTGATCGCCACCGACCTGCCGAACCAGTCATTTGGCTCTTTATCACTTGCTGTGATTTTATGTGTTTCTGTAGCATTCCACCCGGATTCACCGCGTACAAATATGTAAGCGGCACCGGCATTGGAGCCATCCGAGGAATCCCCATAAGCCCCGACGATAGCGGTGGTGCCGCTGATCGCCACCGAACTGCCGAAATATGT
>Ga0115550_1001413_pt1 | contig 17987 bp, 20 predicted proteins | sample COGITO_mtgs_1005_FD_87177 | JGI IMG/M metagenome (GOLD analysis project Ga0115550, IMG submission 87177) | Pelagic marine microbial communities from North Sea - COGITO_mtgs_100511 | ecosystem: Environmental > Aquatic > Marine > Epipelagic | place: Germany:Helgoland, sampling site Kabeltonne... | reverse complement strand
TAAAAGCAAATTTTTCCGGTAGATTAAACGCATCTGCCCGTAAAATTACCACACCTGAAAGTATATTTAGAAAAGAACCTTATTTGACCGATCTAATCATGCTATGTCTGAACGAGGATGAGATTGCGAATGGAGATGTCAGCTCAAAGTCTGTTATTCTCAAAAAGTACAAAAATAAACATCCAGAATTAATTATGACACAGAAAGAGTTGGTTAAAGAGTATCTAGGGCAACCAAGAAATGAAGATATAGTAGAATATTGTGTAGAGCAGTTATCGGAGAGTGTACTCAGTGAAATTATGCTACCATCTTCTTTATCAGCCCAACGACAGTATTTCAGTTTATTCTTCAGAGTAAACGCATCTTTTATCAGGGAAGAAATGTACATTGAATTTAAAGATTACATGGACGACGCAACATTTGACTTATACATGAGAAAGGGTCTTATGAATTATGAAGGTATTCGTTAAAAAAATAAATAAATATAGTTATATTTATTTTTTTGTTATTTATTGTGACATCTTTACCCATTCCTTTTCCTTTTTTTCTGTAATTTATAGAAGATAAGCGTATGTCACAATCTTCATCCCAGTTAAAAGGCTTATCAAGTTTAATGACAGCCGTTTTGCTTGTATATTTAGCAGCACCGGCGGCATGTCGTAATACATAACTCTGTTAGGTCTCCAATCTGCCCCAAGTGTTTTTGTACATGTCCCCCATGATTTAAAGTGAAAGAAACGTTGAAACCTCTTGGTAAATTATTATAATACCACATGAAATGCATATTCATGGAATTATTACAAAGACGGCACCCAATGACTTTTCTACGCTCGGTATCACCATGATAACCGATCCCTGTCGCTTTACTGGCTTGTTTATTAAGATTGTACAAGTTCCCTTTCTGACGCAGAAGAGCCGATAATATTTGCCAATTTTGAACGTAAATCGTTCAATATGGGTACATCCGAGAAAGATATTGTTGTCATTTTATAATACTTGTTACAGTATTATATTTTTTTTTTATTTTCAGATTCCTGATTATTAAGTTAGTTTGAGTTCATACCACAACTGGTATGAACTAATACTCGAAGAGGGGCTTGAACCCTCGACCGTTTGTTAATAAGACAACCGCTCTACCAACTGAGCTATACGAGTATTTTATTTAACAGTTCTATTTTTTAAATAGACATTTTTTTTTGACAATTATCACATGTAACATTGACGTCCAAACCAAGAATGCCTGACATTTAACTTTTGCCTCGCGTAAGTTAAATGTCAGGCATTCTTATAATTTTCTATTATGAGACTGTACTAAAAAAACTTGTGTTTCTGTATATTCTAATAAATTTAGGTATTGCTTTCTGAGGATACCATGATTTTGGAAGTCCACCGATGTTTACAACAGATTTCTCTTTCTCGTTCAGTTTATTGTAAGAACTTTTAAGTTTCCTACGCCAATCGGGAAAAAGAAGGGCATGTATATACTTTCTATTGAAATTGTTTGATGCAATTAAAAAGACTTGTGAGTTAATTTGTTTCAAAGCTTTATGAGTATCTCTATTATCGTACATAGTTTGACGATAATTGCGTTGCCAATTCTCTGCATCTGGATGTGTATGAGAGATAAATGAGTTAATAATTCTTCCGACATCTCCACAAGGAAGTTTATTTTTTTGAGATTTCATGATTTTTATTTACTTTTACTTTTACATCTATTGGTAAAATTTCAAATTGATTTTAATTTCATGAAATTAAAATACAATACAAATGAAAAGTTTGTTAACATCACCAATTATTAGTATATGTGCTGGATATGGTTATATGGGAGTTGTGGCTATTGCTTTGTATTCAATGGGTTTATACGGCAAATCGTCTTTTTTTACATGGGGAACTCCTGTTACATTTATGAATGTGACGATTGAAAATAATACAACATACTACTCGCTATTGCTATTGTTTTTCGGCCATCAACTTTTTAATAACTGGATTAACGATGTAACTTACCCATGGATTATCAACTCCGTACAGGATCCAAAGAGTAATATGTCATTCTACACCGATAGAACTAGTATATTAATTATTAATATGTTCGCTCTCTATTCAGAGATTGATATGATACTTGTAATTTCAGGTGCCGTATCACAAGTCTCTTTTTTTTTAATGATTATATTGGCCAATATAATCTCATCAACATTCATCAACTCTCAGTACTTGAAGGAAAAGGCTTTTAGAAAACCTGACAGATTTGACTGGAGATTTATTTCAGGTGAATTAGTGGATGAAGTATAAAAATCTTTATTTTACCATATATAACACCAATAACATCGGAAACGTTAGAATCAATGCATATAGTATATAAATCTTGATAAATTTAGACCAGTTGATATTTTTATCTTTACTATCATCTGTTACACAATTAGGTTTTTTAAAGTAAAGTACACAAAACAGAGTAATACAATATATAATCCATATTGTAATACAATATATATACGAAGGTTCGTCTTTATTTGGTGACATACCAGAGGTTTTACCAGAGGTTTTACCAGAGGTTTTACCAGAGGTTTTACCAGAGGTTTTACCAAACTGATTACCTTTTACAGTTCCTTTCTTGTGTTTTCTGACTCTGAGACAACCTTTTTTATTTCTGGAGGGGTATTCTGGATCTTTGGAAGCCGCCTGCCATTTATATTTCATCATAGCAGCTCCAAATCCACATTGCATACATTCGTGACGACTCCCAAATCTGTCATATGTATTGGGTAAATTTGAAAAATCCCCGCAATATATTCTTGAATCTTTAACCATTTATAATTTATATTTATATTATAAATTTTACTTTAATAAAGATGTATAATTATGTGATTATTCCTAGTCAATTGAAAGAGGAATGTATTATTTGCTTTTACCCTTTATCTAATGAAAAAATTGCACAGGTCAACTGTGGTCATATATATCATCATAAATGTATTAAGAAATGGTTAAAAATAGGAAAGACAAAAAAATGTCCAACATGTAATACTGGTGATCATATATTTTACAAGAGCTCATTATTTTGTTGTTTTAGAAAAAAACCTATGGTCAACATACACTTAGATTCTTAGTAGTATTATTAATTGTTAATTCTTCATTTTTATCGATATCGCAAGTTGCTTTGACAAGATAACCATCAACTTCGCAGCAAGGTGTCGACGAATGGGTTATAAAACGACCATAATAATCATCGGTTAGTATATTATTTGATAGATGGTCTATATCAAGTTTTATTATAGTTTCTCCAGTCGAGATTTTTTTACATGTAAATAAACAAACCCGGGTTTTGGAATAAATTATTCGAAACATTTTTATATATATATATATATATATATAAAAATTATGACAGTTATTAAATAACAGAATAGAAAGAAAAAAGTATCGATGTTCTAGCTTAATTTTTTTTACTATACATCATAATTCTTTTGGAAACCACATTTTATCTTTATTTTTGAAACATTCAAAAATAATTAAATTTTAACTATCTCATAATTGCAAATCTTATTCATTTAATATCAATTATGAGATAATACAATTATTATCCTCTTTAACTTCGTCGTAAAAATATAATGTTCCGTGAGTTTCTATATTATTACGACTTTTTGACATATCCTCGTAGTTACCAATTTGTTTTATTTCCCCTATCAAATCATTGTAAAAATACCAAGTCTCCTTATTTCTGTAATAACAGGTATAGTGACCACCGCTTAAATTACCATCGTGTATTACAACTCCTGAAAATCTGAAAACTTTCTCTCCCAATACATGGGGTTTTTCCATAAATTTTTTAAATTTTTCACCATTTCCCTTTAACCCCAATGAGTAACTAGGAAATTTAATTATTTCTGTTGGTGTTATTGGGTAATATAATTTTTCTTCAATGTTGCGAAATGTATCTTTACCCCCTCTAAATATATTAAATATCAAAGAGCCATTCACAGATACCAAAGTTTCTTGCTTAATGACTCGTTTGTATTTAATGTCTTCGGCTCCTTTAATGACACCTTCTCCATCCTCATCTTCCATAATCGTACCTTGATCATGAACAGTAAGCAAATCTTCTATTCGTATTTTTCCTTGTTTATCTTTATACGATGCTAATAATTCGTTATACGATGTTTTCCAGACTTGACTTGGTAATGGAAGAATTCTATCAATAGATTCAACTATCGGTAGTGAAATCTGATTTACCGAATTATTTGTATGCCATGATTGTTCACGCATTAAACCTCCTTGCGTTGGAAATCTGTTTAATAACCAAGACAAAAAATCACCAGAGTCTTGTTGACGACAAGACCAAAATCTTTGAGATACACTGTTACATTTTTTGATAATTTTTCTAAAGGTATCAACTGTTTTATTATTTTCATCTGTTTCGCCACCTCTCATATATGTAGTTATTTTGTTGAGTTCTTTCTGAATTTCTTTACGAATTTCCAAGTCTTTATTTGGGTCTTGATCACATCTTTCAATAGAATTTTCATCATTTGTTAAGTTTATAGTAAGAATATGTTCATTGAGATTTGATGGTACAGCCAATAAACATTGAAGTACACTGTCCATGTAACAGCTATTACCTTTCCATTTAAGAACTCTCTCTTCTTTTTTCTGGTCTTTTAAAAGATCAATAATAAAAACAGCTTTATCGTATGATTGAGGGAAATCTTTTCTATTATTGATGCAAAATTTAGCAACAATTTCAAGGTTATTTACCACTTCATCTGGTAAATATTCAAAATATTTTGAAAATACAACACGGTCTTTGCACAATAAAGACAGAGAAATTTCTGTTCCATTAACTATAATTGACATTTATTATATATAATGTTTTTATATCGAATTGTATAAAAACTTTAATTATCGTCTGTTATTTTTTTCGTTATCAAGATACAACCATTTATAGAAAGTTGTCTCCAGATCAAGAGTATCGTGTTCCAATAATTCTTGATCTTCTTGAAATGTTTCTGTATAATGCTCTACCAGTTCATTGGCGCGATCCTTGAGAAAACTTGGTGTTTTACTCAAAGTCCAACAGACTGAACAATTACCAACATCGTTATTTTTCATCGCCAACAACTCTTTCTCCTTTCTTCCGTTTGTTCTTACACGATAGTGATGTCTGCAATTATCATGATATGCTGTGTGTTTTCCCAATCTTAAATTGGTATATAGTTTATCTCTTTTGAAATTTAATTCATTTCTGGAGTATGGCCTGTTTGGCTCGATATATTCTTTTTCTAGTACTGAAGTCATTTTAGTATTATGTTTTGCTTTTTAAACCTTAACTTAAATAATATAATTGAATAAATTATATTATTTAAGTTAATCTTGATAAAAATGAGTATACGACAAAAGATCACGAATAATATCCAAGCTCTGAAGATGACAGAAGAATTACTGGACTCATTTCCAGCGGACAACAAATCAGAAACAGCTAAGAAAGAAATAGAAACACTTAGACGTTATATAAGTGTTTTGGCACCAGAGATGGTAAATATACACTTTTGGCACAGTGCTTCAGGGTATTACCATATTTGTAGAAAATTTAACAGTGATGATAATAGATCCTTGGAAATGATGAAACTTTATTCGTCTGTATTGAAAGAAAGAACTTAATTCTTTCATTAATTTATAATATAAATTATAAATGACATCGATAGACATTATAAGTGATTTACATCAAGATTATTGGGATATGAGATATAATCTGATAAAAGATCAATATCATGCGCCTTTTACTATTAATCCTACTCCAGGAACTGATATACTCATTGTAACAGGAGATGTATCAAATGATATGACTCTTACTCTGGAATATCTTAAATATTGGAAAAGAAAATATAAATTTGTACTTTTTGTTGATGGAGCTAAAGAGCATACACAAAAACTGCACAGTGTCAAAGAAATTGCCAATGAAATGGAAAAACCGATTTACAATGGTATTTATCATATTCCTTCGCACCCATTTATAATAAATCGTATAGCAATTATCGGTATATCTGGTTGGTGGAACTATCACGCAAACAGTAATACAAATGACAGTACAGAATTTAAAATTAAAATTATACGTAAGGCGTCAATAGAATGCAGCTATCTTAAGTATATTCTGGGTCATCTTGAGAATAATAAAAATGTAGAACGTGTTGTTGTAATGACACATGCTGTACCAACTAAGTCATGTTCTCAACCTGAGAACATAGGTCATCAACTCAATGGTTTATTACAGGAAATTATTGACAACGGATATTACAAAAAATTAACTCATTGGATTTTTGGTAATACTCATGTCAGCCATGACAAGACTGAGAAAGGTATTAGATTAATATGTAATCCCAGAGGAATGCCATTCGATTTTGGCAGAGTTAATTATGCTCAGTTAAATGTTAAACTAGAGTAAATACAGTTTGAAACGTCTCAATCGCTATTATTATATTCCCATATTCTTGGTATCCACTATTTTGTTTCGTATGTAATAGTGTAACTTTAATTGGAAAATCATCACAATTATATGTGCTGGTTTCATCTGTTACCTCTGTGCGTGTGATTTTTTTATTAAGGGGACCCGCAGCTCTCGGTTGATAACTGTGAATCGGTAAATCATGATTATCGGTCATTGATCTAGTCTGCAAAGAGATCCATTCTAAATTCTTAAGATATTTCTTAGTATTTTTAGGATAATCATCCTCAGTAACTAATGTTACAATATATCTACATTCTCTGTTAAGAAGACAGTATAATTTACTCATGTACATGCTTAAACCTTCAACGTTCTTAATTTTATACATTACAGGGTGATTAAAATAATCATCAAAGTAGCCATACATAGCTTCTGTTTTTGGTTCATAAACACCGAGAATTTCTCCGTAGTTTGCCATTTTTTCATAAACAAGTTTCTTTTTTAAGTTATACTATAAATGAGTTACAGTAAAAACACAAAGTTTTTTAATACCGGATTTCTTCCATCATATAGTAATAAATTAAGATTACAACAGGGGCTTCAAAGTCAAGAATTTGCTAATGTATGCGCTTATAAAAATATAACAGTTGATTCTCCTTCATCTTTAATTGTAGCTAAATCTTCTGGTTTGGCCGGAACTCCCATAACGATGTACCCAACTCCAGTATCTCACTTACCAACTTGTGGAAAGCCTATTCCTTCGTCAGATCCTTGTACGCAATGGGTTAAAGCTCCATAAAAATTGATATGTGTAAATATGATAACCATCATCAGAGTGGCGACAGCTGCGTCTTTCGTTCAAGTGATAACCGTGTGGTACACCGCAATACTTACAGTAATAATTTCCCATTTATTATTAGATTTAAACAAATATTTTTATTTGTTTAAATGAAAAGAAATGTACCAAATCGGACTTTATTGTCAAAAGATACTTTCACAGAGCATAATGAACCAACCAGGGATTTTTGTCCAATTAAACAAAAGAAGAAAAAGATCGACGATGTTGAAAGATTGGTCGATAGATACAATGTGTTGAATGCAGAGTTACAATCTATAAGAGGGCAACTTTATAGATGGGGTGTTAATCCAGAAAAGTAAATTAATATGGCTTCGACGAGGTTCACCAATTGAAAACTTATATAAGTTTTCAATTCCATAGAGTTGATGAGGGATTATCTTGAATTAACCTTTGAATTTAGATTTTGATGATCATTTTCTATATAATTTTGTTAGCAAAATCCTGTCACTCAAACAAGATTATGACTAACATATAACATTGTTTCACCCAATTGAGTCAGTTGGACAGGCTTATTGATGAAATATTTAACACCAAGATTCTTACACCTTTGCCTGTCATCATCCATTACAGAAGCAGTAGTGACTATAATTTTTGGTAGTAACCAGTTTCTTCTTTTGTACTCTTTAATCACTTCATAACCGTCTTTGTTTGGCATCCGAAGATCAAGTAAAAGTATTTCGTACGGTTTGTTAATATCATGACCATGAACAAGTTTTGTTATAGCTATTTCACCGTTACACGCAACAGATATATCATTGTACCCCAGATTTTGTAACATGATAGTCAACAGAGTGCTGTTATAATTAATATCCTCGGCTATTAATATTTTAACATCTTTATTGAATGTTTCAAACCCAGTTCCTACAGAAAGAGTAGAGCAATCCTCACCAATGTAAGCAGGTGGTGTTAGATTTGTCAAAGATCGACAAATATGATCAAGAAGTTGGACTTTATTGATTGGTTTGTCTAATTTACTATCAAATTCTTTTGTGATTATAAAAGAATCCACTGATGAAAGAGCAATCATAGGAAATAAAGGTATTTCTCTCTTAATCTGTTTTGCCAAGTCTATACCACTTGTACCAGGCATACAGATATCAATCAGACCCATATCTATTTCATGTCTACGTGTCCCATCTCCTTTTTTAGCACGAACCATTCTTAAAGCTTCAGCAGCTGAAGCACAAATAATTGGTTCAGTCTCCCAATCAAAGAGAATTTCACTGAGGAGTATACGATTATCTATATTATCATCTACTATTAATATTTTCTTTCCTTTAATGTCTATTTTATTTCCCATAAGATTTTCAGCACACTTCTTAAAGGAACTCGTGACTGTAAAAACTGAACCCTCGTCGGGTTTACTTTTCACATGAATGTCACCTCCAAGGAAATTACTCAGTTTTCGGCAAATTGCCAGTCCAAGTCCGGTACCGATACGTGAAGACTCTCCCTGTATTTGTTCAAATGCATTAAATATCTTGCTTTGATCTTCCAATGATATTCCTATACCGTTATCACACACTTGTATTTCCAGAATATTTGCAATTGGTACTAATAACTTTAAAGTAATAGTACCACCAATATCTGTAAATTTGTTAGCATTTGATACCAAGTTCATTACAATTTGAACAATTTTTCCCTTATCCATCGACAGAAATTCTGGTACATTATCATCAATTTGACATGTAAATATTTGCCTCTTACTCTTCAAAGACTGATCAAGTGCGTCGCTGACAGATTGCATAATTTCCCTAGTCCTAAATGTTTCAGATTCGTCGTTCATTTTACCTGAAGAAAGTTTGAAGTAATCAAGAATATCATTAATAATTTGCATGAGTTGTATTGAACATTGACGCATGCTTGATAAGTATGTTGACTGTGTTGAAGTTAGAGATGTCTGCATAAGAAGCTGATTATAACCTATTACCCCGTTAAGAGGTGTGCGAATTTCGTGACTCATGTTAGCCAAGAAAAGATCTTGACAATTTCTTTTTAGTAACACTCTTGAACGACAGTTCTGTATCACGAGTTGAACAAGACCAATGAGAGGTGATATGAGTTCCATGATGTCAATTTTGTATTCGTCAATCTTGTTTAGAAGGCAAATATACCCAATCATTCCATCTTTATCAATTAATGGTATGTGTAAACTTTGAGTGATTGGATAATCCACGCTCAAACCCTCTCCTTTTCCAATAGTAACTGTTTCTGGTAATGAACCGTAAGCTAGAGCGGCTCTTGACTGTTTCTCACTGTGAGTTATACATTCGTAGTGATTTGTGTTACCATCTCTCATAAAAAAGAGCCCCATTTTAGATTCGGTAGAGTTTATTAATAATAAAAGTAAATGCACTGGGTCTGGTGAATTATTTACAAAGCTGGTAAGATAATTTGAAACGTTGTGTGAAAGTGCCATTTTTTATTATTGTTCAATTTAATATTTTACTCAATAATAAAATTAACATACCACGTGAACACTTTACTACTTAAATAATTTTTCCAGTTCTTCTTCTCGACGATTGTCCAATGGAAGTTGTATTTTGTACGAGTCATGTACAAAACTTCCAGGATTTATTGCATCGTTTAATCTCCTTCTCACCTCGTGACAACCTTGATGATTTGTTGTGGTTAATAAATCTATCTCCATCTTTTTTATATCTTCCAAAGAACAATCGGATCTAGAAACAACTTTACTAGCATAATCAAGAATTCCTCGTTCGTAAATTGAATCATACTGTAATATAAATTTTGCAGCAAGAATAACACATGTTATACTCATACACTTAAGTCTTCCAAGATCTATAAAATTGTATTGAGATCTGATTTTATCATATAATAATTCCGTTGCACATCTTAAGATATAGTCTTTTAGTTTTTTAATTTCCTCATCTTTTTTCTCTTTGGATAAATTGATAAATGGTTCCATATCAATATGTCTTCTGTGTATGTCTTCTATCACCTCTGTACTCCACCATTTCATAATAATATCATCGTATTTTTTGTTATATACTGTAGCTTTTGACCCGTTATTTGGAAAATATAGTTCGTTTTTAAATACTCCCTCTGATTCAGCCACTTTTTTATCAAATACTTTGAAAATATTTCCTGTCGGGATCTTAGAATATGATATAATTTTTTCCTGAATCTTTCTATTACCTCTACGGTATTGCAAAGCGACTTTTGCAAATTTCACTAATTGTGTTTTAATTTTAAGAGGTAATAGTCTCCATCGATGATATCTGGGAAGTTTTGTAAATCTCTTAATACTACGTAATACAGGGGAATAATACATTTTGTATCCAGAAGAAACTAGTTTAGGGTTGTATCGTGTATCTACAGTCTCGAGAATGAAACCGAGACTTTCGTAGAAACTAACATTTTTTCTAGTGTCCGTATATAATAACGGACCGGGTTTGTTAAAATAGTCAGCTTTTTCTATTGCCATTATTACCAATTTACTACCAATTTTCCTTTTGCGAAATTTCTCCGTTACACACACATTCCAAATGGTATTTTCAGTATCCAAAGTTGTAAATCCTATTAATTCATCGTCTGAAATAGCTACAAACCAAATATGACTTATATTACTGTCAATTGAAAAATCACCAAAACACTCTTCCATAAGAAGAACAGCTGTGTTTTTCCATTTTTCCATAAATTTTTCATTTGTAAGTGTACGATAATAGATTGTCATTTATATTATGAATAATATTTATATTATGAATAATATAAATGACACGTAATTGTAAGTATGGAGAACTTGTAAGACCAGTAACATTACCAAGTGGGCGTAAAAGATACTGTAAATTAAAACCACGTGGAAGTACAAAACCACAAAAATCCAAACGGAAATCCAAACGGAAATCCAAACGGAAATCCAAACGGAAATCCAAACGGAAATCATGTAATAGATTTCGTAAGACTAAGGGTGATAAATGTGACGATCAAGATGGTTGTGAATGGAAAGTAGGAAAAGGATGTGATAAATCCAAACGAAAATCCAAACGAAAATCCAAGAGTAAATCCAAGAGTAAATCCAAACGAAAATCCAAGAGTAAGACTTCAACACTTCTTGGTAAAATTAAACCATCATCTTTCAAGAAACTTTATCAGATAACCTATGATATTATTCGGATACTAGAAGCCAACGATATCCCTTTTTTCGCGGCTGGTGGAACTGCTTTGGGGGCTGTCAGAAATAAGGGTATAATCCCGTGGGATGACGATGTAGATCTAGGTCTGCTTTCCAAGGACAAGAAGGAGTTTGTTGCTCTGAAACCAGTCTTTGCCAAGTGTGGTTACAAGATGGTAAAAGTTTGGTTTGGTTACAAAATAATGCTCACAAAGGCTAAACTCATTAAAGGGTTAAATTGGTCCTATCCATTTGTTGACTTTTTCTTTGTTGAAAAGATTGATAAAAAATACCAGTACGACTCTAAAGATGCTAGGGAAACTTGGCCAAAATCTCACTACAAATTAGACGAGTTTGAACCATTTCAGAAAATACAATTTGGTGACTTTATGATACCTGTTGTAAATAATATAAATAAAGTTTTGGATCGAATGTATGGAAAAGATTGGAGCACTCATGGATACAGAGAGTATGACCATGAGAAAGAAGAACCAATTACATCTGTTAAGGTCAAACTATCCAAGGCTGAGCTTGAACCTGCACAGCCTACAAAAGTTGTTAATCGAAGATGTTTGGATAATATACCTCAATTGTCTAGCTCGTCTTCTTATAGTTCAATTAGAAAGCAAATACCGATTCGTAAACATGTAGATGGTTGTAATGTTTCAAAAGAATGTAATTTAGAAAAAAATATGCAAGTGTACGTTATTAACTGCGATAAACACACAAAAAGAATTGCCAAGTTTAAAAAGTATGCAAAAATAGCTGGATTACCAGCTTGTAAAGAGATATGTGTAGATGGAAAGTCTTTTAATGAAAATATGATACGTCAAATGGTTTCTGAAAAGCTTGTTAAAAAACAGTCTTATTTGACGCCAGTAGAACTGAGTATCTGTCTCTCTCATATTAATGTATGGCAGAGATTCATTGATAGTTGCCAAGAATATGCACTTGTAATCGAAGATGACGCTGAGGTTCACAAGGACTTTAAGAAAATGTTAAACAAAACTCTAAAAGCTTTGAGCAAAAATGATACGAGTTTTGATGTTTTATATTTATGGAACGGAAACTGGTCAGATACTTTAGATTATACGGAAGAAGTATTAAAGGTTGACAAGAAGATAACAATTTTGAGAGAGACAAGACAATTTAACGCTGGGGCTGTTGCATATATTATAACAAAAGACATGGCAAAAAGAATGTTAAAAACTGCTTTTCCGATTGAAGATGCAATAGATAATTACATGGGGGATTTTTATAATGAAAAGATTCTCAGTGTTAAATGTAAATGGAATAATAAAAAAGAATGTTATATATCTCCATTATTTCGTGGAACTGAATGGATTTGTGGTGGTGAAGGTGGAACGGGAAATACAACACAGGACTATGATACGGAAACAGTTTTTGATATCATGAGAAAGAAAAAACCTAGAAAGAAACGAAAAAACTAGATTTATTATAATATATCCGAATAAGGATATATTTATGGACCTCACTTCTTACATTTTTATATTCTACTTGAAACGCCGTCAGAATTTGTTGTAAATTACGGCCATAAACCAGAAAAAAAGTGCGTTTTCGTCGACAATCGACGTTAAATATTTATTATTTGTTTGCATAGACATATCTTTATAGAAATATTTCTATAAAGATAAAGATAATTATTTACCATTTTTGCTTTTCTTCATCTGTCAGTTCTCTCCAAGCCTTTCCCATTTTTGCTGTAATTTGAGAAGCTTTTAAGTTTGGAAAATCGACCTTAAATTTCGATCTCATAGAAATGGCAAATACTTTAAAGCTTCCAATTTTACCGGACGAGTCGTTACCCGAGTCGTTACCCGAGTCGTTAGGTGAGTCGTTACCCGAGTCGTTACCCGAGTCGTTACCCGAGTCGTTAGGTGAGTCGTTACCCGAGTCGTTAGGTGAGTCATATTTTTTCATTTCTGTTTCAAATCGAAGCTTATCACGTGAAGCCTGTTGAATTAGTTCAGCCATTTCTTTCTTACCCTCTGTTGTATTGTTGATCTTAAGTTCTTGCCATCTTTTACCCAATTCGCGTACAACTGAAACCGATGATCTATCCTTAAATTCTTCTTTTATTTCGTCACGATGTCTGGAGCAAAAGAAAATATAACTGGATTTGCTTCTTTTCGGTTTATTTGGATCTTTTTTTACTTTCTTTGTCATGTCACGTGGAACATAAGTACCCATCTCTTTCTGATACCTTACTTTATCTTGCTCTGCCTCCATTGTATAACGATCCATGATTAGTTTAGCTTCCGAGTCACTCCTTCCTTTCAGTTCTTTCCACATTTTTCCAAGTTCTGTAGTTACTTGTGTTGCTGTTAGATTTTTGTCTATATTAATTCGCTGATCTTGACAAAAAAAGAGATAACTGGATTTGCTTCTTTTCGGCTTTGTTGGATCTTTACGTGTTTTTTTACCTTTGTCTATCAACTTTGTTAGTTTTTTCTGATTATCTTTACTATTCCACGCATCCAATGCATCTATGTCGACTTTCAGTGTTTTAAGAAAAGTTGTAACAAAATCGTTAATATTTTTTGTTTGTTTTGAGTTTGTCATGATTTTGTTATTTTTCCTATCATTTCCTCTCATTTTTCAACTTTGTTTTGTATATAATTATTTATATACAAAAAAGTTAGGTTTATTTATGTAGGTGGAAAAGGTTTTAATATGTTGGTTTTGGGTTGACTACAGGTATCCGACACTTGTTGTCTTTGCCACATACCAAGCCGAGTCTGCATGGATTTGCCAAAGAAGCACCAGGTGGAGGTGGTTTACCAGGTGGAACAAATGTGCAAGAACCACCGACTTCTCCATGCGTCGGACCAAGCATTGATTTAAGACCATCTTTAAGACTGGTAAAATTACAGCCGGAAGGACAATCTTTCTTGGAGAATGTAGAATCAGAACAGGCTTTGGCTGCTCCACTACACATACCGTAAGTATCCATAATACCGTCGTTGCATGAGGCTCCGGATTCTGCTTGAGAGAGAGCCCATTGATATGCATAGCTACCAATTGTTGGTGAACCTGCTTTGAAAAATTGAGAAGGTTCAGATAACAAATCTTTAACCGACGAGGAAACAATGTTACTAGCACATGTGAACTCTGCATCAGTGTATTTTTTACCTTGTCTGTTGGCCTCGGCTCTTAAGTCTTTATTAAAGTCTCCTTTCGATTGGGAATCGGCTTTAGCCTTCAAAACTGAGTATACAGCTGATACAACTAATAGAATGTATGCAATTAGTAACATCCAATTTGAAGCGTTACGTCTTTCATATAAATTATAAAACGTAATAATTAACATAAGTGCTAAACCTACCATACCGAAAACAGAGGCTGTTGTATGATAACCTTTTTTAGTAGTGTCATCTACTAAATCTTGAGTAAATGTCATTTTTTTATTACCCGTAAACATTTTAAAATATTTTTTGTTTAATTAAAACCATGATTGAGAATGTCTACGATTACGTTTTATTACTTCAACTCTTGTTTTTTGACGAAGTCCTAATTTCGGTGCTGCAGAATTCTCTAAAACGAGTTCAGCACTTTCAGACATTAATGTTCTTGTTCTGTAATTCATCACCTGATCACTGACCTCATTAGAAGCTCTTCTGAGATTACCAGGAGTTTTCTGATCATATGACGTACATCTCGCAGAGTCAAATCCCATATTTCCACCCTCTTTAAAGACATCCTGATTGGCTCCCATGAAAATAAACCTCCAATTCTTTTCTTTCTCACATGTTTCAATCATATCACGAATTCCAGCCTTTGTATGCAAAGATGAAGAGTTTTCTAAACCATCTGTGATTACAAGACAGATAACGTTGTCACTTTTTGGTTTGGACAGTTTACACAAGATTGCAGACCCAATTGCGTCATTCAAAGCTGTCATGTATTGAGGGATATACTCTGTGATCGGTTCTACATCACAGAGTTTTACGTCGTCGATGATTTTTCTTACTGTGCTATTAAACATCCACAGTGAAAATGTTGTATCACAACCACCACCGGCCTTTTGATTCTTGATAAATTCATTCAAAGTTTCAAGTGGTTCTTTACCCATTTCATCCATACTACCAGAATCATCAAGAATTACAACAATATCTTGAGAGATTCCAATATCGGTCTCTATAGACGCTTCTACTGATTGAACATCATAAGTTGGTGTAAAAGAGACAAAGTGTTCTTGAATTTTTTCAGACAAAATTTGAGCCATCTCGTCAGTTGCAAATGAACCTCCAGGGTTTTCTTGTAATTTATCGACAGGTAAAAAACCAAATCTGTGCTTGGTATATACTTCTGTTGGTTTTCCAAAGACTTTTTCTGCAAAAGCGTAAGTCATTGTCAAACACTTTTGAGCCAAGTTTTCAAGTCTATACCAATTTTCTTTTGAACTAATGTGACCCATTGCTTTCAGTGTGTAAACGTACTCCTTGACACTTTCCTTTCCCATTCTGATTGCATCGGTAGAGTATACCATATTCATCTCTTCTTTCCAAATTTCACAAAGCTGTGCATTGCTTTCATTCAAGCGAACATGTAAATCAAAATCTCCATAATTTGGTGGAATAGTTGGACGACTTACCATAAACATCAGTGTTGTGCGCATTGCCATCTTAATAATAAATTCTCCCTTAAAATCTCCTTTTTTGAAACGAATCAGACGAGTTTGTTCTGGTAACATTTCCACAATGTTGACTTTCTTCAGATCCAAAGCTGCAATGAATTGTGTCCAATTGTTGACAACACCAGTTGGATTTGTACCAGCTTGATTAACACCCCCAACTTTTCGACCACCAATGAGAAAAGCATTTGAACATTCTTTCATCGCGCTTGAAACTGCGTCAAGTGAAGTACAATTCAAAGGACCATTACCAATGAAAGTGTCGATTTCTGGTAAAGAACTGACATCTCCATCCGCGTAAAATGTAAATTTTGCTCCTTTAGTTCTAAATACTACTTCGCTACCAATAGCCAGAGTAAATGAATCGCTATATGACTCTTTAATATAGCGATTCAGTAATTTCATACGATCTTGAGGGGATATTTTTCCACCAGAGACAATTACTGATATATTAGTTGTATCATCATAGAGCTCAATAGCTCTGCTAAATGCTATGAAATCGTCGACTTCCTCGCCAGGATCTGTTGCCAGTGTAATATTTTTTGTTGTTATTTGTGACATCATTCTTGCTAATTCATTGACAAGTCAATGAATTTTTCAATTTTAATTTATTTTTTACGTGAAAAAGTTGGCTTTGTAACAATAAGTCGATCTCTCTTAGGAACAGGTTGATTTTTTACAATAAGTCGATCTCTCTTAGGAACAGTCCATTTTTTTGTAAAAAGTCGACTTTTTTTAGGAATAGTCCAATTAATTTTTTTAAACATTTTATATATATAGGTTTTATGTTTATGTGTGCATTTATTTTAGAATTAACAGTCGTTTAATTCTAAAATAAATCTTTTCCACTTTGTCTCACCGGCCACCGATTACAGGGTTACCATTTATATATGCTTGATTAAATTTTGTCAAGTCCATAAAATCTCTTCACCTTTGGCATGTGAGTCGAATTTCTATAATATCCCAGATAATACAATTCACTGGAAGAGAATCATGGTAGTGGTTAAAATATAAAATTCAAGCATGTCAAGTCTTTGAAGCTGAAGTAGTATATACTATTTGATTTGGTATTAAATAACGGAGATGAATTCTAGATCTCCGTTATTTTTTTGGTATTCTCCATATACCACCACTGTTTATAAAATCTTTTTTCTGAAAGGTTACACACGTATTACTTAATTTTGAATATGAAGACTTTCTCAATTATTTACAATGAATGTAAATAATTATTTTCGAAATATTAAACACTCCACCATAATTATATAAATGGAATAAATGATAAAATATTTTCGAGACACTCCATTGGCATTTTTTTCTGTCTGATATTCATTGTATCCGTCACTTCATCCAAACCAACAAAATATTTTTTTCTGGCATATCTTAAATTTGGATTATCTGCAAATGAGCTGAAATACACACTTTCTTCATCTTCTTTTTTACCGTAATGGACTTTGTCTAATAATCTTTGTCGTTTGTGTGAAAATATAGGTCTGAATATATCAGGGTTTGTCGACAAATGATATCCAACGCACAGTTCATTATGAGTTTGCCAAAACGCCTCTCCAGATAAAACCTTCGGGTGATTTCTTTGAAAGTTTATAGAATACGGACATGAAAAACACACGGGTTTAATATTTTTTTCCTTGATCATTGTGAATTGGTTATCATCCCAATTATACTTGAGATATATTTTACGATATAGTGTTGAATTCATTTTGATAATAACTAATTTTTATTTTAAATATTATATCCAGACTCGGGCTTTGGAGTTTTTTGTTGTACAAGATTAGTCAAGAGTTAGAAGTAATACTATAGGTACCACGTCGAATAGAAAGGATGGACCAATACTGAAATTTTTATTAAGCAAAGCATCTCTAATGTGATTCAGATCATATATAATACTAACAAATGT
>Ga0115550_1001404_pt1 | contig 18018 bp, 17 predicted proteins | sample COGITO_mtgs_1005_FD_87177 | JGI IMG/M metagenome (GOLD analysis project Ga0115550, IMG submission 87177) | Pelagic marine microbial communities from North Sea - COGITO_mtgs_100511 | ecosystem: Environmental > Aquatic > Marine > Epipelagic | place: Germany:Helgoland, sampling site Kabeltonne... | reverse complement strand
TAATCCATCGCAATAAGGAATTAATGAATCTATGTTTTCTACAGCCTCTGGTTTTTCAATTTTTGCAATTACAGGAACTCGATATTCTGAGTTTTGAGCAATTAAATCTCTTAATATTCTTAAATCTTCTGGAGTTCTTACAAATGATAAAGCAATCCAATCAACATCTAAACTTAGAGCAAAAATGGCGTCTTTTCTATCTTTTTCGGTTAATGCTGGTAATGAAATGTTTGTGTTAGGTAAGTTCACTCCTTTTTTAGAAGATAAAACTCCACCTACGATAACTTTGGTAACTACATTTAATTTCTTGTCAGTAGCAACTACTTCAAATAATAATTTCCCATCATCAACTAAAATATGTTCACCAGGTTTTACATCTCTTGGAAAATTTTGATAGGTCATAAATGCCTTTTGTTTGTTTCCAATACATTTTTCTGTAGTAAAAACAAACTCATCACCATCTTCTAATGTAACTCCTTCTTCCATCACTCCAACACGAAGTTTAGGTCCTTGTAAATCAGCTAAAATAGCGACGTTGTAGTTGTTCTCTTCGTTAATCTCACGTATTTGTTTTACGCGTTCTTTTACATCATCATAGTCAGCATGAGAAAAATTAATTCTAAAAACATTTACACCTGCTGTGGCAAGTTCCGTTAGAATTTCTTTTGTACTTGTTGCTGGTCCTAAGGTGGCAACTATTTTAGTTTTCTTGTTTTGTGGCATGTTTTAAAAAATTAAAAATTCTTTCGATTTTAAAGCATCTGTTTCAACTACATAAGATGTTACCACCTGATTGAGTTGGTTAATCTTATCTACTGTTTTATAAATTAATTCTTGGTTGGGCTCTCCAACTATTTTCAAAAAATAATCTACATTCTTCTTTTCTGGGATTAAATATGTTTTAGTTTCAGTACTTAAAACAATGGTATCCAATTCATTTGTTCTTTCTTCTTTGAAGCTATTCGCAATTAAATACCATTCAAAATCATATTTTTCATTAATGTAATTATAAATAGAAAATGATGCTTTTGTATTGTTGCTTTCAAAGTCTAAACTAAAGTCTGCTATTGAAAAAAGCGTGTTTAAATTGTTATTTAAAAGATATGCTAACTTAAAATCTTCTAATGCAGTATGAATACCAATTAATGTATAATTGTCTTCACAAAAATCCTCTAAATCTAATGAGTGAACTTGCATTAAGAATTTATATTAAATTAAATTAACTGTAAAACTTAGCTAACAAAATTACGGATTGTTTTAAGAAAGTAAGTAAAAATTAACGAAATCGTTATCGGTTAAGTGTTTTCAATCTGATCTTGAAAGCTATAATAAACTCTTTTTGACGCTTGCTCTTCCGCTTTCTTTTTAGAGGTAGCTCTTCCTTTTGCAATCTGTACTCCATCAATACTAATCTTTACACTAAAATGTTTTATCGCTTCATTTCCTGTGTCTTCATAGGTTTCGATATAATATTTTTTCTTTTGCTTTTGACACCATTCTATTATAAGTCCTTTATAGCTGGTGATTTTTCCTTCTAGTTTGGGAATATCCACATACGGGATAATCACTTTATCATAAATAAACTTATTGCAATAATTATATCCTTTATCTAAATAAATAGCCCCTATTAAAGCTTCAAAGATATTTCCATGAATATTATCCCCAATGTTATCTTCAGCTATATTACTCTTCACAAATGAAATAAGGTTTAAGTCTTTTCCTAATTCATTTAAATGTTCTCTACTTACAATTTTAGACCTCATCTGAGTTAAGTAACCTTCTGACTCTCCTGGTACTTTCTTGTATAAATAAGAAGCAATTACCGATCCCAACATCGCATCTCCAAGAAACTCAAGTCTTTCATAATTAAAAGGCTCTCCTTTATCGTTTACCTTTTTTAAAGAACGATGTGTAAATGCTTTTTGATAGTAAATTATTTTCTTTGGAGTAAATTCCAGTAAATTTCGCATAGCATTGTAGAACACCTCATCATCTCCTTTAGATGACTGGGTTACTATTTTGCGAATAAAATTCATTAAATATTAATCGATTTTTTTGAATGCTACACAAGCATTATGTCCACCAAACCCAAACGTGTTACTCATGGCTACTTTGATCTCTCTCTTTTGCGCTTTATTAAGCGTTAGATTTAAATCTGGGTTGATGTTTTCATCAACAGTACTATGATTAATTGTTGGAGGTACTATTCCGTGTTTCATAGCTAAAATAGAAGCGATAGACTCAATAGCTCCAGCGGCACCTAATAGGTGACCCGTCATAGATTTTGTAGAGTTAATGTTGATATTCTTTGCGTGATCACCAAAAACCTCTGAGATGGCTTTTAATTCAGCAACATCTCCTAAAGGTGTTGATGTTCCATGGGTATTAATATGATCAACGTCTTCTGGGTTAATTCCAGAATTTTCTAGACAATTTTTCATTACAGCAATCACTCCAATTCCTTCTGGATGTGGTGCTGTCATATGATAAGCATCTGAAGACATTCCTCCACCAATTAACTCGGCATAGATTTTTGCTCCTCTTGCTTTTGCGTGTTCGTATTCTTCTAAAATGATTGCACCTGCTCCTTCTCCTAAAACAAATCCATCTCTTTCGGCATCAAATGGTCTTGAGGCAGTCTCTGGAGATTCATTTCTAGTTGATAATGCATGCATAGAATTAAATCCTCCCATACCTGCAATAGTTACAGCAGCTTCACTACCACCAGTTACAATTACATCACATTGTCCTAAACGGATGTAATTTAAAGCATCTATCATAGCGTTGGCAGAAGAGGCACATGCTGAAACTGTAGTGTAATTTGGACCCATAAATCCATTTTTAATAGAAATATTTCCTGGAGCGATGTCTGCAATCATTTTTGGAATAAAGAAAGGGTTAAATCTTGGTGACCCATCTCCAGCAGCAAAGTCTAATACTTCATTCTGAAAAGTTTCTAATCCACCAATTCCTGCTCCCCAAATAACTCCAACTCGTAGTTTGTTGATTTTGTCTAAGTCTAATTCCGAATCTGCAATTGCTTCATCTGAAGCAACCATAGCATATTGGGTAAACTTGTCCATTTTTCGAGCATCTTTTCTATTGATAAAATCTTCAACAGTAAAGTTTTTAACTTCACATGCAAAACGAGTCTTGAACTTGGTAGCATCAAAATGTGTGATAGGACCTGCACCGCTAACTCCGTTAACTAATGCGTTCCAATATTCTTCAATATTGTTTCCAATTGGTGTTAATGCACCAAGTCCAGTTACTACAACTCGTTTTAATTGCATATAAATGTTACTTTTTAGCTTCTTCTATATAGCTGATTGCTTGACCAACAGTACCGATGTTTTCTGCTTGATCGTCTGGAATCTGAATATCAAATTCTTTTTCGAATTCCATAATCAATTCAACAGTATCTAAAGAATCTGCTCCTAAATCATTAGTGAAGCTCGCTTCTGTAGTTACTTCATTATCGTCTACTCCTAATTTATCTACGATAATAGCTTTTACTCTTGATGCAATGTCTGACATAATCTATTAATTTTTAAATTTAAAATCGAAGCAAAAATACAAATCTTATTAGTTTAAACGAATTTTTACCCGAAAAATGAACTCTAAAGTAAATAATTTTATCGAATGTTTGTTTTAAAAATTACAATATCAACTATTATTCTTTCTTTTGTATTTGAAAACACTATAAATGAAGAGAGTTGTAATTTTTGCATCAGGTGCTGGTTCTAATGCTGAAAACATTATCAAATACTTTGAAAATTCTAACCATGTCAGTGTACAAAAAGTGTTTTGTAATAAAAATAATGCTGGGGTTTTTGATCGTTGTTTACATCTTAATATTGCTTGTGAATGGTTTTCTCGTGAAGAGTTTTCTTATTCTGAGGTTATCTTGAACAAATTAAAAGCTCAAGCCGACTTCATTGTTTTAGCTGGATTTTTATGGAAAATTCCTGAACCTATTGTAAAAGCTTTTCCAAATAAGATTATCAATATTCATCCGGCTTTATTACCAAAATATGGCGGAAAGGGAATGTACGGAATGAATGTTCACAAGGCTGTTAAAGACAATCTTGAAAAAGAAACTGGAATTACTATTCATTTTGTTAATGAACGCTATGATGAAGGAGCAATCATTTTTCAAGCAAAAACTAAATTAGAAACTTCAGATTCTCCGGAAGATATTGCACAAAAAATTCATGCGCTAGAATACAAACACTTTCCAAAAATAATTGAAGAAACCATTTTAAAAGATGGCTAAGAAAAAATACTATGTTGTTTGGAAAGGAAAAGAAACGGGCGTTTTCTCTTCTTGGGATGTTACTAAAAAATTAGTGCAAGGTTTTGATGGGGCTCTATACAAATCGTTTAGTGATAAAATCGAGGCTGAAAAAGCTTTTAAAAAAAAGTTTTCTGATTATAAAGGGAAGAGTACTAAAAAACCTGTTTTATCTGCTACTGAAAAAGCAAGCTACGGACTTCCTATTAAACAAAGCCTAACCGTTGATGCTGCCTGTAGTGGAAATCCAGGGAAGATGGAATATCGTGGCGTTTTAAATCATAACCAGCAAGAAGTTTTTAAGAAAGGTCCTTATAATAATGGAACAAATAATATTGGTGAGTTCTTGGCATTAGTTCACGGAATTGCATTATTAAAAAAGAAAGGCTTACTTAAACTACCTATCTACTCCGATTCAAAAATAGCCATGTCTTGGGTTAAAAAGAAACAATGTAGAACCAATGTTGTTTTTGATGCTTCAAACAATGATCTCTTACAATTAATTCATAGAGCTGAAAAATGGCTTCAAGAAAATTCATATCAAAACCCTATTCTAAAATGGGAGACAAAAGCTTGGGGAGAAATTCCTGCTGACTTTGGAAGAAAGTAAACCTAAGCTATTACTGAGTTTATAGGAATAATATTTCCCTATCTCCTTGATTTTTTGTACTTTCGTAGCTATGATGTATTTACCACACGAAAGAAAAAATCAAAGAATCTTCACTTTTAGCTTTCAGGTTTTCAGAAACCAATCTGACAAATACATTCCTCCAACTTTATAAGTAATTTTTTACTAGCAGACTATTTGATAGTCATTTTGATCTACTAACTAAGCATTATTAATTTCTTAGTTATCCTTTGCTTTAGACTTTTCAGACCAACTATTTTTTAATCATTATACACAAACCATATCAATCATGAAATTATTTCACGTGAAACGAACGTCTCAATATGAGCATCGTTACAGCAAAAAAATGGGAATTCTAAAAACTAGGGTTACGTACATCAAGATATATGTTCTTATCTTTCCTTTAAAAACACTTCATAAATATCGCGAAACTTATTACGGAGAAATCAAGAGTTGTTCTGATTGTTCTCTAACTGCATAAAATTATTCACCTTAAAACCCAAATATGAGACAGCTAAAAATCGTTAAGCAAGTTACCAAAAGAGATTCTAAATCATTAGATAAGTATCTACAAGAAATTGCTAAAGAGCCCTTAATTACTGCTGATGAAGAAGTGGAATTAGCTCAAAAAATTAAACAAGGAAGTCAGGTAGCTTTAGAACAATTGGTAAAGGCTAATTTGAGGTTTGTTGTATCGGTGGCAAAGCAATATCAAAATCAAGGTTTAAAATTAATTGATTTAATAAATGAAGGAAATATTGGTTTGGTGAAAGCGGCAAAACGATTTGATGAAACGAGAGGATTTAAATTTATCTCTTATGCTGTTTGGTGGATTCGTCAATGTATTTTACAAGCGCTTGCCGAGCAATCTAGAACAATACGGTTGCCTCTAAATAAAATTGGGAGCATTAGAAAATAAACAAAGATATGTCAAAATTAGAGCAAAGGCATGAAAGAATGCCAAGTGCAGAAGAAATAGCCAATGAGGTTGATGTGTCTGTTGACAACGTAAAAAGTTGTTTAAAGGCAAGTTCTAGATCCGTGTCAATGGATGCTCCATTTAGAGAAGGTGAATCTTCAAATTTATATGATATGGTTAGTTCTCATAAATCTCCAAACCCTGAAAAAGGGTTGATACAAGATTCTTTAAGGACTCATATTTCGATGGTTTTAAAAAGGTTGCCTGATAAAGAAGCAACTGTTCTTAAAATGTATTTTGGTCTTAATACACAACAACCTATGAGTTTGTCAGAAATCGGCGATCATTTTGAAATTACCCGTGAACGTGTGCGTCAAATGAAAGAAAAAGCAATTAAAAAGCTTCGTATCAAAGACAGCAAAGAAGTATTACAAACCTATTTAGATTAAAATTATAAACCCTCAAGATCACTTTCTTGGGGTTTTATTTTGCTGGTTCTTTAGCAACTTTCTTTCTATAATATCGATCAATAAAAGGATTGATAATAAAAATTGAAATAAAGATACCTCTCGCAATTTCGATGGTAAAAAAAGCCATAAATCCTGCCAATCCCCAAACTATAACAGTATTAAACATCCTAGAAGCTTCCCAGTTTCTATGAAGTTTATCTAAGCCTGTTTTTCCTTTTTCTTTATTTGCAACAGCGTAAATCATTAAAAGAATCATCAGCGCTATCATAGAAAGATTGATAGAGTAAAACACAAAAGGGCCTATAAAATTAATTCCGTTCACATAAAAGGCTGTTGAGAAAGGCAATAAAACCACAAAAAAGAGCAAAAAAATATTAATCCAAAGTAATTTAGGGTTAAAACTTGTAAGGTATTTTGTGATCTTCATATAATCAATCCAATAGAAGGCGGTCACAAAAAAACTGACAACAAACCCTATAAAATTGGGGATTCTTTCTGCTAAAACAGCCCAAATCCCTGACTTATTTAAAGTGGTATAGCTTGGTACCGCAACCTCTAAGACTAATAAAGTCATGGCTATTGAAAAAACCGCGTCAGAAAATCCTAGAATTCTTGATTTGTCAAAAGATAATTTTTCCATTTGTTTTTCTCAAATATAAAGTTTTTGTCATAAAAAAACCCAAGCATAAAGCTTGGGTTTTCTTTATTATAATGATAAAGACCTCTCGACTGCGCTCGAGGTGACATTCTATTTTTAATTTATCCTTTAAAGCTCGCTGATAAATATTCGCGATTCATTCTAGCAATATTCTCTAAAGAAATTCCTTTTGGACATTCTACTTCACAAGCTCCTGTATTCGTACAGTTTCCAAAACCTTCATCATCCATTTGTTGTACCATGTTTAAAACTCTATCTGTTGCTTCAACCTGGCCTTGTGGTAACAATGCAAATTGAGAAACTTTTGCAGAAACAAATAACATGGCACTAGAGTTTTTACAGCTTGCTACACAAGCTCCACAACCAATACATGTTGCTGCATCAAAAGCAGTATCAGCATCGTGTTTATTAATTGGAATTGAGTTTGCGTCTTGTGTATTTCCTGAAGTGTTAACAGAAATAAACCCTCCTGCATGTTGTATTCTATCAAAAGCTGATCTATCTACAATTAAATCTTTAATCACTGGAAAAGCGGTAGCTCTCCATGGTTCAATAAAAATAGTGTCTCCATCTTTAAAGCTACGCATGTGTAATTGACACACAGTAACCATTGAGTCAGGTCCATGTGCTTGTCCATTTACAAACATAGAACACATTCCGCAGATTCCTTCACGACAATCATGATCGAAAGCAACTGGCTCTTCTCCTTTATCGATAAGGTCTTGATTTAATACATCTAGCATTTCTAGAAACGACATATCTGGCGAAACATCGGTCATTGGATACTCAACTATTTTCCCTGTATCTTTTGCGTTCTTTTGACGCCATATTTTAAGTGTAAGATTCATCTTTCTTGATTATTTATAGCTTCTTTCTTTAACTTTTATGTTCTCGTACTCAAGCTCTTCTTTATGCAATACTGCATCTTTAGGCTCTCCTTTAAATTCCCAAGCGGATACAAACTGAAACTCTTTACGACGCATGGCTTCCCCTTCTGGTGTTTGGTATTCGTCTCTAAAATGTCCTCCAGCAGATTCTTCTCTTACTAAAGCATCTTTAGCAAATAATTCACCTAACTCAAGAAAATCTGCAACACGTCCCGCTTTCGCTAGCTCTTCGTTGTATTCATCAGCATTTCCAGGGATTTTAACTTCTTTCCAGAATTCTTCTCTTAATTCAGCAATTTCCGTAATCGCTTCTTTTAAATCTTTTTCGTTTCTAGCCATTCCACATTTATTCCACATGATTTTACCTAATTGCTTATGGAAATGATCTACTGATTTTGATCCGTTGTTATTAATCAACTTATCAATCGTCTCGTTTACATTTTTCTCTGCTTCATCAAATTCTTTTGAATCTGTTGAAATAGGTCCTGTTCTAATATCATCGGCTAAATAATCACCAATAGTATATGGTAAAACGAAATATCCATCAGCCAATCCTTGCATTAAGGCAGAAGCTCCTAATCGGTTTGCACCATGATCAGAGAAATTAGCTTCACCAATGGCATACAAACCAGGCACTGTTGTCATTAAGTTATAATCTACCCAAATACCTCCCATTGTATAGTGAACCGCTGGGTAAATCATCATTGGAGTTTCGTATGGGTTTTGATCTACGATTTTTTCGTACATCTGAAATAAGTTCCCGTATTTATTCTTAACGATTTCTTGTCCTAATTTTCTAACTAGTGTATCATCATTTTCATCCAATCCCTTAACATGAGCTTGTTCTTTTCCGTAGCGCATAAATGCAGCTGCAAAATCTAAATATACTGCCTCTCCTGTTTTATTAACACCATAACCTGCGTCACATCGTTCTTTTGCAGCTCTTGATGCTACATCTCTTGGCACAAGATTTCCAAAGGCTGGATATCTTCTTTCTAAATAATAATCTCTATCTTCTTCAGCAAGTTCTGTTGGTTTTAAAGAGCCATTTCTAATTGCTTCAACATCTTTTAAGTGTTTTGGAACCCAAATACGCCCGTCATTTCTTAAGGATTCTGACATCAATGTTAACTTCGATTGATGATCTCCAGAAACAGGAATACAAGTTGGGTGAATTTGAGTATAACATGGATTCGCAAAATACGCTCCACGTTTGTGTGCTTTCCAAGCTGCTGTTACATTGGATCCCATTGCATAGGTTGAAAGGTAAAATGCATTTCCATAACCTCCAGTTCCTAAAACAACAGCGTGTGCAGAATGACGTTCTATTTCTCCAGTTACTAAGTTACGCGCAATAATTCCTCTTGCTTTTCCATCAACAATCACAACATCTAACATTTCGTGACGTGTGTGCATTTTTATTTTTCCTCGTCCAATCTGACGATTCATTGCGGAATAAGCTCCTAGTAATAATTGTTGCCCTGTTTGTCCTTTAGCGTAGAAAGTTCTTGACACTAATACTCCTCCAAAAGAACGATTGTCTAACAAACCTCCATAATCACGTGCAAAAGGAACTCCTTGCGCCACACATTGATCGATAATGTTTGCGGAAACCTCTGCCAAACGATATACGTTGGATTCACGAGAACGATAATCTCCTCCTTTTACTGTATCATAGAATAGTCTGTAAGTAGAATCTCCATCTCCTTGGTAGTTTTTTGCTGCGTTGATTCCTCCTTGTGCTGCAATTGAGTGCGCACGTCTCGGTGAATCTTGAAAGCAAAATGCTTTTACATTGTATCCTAATTCTGCTAAGGTTGCAGCAGCAGAACCTCCGGCTAAACCTGTACCAACAACAATAATATCAATCAAACGTTTGTTTGCTGGATTCACAAGGTTAATATCGTTTTTGTGTTTTGTCCACTTATCTGCTAGTGGTCCTTGTGGTATTTTTGAATCTAAAGCCATTATAAAATCTGTTTTAGATGATGAAACAATGCAATAAAAATGAATCCTACTGGAATTCCGATTGCATATATTTTTGAAAATCTTTTCAATCCTTTTGTATACTTGTTGTTTGCTCCAACTGATTGAAATGCTGAATCAAATCCGTGTAGTAAGTGTAGTGCTAAGAACACAAAAGAAACACAATAAGCAATCGTTCTAATATGATCATGAAATTTATGAACCAATTCTTCATAGTATCTGAATCCACTATCAGCAACATTTGGGTCTATTAAACCTGTCATGTCTCCTTCGATATACTTGATATTGATTTCTGGAATCCAAAAATCAATAAAGTGTAATACCATAAAAGCCAAAATTGCTAATCCACTCCAAATCATATTTCTGCTTACCCATGAAGAATTTGCTCCTCCGTTGTTTTTAGCATATTTGATACGTCGTGCTTTGTTGTTTTTGATTTCCAACACAAAGCCCATCACAAAGTGAAAAATCACACCAAAAATTAAGACTGGCTGCAATGCATATTGTATGACCCAAAAGGTTCCCATAAAATGAGATACTTCATTAAAAGTATCGGGGCTTACTACTGAAAGAATATTTATTGCAAAATGCTGTAAAAGAAAAATCATGAGAAAAAGTGCCGATAATGCCATGGCAAACTTTCTACCTATTGAAGAACTTAAAATTCCACTCATTTTTTCGTTAATTTATTGTGTTTACAAAGGTACAACGCAAACGTTTTCTAACCAAACCTTGAAAACTATTTTACCCTGTATTTAGAATGATTATAATTACCCTGATTAAAGAAACTTACTTAACCTCAAAGGTTTCTGTTGCGTCTCCAATTTTTACCGTATACTTTCCTTTTGGTAAATAGTATACGCCGTTTTGTCCAGCCACAGAAGACGCTTCTTTATTATTGCTTAAATATTCTTTTCTGCCTTTTTCAGAAAATGAAACATCAAACGTAGCTTCATTAAACCCGTTTTCGGATGCTACTTTGAAAGAATTTACTTTAATGTCTGCTAAATAAACATCTATCGTTGACTTTTTTGCTCCATCAGAAAAATACGAAATGGTAATTTCTGGCGTATTTGGTTTTAACCATTTACTCCAAGTGCTTCCCCAGCCTGTTCTCTTTCTAATATTTGAAATAGGAAAAACATGCGTTTGTTTTGTGTCAAAATCATTTGTTACCAACTGCAAAGGTGCAATATTAGCTTTGTATAAGCTTCTACCGTGCGTTCCTAAAAGCAAATGTTTTGCTTCTGGTTGAATCACTAAATCATGAACTGCAACATTAGGAAGTCCGTTTGAAAAAGGAAACCATTTTGCTCCTCTTGATAGTGATGCATATGATCCATTATCAGTTCCTAGATATAATAAATCTGGATTTACAGGATCTTCTTTAATTACATTGACTGGCGAAGTTGGAATATTAGTAGAAATATTTTTCCATGTTATTCCGTAATCATCAGATATGTAAACATAAGCTGTAAAGTCATCCCAACGATATCCATTTAAGGTAACATATACACGCTCTTTTTTGTGCTGTGAAGCAATCACTCTGCTCACCCACAATTCTTTTGGAAATGAATCGGATATTCTTTCCCAAGATCCTCCACTGTTTTTAGAAATGTGTACGTGTCCATCATCAGAGCCTACATATAACAATCCAAATTGAAAAGGCGATTCTGCGATGGTTGTTAAAGTACCATAGGCAACATTTCCTTTTCTACCTCCACCGGTTAGGTCTTCAGAAATAGTCTCCCAGGTATCTCCTTGATTTAAACTTCTGTGCAATTTGTTTCCCCCTATATAAAGAATATCTTGATTGTGTTTTGATAAGTGAATCGGTGTTTGCCAATTAAATCGATAAGGGTTTTCACCTAGCGTGTGTTTTGGCTGAATCCTTTTCCTTCTACCGGTTTCTCTATTGATTCTAGAATAATTACCAAATTGATAGCCCGTATATACAATGTTTGGATTTCTTTCATCCACTTGAACTTGCATTCCGTCTCCACCCATTATTTCTTCGTATGGGTTTTGACCCGATTGATGCCAGCTCTTATCTATTTTCGCAGTATGCTTTGCCGTCCAAACACCATTATCTTGCATGCCACCATAAACATTATATGGTGTTTGATTGTCTGCATAAATTGCATAAAACTGCCCAACAGAAGGAACATTTAGTTTCGTCCAACTCTCTCCATCATCGTATGATAAATTCAATCCACCATCATTTCCATCTATTAAATGACCTTTTCTATTGGGGTTTATCCATAAAGATTGATGATCAGCATGTACATTTTCTCTACTGATAGATTCAAAGGTTTTACCTCCATCTTTCGATTTTAAAATAGGAACTCCCATAACATAGATTCCGTTTTTATCTTGTGGGTCTACACGGATTTCACCAAAATAATATCCATAAGAAAAATACAAGTCATCTATTTGTCCTTTATGAGTTTTTTTCCAAGATTTTCCTCCATTAGTTGTCATAAAAACCTCAGCGCCTTCAACAGGTGTGTCAAATAGTAACGAGTTCGCATCTTCTAAGTATTTAGCCAAATCAATTGGTTTTACAGAACCTACTCTCACCATTTGTTTTACGTTTTCAGCTCTATATTTTTCTTGAAATCCGTTCGTTTTTAAATAACTATTTATTTTTTGGTCTGTTAATTTCAAGAATTCGTCTACAGACATTTTTTTAAAATCTTCTTTACTTAAAGTTTTAAAAGTTTCTTTTTTAATCACATCAGATGTTCTTCTAAACTGACTGTCGTGAAGAGCATATACTGTGTTTTCGTCATAAACCGTCAATCCAATTCTACCTACTCCATCGCCATTTCTAAACCCATTGTTTTTTGAGATGTTAGTCCAAGAATCTCCTCCATCTGTACTTTTAAAGATTGCTGAGTTTTTCCCATTTCCTCGAAAATTCCAAGCTTTCCTATCTCTTTCCCAAGAAGCCGCATACAATACATTTGGATTTTCAGGAGCAGCAACCACATCTATAATTCCTGTATCATTATTAATAAATAATGTCTTTGTCCAAGATTTCCCACCATCAACTGTTTTAAAAATTCCGCGCTCTTCATTTGAAGAATATAAATGACCGATAACACCAACAACAACTTCATTCGAATTGTTTGGGTTGATGACAACTCTACTAATATGATGCGAATCTGCCAAGCCGATATGTTCCCATGTTTTTCCTTGATCTGTCGATTTCAACATTCCTATTCCGGCATAAGAAGAACGAGAAGAGTTTTTTTCACCCGTTCCAACCCAAATCGTTCCATTTTTCCAATCAATAGCGATATCACCAACATTTTGAGTTGGGCTAGAATCTAGCAGAGGAGTAAAAGTGGTTCCATTATTATTTGTATACCACAAACCTCCAGATGCATAACCTACATAAAATTCTGTTGGATCATTAGGGTTTACATCGATATCTGCCAATCTACCACTCATAATTGTAGGTCCAATATTTGTAAAAGGAATGTTTTTAATAATGGAAGCTTCTGTTAACTTTTGCTTTTCTTGAAGTGCTTTTTTAACAAGCTCTGAATTGGTTGCAGGTTGCTGTGCTGACAAGCAAATTGTGGTAAATAAGAATACGATTCTAAAAATTGATTTCATGATGATTGGTTTGTTTGTAATAGATCTGATTTAAGTAAAACCAAAAATAACGAATAAATTTTTGATGTAGTTTATGACTTGCTGTTCATAACTCTTTTCGAATTTATGAACTTATTTGACTAATTTGTAGCTTATTAACTAATTAAAATTTTTATTATGGGTCTATTATATAGTTTGCTAATCGGAGGAATAGCTGGTTTTTTTTGCAGGAAAATTAATGAAGGGTGGTGGTTTTGGAATTTTGATCAATATCATTTTAGGTATCATTGGTGGTTTTGTTAGTAGCTGGTTATTTGGACTCGCCGAAATCTCTGTTGGTAGTGGTATTGTCAGCGATCTTGTAACTGGTGTTTTTGGTGCAGTTGTGATATTATTTGTCGCTGGACTATTGAATAAAAAATAAGAAATTCTTTTTAAGAATTTTAACGAAAGAACTCACAAAATTGGGTTCTTTTTTGGAAAAGAATAAAAAAGGCTTAATAAAGTTAATAAAACATTTATCGGTGTACCTTTGCAGGACTATTCAGAAAAGACAATTCTTTTGTTTTTTCATAAACATTATAGATGTCATTTAAAGATTTAGGATTGTCAGATGCTTTAGTAAAAGCTGTTGCAGAAAAAGGATATACAACCCCTTCTCCCATTCAAGAAAAAGCAATTCCACATATTTTAGCAGGTAAAGATGTACTTGCTTCTGCACAAACAGGAACCGGAAAAACTGCAGGTTTTACCCTACCTGTACTTCAATATTTATCAGAAACCAAACATCCGAAATTTAGACCATTACGTGCTTTGGTATTAACTCCTACAAGAGAATTAGCCGCGCAAGTATATGACAATGTAAGAGAATATAGTTCGTATTTAAACATTCATTCTGCTGTAGTTTTTGGTGGTGTAAAAGCAGCTTCTCAAATTGCAACACTTAGAAGAGGTGTCGATATTTTAGTGGCTACTCCTGGAAGATTGTTGGATTTACACGATCAAAAAGCAGTCTCTTTTAAACGAATTGATGTCTTAATTTTAGATGAAGCTGACAGAATGTTAGACATGGGTTTTGTTAGAGATATCAATAAAATCATCAGTTTTATGCCTGCTAAAAGGCAAAATTTGATGTTTTCTGCTACCTTTTCTAAAGATATTAAACAACTAGCTCAAGGTATTTTAAGAAATCCTGTAATGGTTGAAGCGGAGCCTGAGAATTCAACTGCTGAAATGGTGACTCAAAAAGCCTATCAGGTTGATAAAAATAAAAAAACAGAAGTGGTTACCAATCTTATAAAAAACGGAAACTGGAATCAGGTTTTGATTTTTATGAGAACCAAACATGGCGCCAATAAACTAACTAAAAAGTTACTTCAATCTGGAATTTCAGCTGCCGCAATTCATGGAAATAAGAGTCAAGGAGCAAGAACAAAAGCCTTGTCAAATTTTAAAACCAATGATATTAGAGTATTGGTCGCTACAGATATCGCAGCACGTGGTTTAGACATTCCGTTATTACCACATGTCATCAATTTTGAACTGCCAAATATTCCAGAAGATTATGTTCATAGAATTGGTAGAACAGGAAGAGCTGGAGCAAGTGGAGAAGCGATTTCTTTAGTTTGTAGTGAAGAAACAGAATATCAAAGAGAAATAGAAAAACTGCTGGGCAAGAAATTGTCAACAGAAATTATAGAAGGTTACGAACCCACTGATAATGCGCCTCCAAAAAGAGCCGCTACTCAAACAAAAGGTTCTTTTAATAAGAATACTTCTGGCGGAAACAAATCAAAAAAGAAACCTCATTTTAAAGGAAACAAACCTTCATCTCCATCTGGACGAGGTAGAACAGGCGCTCCTAAAAAGAAGCGATATTAGCATACGTTTAAAGGTTTGTTTATCGATTGTCTTAAGTTTTTATCTCAACATTTGTAACTAATTCTCAAGTTTCAAGTTGGTGTTTATTATTCATATCTTTGTTTTTTACTCAAAAAACACTCCATGAAATATCACCAAATAGATTCTCAGCTTTATATAAAGAACAGAAAAAACTTTATGGCTCAAATGAAGCCTAATAGTTTAGCTGTTTTTAACTCTAACGACATTTATCCTATTAGCGCAGACAGCACCATGCCCTTCGAACAACATAGAGATATTTTATACTTAAGTGGAGTAGATCAAGAAGAAAGTGTTTTGGTTTTATTTCCAGATGCTCCAAAAGAAAAACATCGCGAAATCTTATTCTTAAAAGAAACGAACGAACATATTGCAGTTTGGGAAGGTGAAAAACTAACCAAAGAAGCTGCCTTTAAAACTTCAGGAATTAAGACGGTTTATTGGTTGCAAGATTTAGAAAAAATCATGTTTGAGCTTTCTACTCAATGTGATACTTTTTACATCAACACTAACGAACATTACAGAGCAAATGTAGAAACTGAAACTAGAGAAGATCGTTTTACAAAATGGTTGCTTGGAAAATATCCTGCGCATTCAGTTGCAAAAAGTAATCCTATTTTACAAGGCTTACGCTCTGTGAAAGATCAGATTGAATTGGATTTGATGCAACATGCTTGTAATATTACTGAAAAAGGGTTTCGTAGGATTTTAAACTTTATAAAACCAGATGTTTGGGAATATGAAATTGAAGCCGAATTATTACATGAGTTTGTGAGAAATAGATCGAAAGGTTTTGCATATACACCAATTATTGCTTCTGGAAATAACGCTAATGTGTTACATTATATAGAGAACAATCAGCAATGTAAAGCAGGGGATTTAATCTTGTTTGATATCGCCGCAGAGTATGCAAATTATAAAAGTGATTTATCTAGAACCGTTCCTGTTTCTGGGCGATTTTCAGATCGCCAAAAAGAAGTCTATAATGCTGTAAACAGGGTAAAAAATGAGGCGACAAAATTATTAGTTCCCGGTGCTTTATGGGAAGAATATCATGTAAAAGTTGGAAAATTAATGACTTCTGAATTGCTGGGTTTAGGCTTGCTAGACAAGGCTGATGTTCAAAATGAAGATAAAAATTGGCCTGCATATAAAAAATATTTTATGCACGGAACTTCTCATCATATTGGATTAGACACGCACGATTATGGATTGCTTCATGAGCGGATTCAGGCGAATATGGTTTTTACAGTAGAGCCTGGAATTTACATTCCAGAGGAAGGTTTTGGAATTCGTTTAGAAGATGATGTTGTCGTACAAAAATCTGGAGAACCTTTTAATCTAATGGGCAATATTCCTATAGAAGCGGATGAAATTGAAGATATTATGAATTCTTAATAAACAAATATTATCTCTTAAAAATTTATACCTTGTAAAACGTAAAAGTTAGCAAGGTTTTTTGTTAACCTAAACTTCAATATATGGAAAACAATGACCGTAGAAAATTTATAAAATCATTTGCAGCCGGTGTAGCTGGATTGGCTGTTTTACCAGCTTTTGGTTCTACTTTAAAAACTCCGCTAAAGAAACTCAATGAAACATATACAAATGCTACAGATGATACTTCTGAAACTTTTTGGAAAACAATAAAAGACCAACATCATTTTGCTCCAAACGTTCGTTATTTTAACAATGCTTCATTAGGCTCGTCTTCTATACCGATAAGAAAAGCAACTAGAAACTTTAGAGATACTTTAGATGATTTTCCTTCCAAATATATGTGGGGTGGATGGGCTAAAGAAAAAGAAGATACCCGTAAAAGTGTTGCCAAATTTTTCTCTGTAGATAAAGAAGAAATCGCATTAATTCACAACACAACAGAAGGTATGAATTTGATTGCTAGGAGTTTTGACTTACAGCCTGAAGATGAAGTTATCATTGCAGATCATGATCATTCAAGTGCAAGAATTCCTTGGGAAGTATGGCAAGAAACAAAAGGAATTAAATTAATTCGTCCGAAATTACCCATCACTCCAAAAACAAAAGAAGAAGTTATCGAGCTATATCGAAATGCAATTACTTCAAAAACTAAGATCATTTCTATGTGTCATATTATTAACACTACAGGAATGATTCTGCCTATTAAAGAAGTATCAGAAATTGCTCATAAAAAAGGAGTTTTAGTAGCTGTAGACGGGGCACAAGCTGCCGGAATGTTTAAAATTGATCTTCATGACTTAGGTTGTGATTTTTACGCAGCTAGCTCTCATAAATGGTTGTTTTCTCCCAAAGGGGTTGGCGTGTTTTATGCGAAAAAAGCTAGTCAAGATTACTTAAAACCATTGATAGTGGCTAGAGGGTATAAAGATAAAAGTATTCGAAGATTAGAGAATTACAATACAAGAAATTTACCAGAAGTACTAGGTCTAGGCGCAAGCATTGAGTATTTAGATTCTATTGGATTAGAAAAGATTCACAATAGAACTTTTGAGCTCAAATCATACTTCCGGTCTAAGTTAGAAAATAATCCAAAATTCAATCTTAAAACTCCTGCTTCTGATGATCTTTAGGGAGCGATTCAAGTCGTTGAAATGCTTGGGAAAAATGTAAAAACCGTCAAAAAACAATTGTTTGAAAACTACGGAATCGATTGTAGACCCATGAGTAGTTTTGG
>Ga0115550_1001402_pt1 | contig 18034 bp, 15 predicted proteins | sample COGITO_mtgs_1005_FD_87177 | JGI IMG/M metagenome (GOLD analysis project Ga0115550, IMG submission 87177) | Pelagic marine microbial communities from North Sea - COGITO_mtgs_100511 | ecosystem: Environmental > Aquatic > Marine > Epipelagic | place: Germany:Helgoland, sampling site Kabeltonne... | reverse complement strand
TCCATCTTTGAAATACCGTAAGGATCCGCCGGCAGTGATTGAGCGTCGGCAAGGTAAGGCACACCTACTGGCGTGCCCTCGCCGTTGACCTTGATCGAACTGATAAAGATAAAGCGGCGCGCACCCGCCTGCGCAGCCTGGCGGGCAAGGTTCAAGGTGCCCTCAACATTAACCTTGCGAAACTCGGCGAGCGGGTCGGACGACTCATCCTGCATAACGTGGACGCGGGCGGCGCAATGAACAACAACCTCCTGGCCTTGCAGAAGCGCGCCCCAACTCAAAGAGCTCGCAAAGTCATCGATCATCCGTAAACTCGCTCGGGTATCAACCCCATCAGCGTGCTTGCGCAACACCGCCGTAACCTGATGCTCAGCCTCTAATAACTCACCCAGTAAACACCGCCCAACGAAGCCGCTCGCGCCAGTCAATGCAATACGCATCGTCAAGCTCTCCCTGCCGAAGCCATAACGTCGCTGGCCATGTCTTTCATAATATTGACACGCGAGAAGTGCTCTACAAAGTCGGCACGTGCCACAGTACGCAACTGGAGTTGCTCAAAAGACTTGACCGCTTCCTCGGCGCAACAGGGCGAAAACGTCACCGCATTACTAATATTGGTGTTCACAAACTCTGAGGCATAACCGGCTACACCTGCCCATATCGGCTTGCCCAGTGCGGCATACTCGAACAGTTTTGAGGGGAGAACCTTTCTGAAGGCATCATGATCGTTAAGATGAAGAAACAGCACATCAGCTGCCATATATTCGTAGATCAAGGCATCTCGGTTAACCGGTGCCAACAACTCCACATTGGTGCAACCGGCCGCAGCCAAAGAATCGGCCAATTGCTTTCGCCTACCACCATCACCTATCAAGCGGAAACGCAAACGACCCTCGAAGCGCTTGGCTAGAGAGGGAATGATTGTATGCAACCCCTGCCCCTCGCCCATATTGCCCGCATAAACCACGTCGAGCACACCTTGGCCAGACGCAACGTCGTCCTCGGGCTGGGCTTGAATAAACACGTCATCAATACCATTGGTGAAAAGCGAAAACTGCTGCTTGGGATAGCGGCTTTTAAAGTAGGGAAGAAATCCAGCCGAAACCAGATTTACCTTATCAGCACTGCGTATAGTCCAGGATTCCAGCAAGGAGAATACTGGTTTCAGGAACATGGTCACCTTCCTGGGCAGTACATCCTTGATTGTATCCACAAAAATATCGCGGATATCTAAGTAAAGAGATGCCCGCAGCCGACGTGCAGCAAATGCCCCCAGCGCGGCGGTCATTAGACGCGAAGAAGTCGCATAGACAAGATCGTATTGCTTACCCTTAGCTATCTTTAACACGCCCCGCGCATAGGAGAGGAATGCCTTAGATTGATCTATCATGCCACTCTGGTGGGCAGGTAAGGCAACACGGTGAACGATAAGCTGCGGATGCTCCTCATACTCAGGGGCATCGTTGGTAAAGGAACTGTAGCGATTAGGCAGGGTGGTAATAAGCTCTACCTGTGCATCTGCAGGTAACTGTTCAAGCAACGCTTTAACCAGGGCGCTCGTACGAAAAGAGCCAGCCGAAAGATCCGGATGATAATAAAAACTCAAAATCAAAAGCTTCAAACAAAACCACTCCAACTAAGATGCGTCACCAGCTTACCTGAGGAAAACTCGGCAACGATGCATTGACAAGGGATCGTCGAACCGAACGCAGGATGCCAGCTTGATGGCTGAAGCGTTACCGAGGAAGCACCCTCGATCACTACGCGAATCTGCTGCCCTTCAGCCAACACAGCAACCAGCGCCTCGCCATTCCACGCAAAGATCACATCAGGATGCACGTGCAACCTGGCCACAGCATTGCCATAAGCCCCAGTGACTTCATCAATGATCTGGCAAGCATTAGCGCTGAAAAACCACTCTCGCCGATGCAGGTTCTTGCCCTTCAGGCGGCGATACCCCGTGTGGTAGGCGCGAACACGAATCTGCTCAGCATCCGCAGCCAGCGCCTCCAGCACCGGAAAGGCCCGCCTGGCGACACGAAAGCCAGCCCACACCTCCGAGGAATTCTCCCCCGCCACTTCCACCGTATTATGCGCAGCGGTACTGCGTTGACGATGACGCTCTGCATCTTCCCCGTATTGGGAGGTGCCTGAATTGACGAAAATCCGTTGCCCGAAAAGACTCAGCTCAAAGCTCAGCGTATCGGCATGAGCATGCCCCGGCTGATAGTCGGGGCCAACTTTAGCCAGGTCCAACAGAGCTTTGTGGCCGTCTCCTAAAGTGATGGCTGCATAACCGCTTTGCGCATTGTGGGTCAGAGCAAAAGCCGCCCCCGAACTACTCTCGGCGACGGGCAAGCAGCCACCTAATTTGCAGGCATAACCCTCCAAGTCGGACAACACAGGCGCAATGTCGAATGCGGCATCATTGAAGAATGAAATCCCGCCATCCGGGTGCAGCATACTGCGTAGCCAGCGCAACCCGCGCGTAACCACCGTGCGCCACTGGGGCAAGCGCGCCTTTAGCTCAGGCAAATCAGCCCGATCAGCCAGATTCACCAGGTCGCAGATATCCCACAACAATGTGGCGTGGTACATGGGCGATAGCTCGAAATGCGCGCCATCCTCGAGGAACTGTTCCTCAACCTCCCGATCAAGAATTTTGAGCCCCTTAGCCAGCCATCGCTCGGCATCTGGCCCGGCCAGATAACTGCCACCGAATACCAGTGCCTTGCCATTGGCAAACAAATGGTTACCCTGGATGTGATATTCAACTTGCTTGGCAAGCGCCTGCATTTGCGTGGCCAGACTTGCAAGCCAATGTGGCTCCAAAGCCTCCTGGCGAGCAAACCACTTGACCAGATTTACGATCCGCAGTGAAAGCGCATAGGGTTCCCAGCCATTGCCTGATGGCGGTGGATTAGCCTCAATCCATCGGTTCACCAGAGCACGAGCCAGAGCACTCTGCTCATCGATCCCGACGGCATTCAAGTCATCCAGATAATGCAGGTTATACAGCCACAGCTTGCTGTGCTGCGCGGCATTCCACTCCGAATCGTCGATACGCCCCTTTGCCCCAAGAAACGAAAATTCAATACCATCAGAAGTAGATAGCTGAATAAACCCAGGCGCTGCCCATCTCATCGATGAACGCAGGCCCGCATCCTTCACCGGCTCGACTCGCAATGAAAGGGCGCGATAATACAGCCGATAGATGACTTGCTCCGCAGTCAAATACCTCAGCGTACTCGCCAGACGGCCGATGCGTTTAAGGCCCATACCTCCAGTTAATCCTTTTGGCTGCGCAGCATGTCAGCCACTTCGATAGAAACCCTGGCTACTTCGAAAATCTCTTCCACAGGAATAGGATTTTCGTTTCCCGACTGGATAGCCTGGAGAAAACGCTTGCAGCATTCCTGCTGACCTTTGTCTTGCCGCCACAGGTTCATTCGCTTGAAGCCCGGCCAACCAAAAGCCTTGAGCTTGCGGAAGTTATCCAACTGCAATACACGTCCGGCCGCAAACACCTCGACCCGCTCTTTGGGAAAGCTCGCCGCACCATTGGCCAAATAGTGAATCGTGCCGAAAGAGCCATCGGCAAAACCAAGTGTGATCGCGGCTTTATCTTCCGTGATCGCCCCCCCAGGATGATCGCCCATACGGCGACATTGCACGGAAACGATTTCGCTACCGGCCAGAAAGCGCATCAGGTCGATGTAATGGCAGGCTTCACCAATGATGCGCCCACCACCGAGCAGACTATCCTGAGTCCAATGATCAGCCAGTATCGCTCCGGCGTTCATCGTCATCATAAAGGTCTTAGGCTCTTTGACCGTCGCCAGCAACGCTTTCATCTTCTGTACTTGAGGCGCAAAACGACGGTTAAAGCCAACCATCAACCGAGCGGGCTTGCCAGCACACTGCGCGACCGCATAGGCGGACTCAACGCTTGCCAGCTCCTCTTGCGTGATGGCCAGGGGCTTTTCAACAAAAACATGCTTGCCGGACGCTAACGCAGCCTGAACAAAACGAGCATGGGTATTGTGCTGAGTGACGATAACGACAGTGTTGACCTCAGGATTATCCAACATCCCCTGAGTGTCAGTAGTCGCATGAGCAAACCCGGCTTTCTCACCGTGAATCACTCCATTGATTCCACCCGAAGTTGCAATGGTATGGAACTGCGCACCCGCGGCCTTAAAGGCTGGGATCAGAACCCGTGAGGCATAATTACCAGCACCAATAAACCCGGTAATAGGTCGTTCGGGGGCAAAGCTGCCACTAGCCGTTAACGGCACAGTGCGCTGATAGCGAGTGCTCGCCTCGCTGCTGTACTGCAACAAAATACCCAGGGCTGACTTGTCCGTAGTCAACAAGTCGTAGGCATTGGCGGCATCTTCAAAAGCAAAGCGGTGGCTGATCAGCGGTTTAACATCCAAGCTACCGCCGGCCATCATATCCAGAACCGCCTCGAAATTACGCTGCTCGGTCCAACGCACAAAGCCATAAGGGTAGTCGTGCCCCTGCTGCTCGTAGACGGGGTCATAACGACCAGGGCCGTAAGAACAGGAGACCTGGAACGTCAGCTCTTTCTCGAAGAAATCGGCGCGATTCAGCTCAAGCCCAGTAACGCCAACCAGAACGATGCGCCCACGCTTGCGGCTCATCCGCGCAGCCTGAATCACAGGATCGCTGGCCTTGGTGGAAGCCGTGATAATGACCCCATCCACGCCATGGCCGCGACTGAAAGCCATCCCCGCGGCGACCGGATCCTCCCCTTTTCCGGGGTTACAGGTTTGCGCACCAAACTGGCGGGCCAACTCGAGCTTGGACTCATCGAAATCAATGGCCAGCACGCGGCAGCCCTGTGCACGCAAAAGCTGAACCGTGAGCAACCCGATCAGGCCCACTCCGGTAACGACAAAAGCCTCACCCAAGGTAGGTTCCGCTAAACGAATGCCCTGTAGACCGATACTGGCCACCACAACAAAAGCCGCCTCATCATCTGTCACTGACGCAGGCACCTTGGCGCAGAGATTCTTGGGCACCCGCACCACATCGGCATGGGCGCCATTGGACACAACCCGATCACCCACTTTGAAGGCTTCGGCACCCGCTCCCACTTCGGCAACCACACCCACATTGCAGTAACCCAAAGGCAACGGCTGAGACAGCTTGGACTGCACCGCATCGATAGTCGTCAACAACCCATCGGTCTGAACTTTCTCCAAAACCATTTTGACCTTCTCAGGCTGCTGACGTGCTTTCTCCAGATATGAAGCACGACCAAAATCGACCAGCATGCGTTCGGTACCGGCGGATACCAGCGTCACGGTACTAGAGATAACCAATACGCCCCGTGATACCAAGGGCGCTGGAGCGTCTTTTAATAGTGTCTCACCTTTAGCTAAATCTTGTAGAATTTGTCTCATATATATCCTGTATCTGCATAAGCAACAAAACACTGAATTTACTTAGCTAATTAGTTAACGTATTAAGTGCTTTTTTCTCTGCTATTGATGGATAATTAATCAGCACGGCCTTATACACCCCTTTGAATACAAAGAGACTACCTGCTGCGGCACCTATTACTTTATGCTCTTGGATAACTTTCTTGATATCGTTCAGCGACCCGGCGCCACCTAAGACGGTCAGCGGGATATCGATGGCATCACGCACAAGACGGATAAGTTTCTCATCATAACCCGCCATTTTGCCATCATTGTCTATCGAATTAACAACAATCTCACCAGCGCCTAAATGTTCGGCGTGCTTAGCCAAGGCGAGCAGATCTCCCTTTACTTTCTTGCTGCCATTGAACAGATAGGCTTCATAATTACCGAATAGTGTCTTACGCACATCAAAAACAACGACAACACTCTGCCGACCAATGGCAGCAGCTATATGCGAGATCAGCTCAGGGGTCTCAATTGCAGCGGAACTGAGAGCAACCTTTTCAACGCCAAGGTTACTGATACGAACAGCTTGCTCAACTGTTTTAATCCCACCGCCATAGCAAAAAGGCATCCGGCATTCGGCGGCCAGATTCTCGATCATTTTATAGTCTGGCTCGCGCTTATCTCGCGATGCATCAATATCCAGAACAATGAGCTCATCGACTAATTTTTCATTGAAAATTTTTACTGCATTAATCGGGTCACCCACATACTTGGGATTTTTGAAGTTAACCGTCTTAACCAGCCCCTTATCCCTGACCAATAAGCAGGGGATTATTCTAGAACGCAGCATACCTATAAATTCGCAAAGTTTTTTAAAAGACAAACGCCATTAAGCAGACTTTTTTCAGGGTGAAACTGAAAACCATATATATTATCACGATGCACAGCACAAGAGAAATGACCTGCATATTCGGAAACCGCTAAAATATCATCATCATTTGCACAGGTAAAATAATATGAATGCAGGAAATAGAAACCTTGTTCATCATCAATACCGGCAAAAATATCCGCATCTTTCTTGGGGGATACTTGATTCCAGCCCATGTGCGGAGTTGTCGGTTTGTGCGCCAATTTCGTCGCATCGATTTTTTTTACAACACCTTTAATCCAATTAAGACCGAGCTTAACACCCTCATCACTACTGGTGGCCATCATTTGCATGCCGACACAGACCCCTAACACTGGAATTTTGCACTCAAGAACCAGCTCATCCAAACTCGAGCGCATTCCTGAATCGTCCAGCCTCTGCATCGCATAATCAAAAGCCCCAACACCGGGCAAGATTATTTTAGAGGCTTGACGCAAGTCGTCCGGTGTCCTGGCAATAATAAAAGGTACGTTCAACCGCTTATATATGTTCGCAAAGGCACTGATATTGCCAAGACCATAATCAATAATAGCAATCAACGCTTACCGCCCTTTTCTAACCCAAATACGCGCATCACTTTGGCCCCAACCTCGTAAATGCTTTGCTGGTTTTTATAATCACGGTAGGTTTTATTGGGTGCACCCATATAGCCTTGCAACTCGGCAACAGATATATCAAGCTTGGTGGCAATATACTCAAACTCGTGAGCAATCTGCTCCTCGTCATAAGCAGGCGCGTTCAGTTTCTCCAAAGCCTCGTCTCTGGTCATCTGCCCAGTAAGTATTAAACTAGAGAATTGTACCTTGCGCGTATCGTAACCAAACTTATTCGGCAGCCAATAACTTTCATAGAACTTGGTAAAGCGAGACTCGAAATGCTTTTGCGCATAACGCTGGTAACCAAAATTATCCACAAGAAACTGGGTAGCCTGCTCTTTTTGATAGGGCATAAAATCGAGCGGGCGAATAAGTTTAATGCCCTTGAGATAGGGAAGGACAATCTTGTGCCACAAGATATTAGTGACCGGATAATTCTTTAATGGTCGCGTACCAAATTTTTTATGTATATCTCGCAACTGCCGCGAATCAGACTGATAGTACATCCATTCCAATGGATTTCGCACACACTCAGTTGAATAATTACCACCGGTAAGAATGTAGTCAACCTTATGCTTTTCAGCGAACTTATACATAGTTGCAAAGAAGGCATGATCCTGCGGACTATCTATATGAGAGACCCCTGACTTGAAAAAAGCCAACTGCAAGTCCTTCATCTCTTCCCAGTCGATAACCTCGGTATATAAATCGAGACCTAATTTATCTACGATTTTTTCGATGTTGTTGACCGCTATCTGCGAGTTCCACCCTGCATCAACATGAAACACCAAGGGCCGCAGACCAAGCTTCTCTTTTGCCAAATACGTCAGATACGAACTATCAATGCCGCCACTCATACCGATAATACAATCAAACTCTTTCCCACGCCCTTCACGCTTGATGTCGTCAGCAATTTTGGTGATTGCAGCCAAACCTTTTTCATCGGCATGCCAATGCGGCTTAATGTCATTGTAAAAAGTGTTACAATGATCGCACACACCATTTTCATCAAATTGAATTTTAGAATCGGATGTATCCATTACACAATTTGAACAAACTTTGACCCTGAGCATGATTTTTTCCTATTACTTAACGCCAAACCTTGACGTATTTTCGATATTCTTTGTGTGCGTTACGACACAGCTGCCAACGATACTTGCCAGGTAACGCACCAGTAGATGCATGACAATGATGGGTGACCATAATTCGCGGCTCATAGTACGTTTTAAAGCCTTTCCCCTCGAGTTGCCTAGACAAAAAGAACTCTTCATACATCAAAAATGTTGGCGCCCAAAGCTCATTAAAATGCTCAAAAAATCTGGGGCTGAGTATGTAACAAGCACCATAGCCTTGATAGATTTCTTGAGCAACAGCGTATTGCTGTTCATCTTTGCGATCAGTGAACCGATGGGTTAGTTTAGCAACACGAACAATCAACCCAGCCAAAATATAGCTGGAATGATAAAGGTCATAAACAAACTCCCGCCTCTTACTAATAGCAGAAATAACATGTGGATTTTGCGGTGTGCCATCTAACATTCGAATATTTGGAGAAACCACAAGATATTTATCTAACACCGCACTACAATCTGCCAAACTCCGCGCAAAATCTTCAGGAAAAATCAAGTCGTTATTCCCGATAACCCAGAAGTCAATATCAGGGAAAGACTTTCTGGAAAAATTTATCCCTATATTCAAGCCGCTAAAATAACCGACATTTTCCTTACCAAGAATCAAAGACAAACCAGGAAATTCTTTCTCCATTTGAATAAGATCCGCTACACTTTCTGCATCAGAAGCATTGTCAACTACAATTATATATGGGTCTTTTACATCAGAGTTATAAATAGACTTTATTGCTAAACGGGTAAACGCAGAGTTATTAAAATTTGTCATTATAAAACATAATTTCAAGACATAATCTCCAAAAACATTCCCTGTGCGGCTGCAAGAGCTGGGGCAACACAGTTATTGACTTGACGCGAGTGCATCATGCTGCATCGCAATTGTTTTTTCCATTACCTCTATCATAACTTTAATAGGGAGCCTCCAGTTGAAACCTTTGCGTGGATGAATGTTCAACTCGCAGGCAATGGCATTCAGTCGGATCGAGGGTTGGCCTAGAGTAACCATGTATTCTTGGTGGATTTCAGCCTCCGCCGATTTTATCAGACTACCCACTTATCTCTGTTTTTTAGCCGCCGCCACACCTCGCGGCAGCTATTTCCCCACAAGCACACCTCTCCTGCACTCGTCAGAAAATGTCTGCGCGCCATCCACAGATTCGACAGCGCAAACAGTGTCACCCGCAGCGCGGTGTTCTTGGCCAACCCACGGAAGCGCGTCTTCACATCACCGAACTGACGCTTGATCACTCTGAATGGTTATTCGACCTGCGCCTTGGCTTCCTCTAATCTTGCGCTTGGCTTTGTACAGAACGCTGCGTTTATCGAGTTTCTTGGAGGTACTTCAATGTGCCGCCACCTGCCAGATAACTTTCCGCCCATCGAGCTCCTAGCGTTTCTCGACGTAGGTGTAACAGCATCGGCACCGACTATGTTTTCATCGCCATGCTACAGTTTATCCATCCGGGTGACATCAGCTACATAGGCCGCCGCCCCACCGCGCTGTGCACCAGACCGGACGCGCCGTCCACGCCGATATAGGCCTTCATGCCGAAGCAATATTGTTGGCTCTACTTGAGCTGGTGCATTTGGGGTCGCACTTACCGCCCTTTTCTTGGTCGAACTTGATGCTTTGATCAGCGTAGCATCGATAATCGTGACTTGGCGCACGTAGAGCCTTCGGTCACCCAGATAGCCATTGATTACCAACAGGAGGCCCGCAGCCAGCTCATATCTCTCCAGCAAACGGCAGAAGTTGAAGATGGGAGCGTCGAGAATGCGCTTTGGGTTCAGCCCAGAAAGCTGGAGCAGGATGGCGGTCTCGTATAACACCTTTCCCATCGCCGGATCGCTGTAGCCAAACCAGTTATGGGTAAGGTGCACTCGCAGCATCGCCATCAATGGATACGCTGAACAGCCACCTTCGCCCTTCGGATTGTGCGAGTAGATCAAGGTAATCAAACCCTCCGAAGAAATCACTCGATTTATCTTGATAAGGAAAAAATATTTACGCGTCTGCTTGCGTTTACCTGTGTAATCGGAGTCGGCTAAGGTCATCGGCCTCATCGAAAAACTCTGCGGGTGGAGTCTGTGTATTTTGCAGAAATCAGGGAATTTTTTTCAGAATACCCCTAGTTGACTATAGAAAAATCTATGCGACTGAGCAACACACTAGATTATTAATAAGTCCACTCCAAGTAAAAAATTATGCTTTGTGAAATCAGTTGGGATTTCCGTACACCTTAATATTGAAGAAGTAGAGTATCAGTATGTTTCAAAAATAGATCTATACAATCCTAGCCCACCTTCCTCCATTGGAACCAACAGGCTTTTCGAGAGCGAAATACAATACCAAGCACCAAATAAAATAGTACAAACTAACTTTAAATAGACACGAAGCACGTGAGATGGAATCCTATCTATATATAAAACAAGAACCAAAATAGATAAAAAATCGACGAGCGGCGCCAATCTTAGAAAGAAAATAGGAACAAAAGAACAAACCAAAGCTGTGGAGATATAAATCAACGAGAGACGTTCTAATAATATATGCGAAGAATACAGGGAAGTATCTGAGCCTGATCTGGAAATAAATTTACCTAAAGCACAATAAGCTAATGGATATAAACTAACTTTCAGAATTGAGAAAAGTCCGACATTAGAAGATGGATCATTTAAATAGCGCTGCAGTCTTTCGAAAGCATATAAATCGACCCCTAAATTCAAATAGACTTGTATTGGGTAGCTCTTGAAAACAATAGCAACAACTAGGCTTACAAAAAAAACACACAGCCAAAATCGATTACTTGCAATCAAAAGGCCTAACAAAATAAATATAGCCATAATCGCCGAGTAATGAAATGAAATAGCAACCATAAAAAAAATTATCGCAAAAGTGATATTCTTTTTAAGGAAGGAATTATAACCAAGCAATATAAACCCAGTAGCTATAGACCACCTAAGCTCGCTAAATTCTGTAGTCACAAAATGAAGGCAAAAATAAAGCGTCAATACAATAAACGCTGATGAACTGTATTTAAACGCAAAGTAAGTCTTGGCAGTAATTGAAAATAAAGCAGCTAGAATCGTCACTACAAAAAACGGCATACCAAGCGTTTTTACAAGGCTATTTAATAGTAAAAAACCAACCTCCCCATAGGTTTCTTTTGCTACCTCTATAGTAAAATCAAACAACACAGGAAGTGAGTTGAAAATTTCAACGTACGGAATGTAATCTGTATCAGAGTAATATCTGAACCCAGCAACAAAAATTACAAAAGGCATAAATGCAATTAGAGCTATCAGATGAACACTTCTAGACCTAGCGAATGACAGCCAATTTGAGATTATAAGAAAAAATATGGGGAAGCTATAAATCATTAAAACACCCGATAGCGTTACAAAATTTATTCCAAAAATCAAAGGAAATAACGAATAGCTTCTTCGGCAAAACCTGCCACATTGGCCTTAACTTTCCCCTCTTCCCTTCTGACGTGTTCTCTAACAAGACAAGCTGTTTTACTGGCTTCCTCAATGTTCTGAAACCCATAAGCTATGCCGTATCTGTCAGTTTCATTTGGGTACCACTCATCAATAGAAACTCCGTCATCTGGAATTACAACAGATTGACAACCACAAAGAACTGCAAAAATCGAATATGCTGTATACGTATCATAGCTAATAAATCTTTTTACTTTTTTAAAAATGCGTGCGACTTCAGCATGACTTTTGCCATCTATTAATATGGAGTCAGTTGTATCATGTAAAATTTTCTTATTACGGCCTTTCCTCAAGCAGTATGCAGTACCCGCTCTTTTCTGGGCAACACCATCAAGATTATAATGTTCTAGCGGGTAATGTATGACCTTAAGTTCATTAGAGGAAGTTACCGAGCCATGAAAGTGAAAGTCATCGATTCCAGAGTTAAATTTAAAGTACAGTTCATTTTTTCCGTAGAAATAATGTCCCTCATGGAAACCAGGTTGATGAAGCAACCATCGAACAACATTTTTAGCATCTAGAGGGTTCCCAAAAACAACCTCGGGATATATAACTATCCAATCGTCACCAACAGTATTACCTTTAAAAACCGGGGTACTGAAAACTGGATTAGTTTTAAAATCTCGAATTGAAGTTAAAAGACTCCACTTGAGTAACCGCCATATAAATCGCATCCAGTTATTCTTCTTAACCTCATAGCTATATGAGTACGGCTTAACATAACTTTCATAGCCTAACTCATTCAAAACATGACACAACTTATGCAACACAACTGCCCCACCACTATTTTCATTATATGAAGGCGTGAAAATTAAAAATTTTTTATTCATTATCATGCGACCTAATACCAGAATTTTTATTTATCATTTCAACACCAAACAAGACAGCCCGCGACCTAGGATTAAACCATATAAAATAAACAGCAAGAAAAAACACATTTAAAAACCCAATTAAAAAAAGACAAACCAGTAGAAATACACGCTCTTTAGGTAGCTTAAATAAAGTGCTCCACAGATAGAAGTTTGTTGCCGATATGATTACGCAAGGAAGAAGAACATCATAAAAAATGAAACGTAAGCTATCATTGAAGTTCTTTTCTATGACTAAACATCCCCAGGAAAAGAATAAGAATAAATTATGAATTAGCCAAAAAAGTGAAGACCCATATGCACCATACTTATAAGCAACCATTATCGATAAGGGTATTAAAAACAAACTGTAAGCGATATAGACAATTGTATGTTTTTTTAAATCCCCTTTAGCAAACAGCAAAATAAAAACCATGCTCATCAGAACGGATATTGCATTACCCGCTGAAAGCAGGCCCAAATAAATATTTGCCTTTTCGGAAATAACTAAATCTCCCGTCCATACGTATATTGTTTCATTTCCAAAAAATGATAAAAAAAGGCTCAATGAAAATGAAAATGATGCGATCACAATAAATGATGTAAAAAATATTTTGTGAAAATACACGTAGTTTTTCGAATTAAATAACTCAGTCAACCTTGGCATTAGTATTTGATTTAGAGGTGCGGAAAAAAGCAGTATAGCCCCACTCAAAGATACAGCTAACGAGTAATAACCATAATCGGTAAGCGTAAGGAATTTTGACAAGACCAGTTTGTCAACTTGAGTAACTATCACCCAAGAAATCGACAGCATTGATAATAATAGAGAAAATCTTAAGAACCCCACAAAAGAATGGAAGGTTGATTTCGAAACATTTTCCTCTCCATGCAAAAGCCTCCTTCTTTCAACAAGCCGATATAAAGACAGTACTAAAAACAAAAACAATTCAAAAAAACTAACAACCGCTTGATATATAAAGAAATCATCTAACGAATCGCTGTAATACAATATGAAAAATACGCTTACAGGGAACTTTAATGTCAAAATAACAATTGCAACTATACTAATCTCTACATGTCTTTCCAACCCGACTAAAGCACTACGAAACGGCCCAGAAAAATACTTTAACGATAAGGAAAAGAACATAGCCATTACACTAACCACTACAACAGATGGACTTATCGTAGTGACCAGCCAATTAATCGCTATTAACTCTTTAAAATACGCGCCAATCAATATAATAAAAATTGATATAACCAGGAAAATAAGTACGATCTTAAATAGTTGACTCATAGTATGGTTAAAGCTTAAATAATCACTTTTAGAAACTGCGATTAGCCTTGTTACACTTCCGCTCACCCCAGCTTCAAGTATCTGCGACCAAGCCTGAAGCATTATAAAAAACGCAACTAGTCCATAACCCTCGGGGCCTAAGGTCGTAATATAAAACGGAACGACGAGTAAAATAGCAAAAGCTGAATATAGCTGTGCAGTGTAATTAAAGCACAACGCAGCCCTCATGTTAAAACCCCACCTTAAAAAAAGAGTTTATTGATGAAATAACATGTGCACACTCCTCCTTAGTAAAACCATAATATAGCGGCAATCTTAATAGCCGCTCGGACTCTGAAGTAGTGTAAGTATCTTCTTGACTGAACACACCGAATCGCTTTCCCGCTTCAGCAGAATGTAATGGTATATAATGGAAAACAGCCATAATATTTTCTGCTTTTAAAAAATCAATTAGCCCTGCCCTAATGCTGATATTTTCCACTTTAATGTAAAACATATGGGCGTTTATATTTATATCGTCCGGAGTGCTGGGTAATTCTATAAAGCCTTTTGACTCCAACAATCGAAGCCCGCTATAATAGCACCGCCAAATATCAAGCCTCTCAACATTAATACTCTCAACGTACTCTAACTGCCCCCAAAGATATGCAGCTTGCAACTCACCGGGTAAATAACTGCTCCCAACATCGACCCAAGAGTACTTATCGACCATTCCTCTAAAGAACTGACTTCGGTTCGTACCTTTTTCACGTATAACTTCAGCACGCTTTACAAACTGCTCATCATTAACAATGAGTAACCCACCTTCACCGCCACTTGTATAGTTTTTAGTTTCATGGAAACTATAAGCGCCTAAATGACCTATACAACCTAAGGCTTTATTTTTATAAGTGGACATCATACCCTGCGCGGCGTCTTCAATAACGAAAAGCTGATGACGATCGGCAATATTCATGATTGTGTCCATCTCACAAGCCACACCAGCATAATGAACAGGAACAATGGCTTTTGTTTTTGACGTGATTGCTGCCTCGATCAAACGCTCATCAATATTCATAGTGTCTGGACGAATATCTACGAACACAATCTTAGCGCCACGCAATACAAACGCATTGGCAGTGCTCACGAAGGTATAGCTGGGCATGATTATTTCATCGCCCGGCTGCACATCAATTAAAATTGCAGCCATTTCTAAAGCATGGGTGCATGACGGTGTAAGAAGTGCTTTTCTACAACCAAATCGAGTTTCAAACCATGCTTGACAACGCTTGCTAAAAGGGCCGTCACCGGAAATTTTTTCGCTGCGCATAGCAGTCAATACATATTGATCTTCATTTCCGGTATATGGCGGCTTGTTAAACGGAATCATTTTTTATCTCTTCTAAAAATTTCTTTTCAAGCTCCAGTAAATCTTTTTTCCGCTCTTTTACTCTTCGCGCAGGGTTACCGACATAAACCCCCCATGGTTCTGTACTTTTACTGACCAACGTCATTGCGCCAACAGAACAACCTTCTGCAATCTCGACGCCAGGAAAAATGATTGAACCAGCACCGACAATAACATGCCGTCCTAACGTTACAGAACGCTTGCTCTCGTTCTTATATTCAGCGGGAACTGTAGGGTTAGTTAAACTACGCCCCGAATAATCATCTGATTGGCTGAATACCTGAACTTGATATGCTAAACCCGCGAAATCAGCTACACAGATTCCTTTTTCCCCTCCTGCCAAAAGGCAAAAAGGGGCTATATGAACATATTTCCCAAATTTAACCTTTCCTGAAATAACGCAAAAATCATCAATTCTAGAGTTATCGCCAATCTCAATTTGATCCGCATTATAGATACTGGCTTTGTCACTGATCCTTACATTCTCACCTAACGACTTAAACCCCATTAACCCTAATTGATTCCCTGTTAAATACGCCATGAATACCCCATATACGCAGACTGAAATATTTAAAATCAAATACATCCATAACAAAAAATCAGAACCGATAAATCAAAGCCCACAGAAAAATGGTGCATTATCATCTTTATCATTAACTATAAAAAATAATTTTTTTGGCCATGAAATACCAAGTTTTGTTGAGTTCCAGTTTACTGCTCGCTCGGATTCTTTATCGTAATAACTTGTTGTCTTATATAAAAAATGAGTATCATCTTCTAAGGCAATAAAACCATGAGCGAAACCTTCAGGAATCCACATAACTTTTCTATTATTGCTGCTCAGCTCAGCGCCAACCCATTGTCCATAAGTTGCCGAACTTTCACGAATATCCACCGCAACGTCGAAAGCAGAACCTTGGGTAACACGCACCAATTTACCTTGAGCATGAGGTGGCAACTGATAATGTAAACCACGCAGCACACCTTTTTTCGAACACGAGTGGTTGTCTTGGACAAAAGGGCGAGGTATTGGCAGTCCTAGCTTTTGTAAATCTTCATGAAATCGCTTTTCGCTGAAGGTCTCCATGAACCAACCCCGGCCATCTTCGAACACTTGTGGTTCGATAATCACCACGTCAGGGATGGCTGTTTGAATTAATTTCATACTTGTGCACCGTGCAAAAGGTTGAGCAGGTACTGGCCATAGCCGGTCTTTTTCAAACGTACCGCCTGCTCCTTCAACTGGCTGGCATCAATCCAATCGTTATTGAAGGCAATTTCCTCAAGGCAAGCCACCTTTAAACCCTGACGCTGCTCAATGGTATGCACAAAGTGGCTAGCTTCAAGAAGCGACTCATGAGTGCCTGTATCCAGCCAAGCAAAGCCTCGGCCGAGCATCTCTACATTAAGACTCTGGCCTTCCAGATAGAAGCGGTTCACGTCGGTGATTTCCAACTCGCCACGGGAAGAAGGTTTGATACCTTTGGCAATATCGACCACACGGTTGTCATAGAAGTACAAGCCGGTTACGGCATAGTTTGACTTCGGTTTGGTGGGCTTCTCTTCGATACTCATGGCTCGACCGTCGGCATCAAACTCCACCACGCCAAAGCGTTCGGGGTCGGATACGTGGTAGCCGAATACTGTAGCCCCCTGTTTGCGAGTGGCGGCGGCATACAGGTTGTCGGAGAAGTGCTGCCCGTAAAAGATATTGTCCCCTAGGATCAAACAGCAGTTGTCATTGCCGATGAACTCTTCGCCAATGATGAACGCTTGCGCTAGACCATCCGGTGAAGGCTGCTCGGCGTAGCTGAGTTGGATACCAAATTGGCTGCCATCACCGAGCAGTTTGCGAAAGTTGGGTAGGTCTTCCGGGGTGGAGATGATCAGGATCTCGCGCATGCCGGCGAGCATCAACACGGAGAGCGGGTAGTAAATCATCGGTTTGTCGTAGATCGGCAGCAATTGCTTGGATACGCCAAGTGTGATGGGGTGCAGCCGGGTGCCGGAGCCGCCGGCGAGAATGATGCCTTTACGCTGTGTCATACGTGAGTTCCTGTGACTTCCTTGAGCATGCGGGATACACCGTCCTGCCAGTGGGGCAAGTGCAGCGCGAAACACTCGCGCAGCTTACGGGTATCCAGCCTGGAGTTATGCGGGCGCCTGGCCGGGGTGGGGTAGGCACTGGAGGGAATGGCTTCGATACTTTGTACCGTAAGTGTTTCGCCTGCGCCGCGAGTCTGCTCGATAACGAAGCGGGCATAGTCACACCAGGAGGTTTCACCTGCAGCGGTCAGGTGGTAGACGCCGGACTGCACCGGGTTGCCAATGGCGCTGCGCAGGGCATGGGTGCTGACGTCAGCCAGCAGATCGGCGCCAGTGGGGGCGCCGATCTGGTCGTCGATGACCCTCAGTTGCCCGCGTTCGCGGGCCAGGCGCAGCATGGTTTTGGCAAAGTTGTTGCCGTGGCCGCCATACACCCAACTGGTGCGAAAGATCAGGTGCTTGCAGCCGGAAGCCTGGATGGCCTGCTCGCCTTGCAGCTTGGTCAATCCGTAGTGATTGAGCGGAGCGACCGTATCGGTTTCCCGCCACGGTGTAGTACCACTGCCGTCGAACACGTAGTCGGTGGAGTAATGCACCAGCCACCCATCCAGCCGCAGCATTTCCCCGGCGAGCAACTGCGGAGCTTGGGCATTGATCAGGCAAGCCTGCTGCGGTTCGCTTTCAGCCTTATCCACTGCGGTATAGGCAGCGGCATTGACGATCACATCCGGTTGCAGGCTGCGTATCGTGCGACGCAGACCTTCGAGGTCGGCCAGGTCGCCGCACAGGCCGTTTACACCCCTGCGATCAAGGGCGATCAACTCACCCAGGGGGGCAAGTGAGCGCTGCAGTTCCCAACCTAGCTGACCATTCTTGCCGAACAGGAGGATCTTCATGCCCCTGTGCCC
>Ga0115550_1001399_pt1 | contig 18046 bp, 19 predicted proteins | sample COGITO_mtgs_1005_FD_87177 | JGI IMG/M metagenome (GOLD analysis project Ga0115550, IMG submission 87177) | Pelagic marine microbial communities from North Sea - COGITO_mtgs_100511 | ecosystem: Environmental > Aquatic > Marine > Epipelagic | place: Germany:Helgoland, sampling site Kabeltonne... | reverse complement strand
CTGACCGGTCACCTGGTGATGTCGACCCTGCACACCAACACAGCCATCGGCGCCATCACCCGAATGCGGGACATGGGGATAGAGCCTTTCCTGCTCTCCTCATCCTTGCTGGCGGTACTGGCCCAGCGGCTGGTGCGTACCCTCTGTCCGGATTGCCGCACTCCACGCCCCATCACTGAGCAGGAGCGGGAGGCCATGGGCATGGAGCTGGCGCCAGATCAGCAGGTGTGGCGCCCGGTTGGCTGCGAGCAGTGCAACCACACCGGCTATCGCGGCCGGACCGGCATTCACGAGCTGGTGGTGATCGACGAGGCGGTGCGCGAGGCGATCCACAGCGCCAGCGGTGAACTGGCCATAGAGCGGCTGATCCGCGGCCATACCCCCAGCATCCGCCGGGATGGCATCGACAAGGTGCTCAAGGGGCAGACCAGCCTTGAAGAAGTGCTGCGGGTGACCCGGGAAGATTGATGTTCGGTCAGGCAAGCGATTTGAATCGGGATAGCAAGACGTCACAGTGCTAGGGCAGAGGAGCAAGAGTATTGTCAGCATTTGAATACAAAGCCCTCGACAGCAAGGGGCGCCAGAAGCAGGGGGTGACCGAGGGCGATTCGGCCCGTCAGGTACGCCAGCAACTGCGCGAGCAGGGGCTGACCCCGCTCGAGGTGAACGAGACCACAGAGAAGGCAAAGCGGGAAGCGAATCGCTTCGTGCTGTTTCGCCGTGGTGCCTCCACTTCCGAGCTGGCCCTCATTACTCGCCAGTTGGCGACCCTGGTTGGTGCAGGCCTGACTATCGAAGAGGCGCTGCGGGCAGTGGCCGAGCAGTGCGAAAAGGCCCATCTGCGCAGCCTGGTGGCAACCGTGCGCAGCAAGGTAGTAGAAGGCTACTCGCTGGCCGATTCGCTGGGGGCCTTCCCCCACGTGTTCGATCAGCTGTTTCGCTCCATGGTGGCGGCCGGTGAAAAATCGGGACATCTGGAGAAGGTGCTGAACCGGCTCGCCGACTACACGGAGCAGCGCCAGCATATGCGCACCAAGCTGCTGCAGGCGATGATCTACCCCATAGTCCTCACTCTGGTGGCGGTCGGGGTCATTTCGATCCTGCTCACTGCCGTGGTACCCAAGGTGGTGGCCCAGTTTGAACACATGGGCCAGCAGTTGCCTGCGACGACCCGTTTCCTCATCGGCACCAGCGAGCTGATGCAGCATTACGGCCTCTGGTTCCTGCTGCTGCTGTTCCTGGGTGGCTTTGTCTGGCGCTGGTGGCTGACCGACGAGAAGCGTCGCCGTCACTGGCATCAGGTGATACTGCGCCTGCCGGTCATCGGCCGGGTCAGCCGTGGTCTCAACACGGCCCGCTTCGCCCGCACCTTGAGCATCCTCAATGCCAGTGCCGTGCCCTTGCTGGAGGGGATGAAGATCGCCGGCGAAGTGCTCTCCAACGACTTTGCCCGGACGCGCATTGGTGAGGCCACCGAACGGGTACGTGAGGGGACCAGCCTGCGCAAGGCGCTGGATGAAACCAAGATTTTTCCGCCCATGATGCTGCACATGATCGCCTCCGGCGAGCAGAGCGGCGAGCTCGACAACATGCTGGAGCGGGCGGCGGACAACCAGGACAGGGAATTTGAAACCCAGGTTAATATCGCCCTCGGCGTGTTCGAGCCCCTGCTGGTGGTCTCCATGGCCGGGGTTGTGCTGTTTATCGTGATGTCGATCCTGCAGCCGATCCTCGAGCTCAACAACATGGTGAATCTGTAAGGTTCGGGTGTTCGAATACGCTTCGCTATTCGAACCTACAAATCCAATCGAACTCGCAGGTTCGATTAGCCGGTAGGCGTAATCGAACGATCGCGGTTTAACAGTTAATCGTTGATGGTTCATGCCATCTCATTTCGTTAGGGAGTAAGTCATGCAAAAGCGTCGTCAATCCGGTTTTACCCTGCTGGAAGTCATGGTGGTCATAGTGATCCTCGGGATCCTGGCCAGCCTGGTGGTGCCCAACCTGATGGGCAACAAGGAGAAGGCTGACCAGCAGAAAGCCGTCTCCGATATAGTGGCGCTGGAAAATGCCCTCGACATGTACAAGCTGGACAACAACCGTTATCCGACCACGGAGCAGGGCCTGGATGCGCTGGTCAACAAGCCGACCGCCGCCCCCGAGCCGCGCAGCTACCGTGACGGCGGCTACATCAAGCGCCTGCCGCAGGATCCCTGGGGCAATCCTTACCAGCTGCTGAGCCCGGGCCAGTTCGGCAAGATCGACATCTTCTCCATGGGGCTGGATGGCGAAGCCGGTACCGATGATGACATCGGCAACTGGAATCTGAAGGATTTCCAATAAGTGATTGATTGCGCTGTCATCAAGCTGCTGTGGGCGAGGCTGCCGTGAGGGGCTCCTCGTCTCGTCATCACCAAGCCGGTTTCACCCTGCTGGAAGTATTGCTGGTGGCCATGCTGATGGGGCTGGTGGCCACTGCCGTCACCCTCAGCATGGGGGGGGCCAGAGGCGATCGCGAGCTCGACAAGCAGGCGCGCCGCTTCATGGCGACCCTGCAACAGGCGCAGGAGTATTCGGTGATGGATGGCCGGCTGGTGGGGCTGCGTATCGAGGCGAACGGCTGGCAGTTCATGCAGCGCGGGGCCAAGGATCGCAAATGGCAGGCGTTGACCGACGACAAGATCCTGGGGCAGGTCACACTGCCGGATGAGATGACGCTGGCCATCGAGCTCGAAGGGTTCAGCTGGCGGACCGAGTCCGACGAGAAAACCGAGCAGGGTCGGGACGAGAAGGAGCGCACGCCCCAGGTATTGATCTTCCCCGGTGGCGAGCTCAGCCCTTTCGTATTGACCCTGACCCAGCAGAATGAGGACGTGCGCTACCTGCGGACTGTCAAGGCGGATGAATTCGGTCGCTTGCGACTGCTGCAGGACGAGGAGGAAGAGGAGTGAACGCCCGTGGCATGACATTGCTTGAGGTCATGGTCGCACTGGCGGTGTTCGCCATCGCGGGTCTTGCCGTGATGAAAACCGCCAGCGAACACCTCTCTGCACTCAGTTATCTGGAAGAGAAGACGCTGGCGACCTGGGTGGTGGAAAACCAGTTGGTGCAGCAGAAACTCGAAGCCAAGTGGCCCGGCGACAGCTGGGTGGAAGGGGACGAGAAGATGGCTGGGCAGACCTGGTATTGGCGCTATCGCGGCGTCGCCACCGCCGACAACGACTTCAAGGCGCTGGATATGGAAGTGCGTATTGCCCCCAAGGCCGAGAGCCCTGTGGCCATGATCCGGACCTATATCAGCCGATGAACCTGGTCAACAACACCCAAATGAAGTCCCGTCAGGGCGGTTTTACTCTGCTTGAGATGCTGGTGGCCATCGCCATCTTCGCCAGCCTCAGCATGGGCGCCTATCAGGTGCTGCAGGGGGTGCTCACCAGTGACGAGGTGGCCAAGAAGAAAGAGGCCCGTCTCTCCGAGTTGCAGCTGGCCTTCACCCTGATGGAGCGGGACATCACTCAGATGGTACCCCGCAGTGGCCGTATCGATGGCGAGAACAACAAGGTGCTGCTGGCGGCGTCCCGTTTCGGCCAGCAGAGCGATGACTGGGGCATGGCCTTCATTCGCGGTGGCTGGCTCAATCCGGACGGTATGCTGCCACGCTCCGGTTTGCAGCGGGTTGGCTGGCGTCTCAAGGATCACAAGCTGGAGCGGCTGAGCTACCTCTATCCGGATCCGGTGATCGGCACAGAGCCGCGCATTCAGCCCATGCTGGATCGGGTGACGGCGCTGCGGCTCTATTTTTACGACAAGGGTGCCTGGAAGGAGGAGTGGACCCAGCGCAACGTGCTGCCTTACGGCCTGGCGGTGGAGCTGGATCTGGAGGATTACGGCACCATTCGTCGTCAGTTCCTCATCGGGGCCGGTGGCCAGAGGGCTGACAATGGTAATTGAGCGTCGTTTTACCCTGAGCGTCACTGAAGATGACGGCACAATTCGTCGCCGTCAGTGCCTGATAGGGGCCGGTGGCCAGCGAGCTGACAATGGCAACTAGGGGCAATCGGGGAGTGCACGCAGCCAGACCGGGTCGCCAGGGCGGCATGGCCCTGCTGGTAGTGCTGCTCATCTTGTCGGTGATGGTGATCATCGCCAGCAACATGAGCGGTCGCTTGCAGCTGGAACTGCGCCGCACCGGCAACCTCACTGCCGGCAAGCAGGCATGGTGGTATGCCATGTCGGCGGAAGCCCTGGTGAGCAAGGTGCTGACTCAGGATTTCAAAGACGATCCCAATGTGGTGAACCTGGGCCAGAACTGGGCCAGGCAGGATGCTGTCTTCCCGGTGGATGACGGCAAGCTGACCGGTCGGGTGCGGGATCTGCAATCCTGCTTCAACCTCAACAGCCTGAGCGTGCCCCTGAAAGACGGGGTGAGCGGCGATGACCTCGAGAAGCAGCCCTATCAGGTCAAGGCATTTCGCGCCCTGCTCAAGCAGCTCGACGTCGAGGATTACGAGGCGGTGCAGCTGACCGATGCCATCCGCGACTGGACCGACAAGGATACGGCGCTGGTCTCCAGCTACGGTGCCGAAGATGCCTATTACGAAGGGCTGACTCCCCCTTATCTGACCGCGAACCAGTGGATGATCAGCACGGATGAGCTGAGGGCAGTGCGCGGTGTGAGTGCCAAACTGTATGCCCGGCTGGCGCCCTATGTGTGCGCCTTGCCGACCGACAAGCTGGTGGTGAACATCAACACCATCAAGCCGGAGCAGGCCACGCTGCTGGTGGCGCTTTATCAGGACAAGATTGGTCTCGATGACGCCAAACGGGTGCTGACCAGCCGCCCCCAGAAGGGGTGGAAGGATAAGAAAGCGATGACGGATCAGATGCCGGTGCAGGTGAGCACCATCCAGGGGCTGGATACGGCGCTGGACGTCAAGAGCAGCTATTTCGAAGCCAAATTGATCGCCGAAGTCGGTGATACCCGGGCCAGGCTGGAGAGTGTCTTCGTGCGTGGCAAGGACAACAAGCTGGTGATGCTGCGCCGCCTCAGCGGTGGCGCCGAATAACAAACAGGTGTGGGTGACGGCTGATGGCCGAACCCGCTCTGAATCCGTATTGGACAGCAGCCAAAGGCTGCGCTCCCGCCCATCCCCTGGATGCGGACGGGAATGGCAGGAGAGATATTTGTGAGCGAGAGTCTGGTCATCCGTCTGGGGACCAATGCGCAGCAACCGGTCGAGTGGCTGGTGTGGTCGGCGAAGGAGGAGGAGATCATTGCCTCCGGTACCCTGGCCTCGGCCCATGCCCTCGGCGAGCTGCGGGAGCGTGCCGGTGGCCGCCCCGTGGTGACCCTGGTGCCGGGCAGCGACCTTATCTTCCGGCGGGTGAGCCTGCCGGGCAAATACAGTCGCCAGGCCGCGGCTGCCTTGCCCTATCTGCTGGAGGAGCAAATCGCCTCCGATGTGGATGAGCTGCATCTGGTGGTGCTGGGCCACGAGGGCCACGATGTGGACCTGATGGCGGTCGACAAGGAGAAGATGCAGACCTGGCTGGGCTGGCTGGAGGCGGCGGGCCTCAAGAGCCAGCAACTGCTGCCGGACGTGCTGGCGCTGCCTCAGGCCGCCGACGGCTGGTCAGCCCTGCAACTGGGCAAGGAGTGGCTGCTGCGCCAGGGCCCTTGCCAGGGCATAGTGGCCGACGAGCCGCTGCTGGCCATGTTGCTGGCGGTCGAAGCCGAACCGGTTACCATCCACAGCCATACCCCGGTACCGCCGATCCTGACTGCCAACTGGCAGGCGGCAGATCCCGAACTGCCCATGCTGCTGCTGGCCAAAGGGGCGTTGAACTGTCAGGCCAACTTGTTGCAGGGCCCCTACCGGCCGCAAACCGAATACTCCCGTTACTGGTTGCAGTGGCGCAAGGTGGCCGTGGTCGCCGGCTTGCTGCTGTTGGTGGCGCTGACCCAGCGCGGTGTGCATCTCTATCAGCTGGCGGAGCAGGACAAGGCTCTCAAGGCCGAGATCCGGCAGGTCTACACCCGTATCTTCCCGGGGGAGACCCGCATCGTGAACGTGCGCAGCCAGATGGCTCAGCACCTCAAGTTGCTGGGGCAGACCCCGCAGGATGGCGTGCTCTTGTTGCTGACCGAACTGGCACCCACCTTCGCCGAGGTGCCGGGTCTCAAGCCGCAGGTGTTGCGCTTCGACGCCGCCCGGGGCGAGCTGAGATTGCAGGTGACGGCACCCGGTTTCACCGAGATAGAGCGTTTTCGCGAGCTGGCGGGCAAGCGTTTCGAGGTGCAGCAGGGTGAGGTGCGCAGCACAGAAGGCAAGGTTGAAGGGGCACTGGTGCTGAAGGGTAAATCATCATGATGGACAAACTACAAGGCTGGTGGCGCAGCATCAGCGCCCGCGAGCAGCGGCTGGTGGCCGTGGGTGGCAGCTGCCTGCTGATCGGGCTCTGCTACTGGGTCGTCTGGCAGCCCATTGCCAACCGCATCGCCGAGCGCGAGCGGCAGGTACTGAGTCAGCAACAGACGCTCGCTTGGCTGAAAGAGAAGGGGGAAGAGGTGCTGGCGATGCAGGGCGGTCAGGGCCGTCAGCTTGACACCAGCGGCACCCTTGAAGGGGTGGTTAACCGCACTGCCTTCAACCAGAAAATCAAGATTGCCCGTCTGCAACCCCAGGGTCAGGAGCTGCAGGTGTGGATCGACACAGTGTCGTTCGATGATCTGCTGATCTGGCTGGCGAGCCTCGCCGATCAGCACGGTGTCCAGGTGCAGGTCATAGAGGTGGCCCGTGAGAATCTGGCTCCGGGCCTGGTCAAGGTCAGACGCTTGCAGTTGAGTCGTCCCCAATGACATCCAGCGGGCTGAGTGCCGCCGAGTGCCCGGTATTTCGTCCCTGTGGGGCTCCGGGCTTGGTTAAGGCCAGACATTTTCAGTTGAGTCATTTTCTATGAAGAAAAAAGTACTGATCGCCGCCCTGTTTCTGGTGGCCTATCTCGGTTTTCTGTTGGTGAAGCTGCCCGCTACTCTGGTGGTACGCCATCTGCCGTTGCCGCCCAACCTGGTGCAGCTGGAAGGGGTGAGCGGTACCCTCTGGAACGGCCAGGTCGCCCGGCTGCAATATGCCAGCGAGTCGCTGACCCAGCTGCGCTGGGAGCTCAACGGCTGGTCACTGCTGCGTTTCGCCCCCGAGGTCTCTCTGCGTTTCGGCGATCGCAGCGGCCTCAATGGCCAGGGTGTGGTCGGCTGGAATGGCGCCGCCTTTGGTCGCGACATTACCCTCAATGTGCCCGCGCCCTGGGTGCTGGATCGGGTACCTATGCGGCTGCCGTTCCCGCTGACGGTGGCGGGTCAGTTGCAGCTCAAGGTCGATCAGTTTGCCCAGGGCAACCCCTGGTGTGACAACCTTTACGGCAATCTCTATTGGTATGGCGCCGATGCAGACACCTCGGCCGGCAAGCTGCCGCTGGGTGATCCCGAGATCAAGCTGACCTGCATCGACTCCCGTCTGGTGGCCGAACTCAAGCAGAGCTCGGAGGCGGTGCAGGTGATGGGCAAACTGGAACTGCAGGCCAATCGCCAGTACCTGTTCCAGGGCTCTCTCAAACCTGGCCCTGAGCTGCCGGAAGAGATGAAGCAGGGATTGCCCTTCCTCGGTCAACCCGACGGTCAGGGCCGTTTCCCGCTGCGCTACCAGGGGCGTATCTGACGATACTGTCTGGTGTTGTGGACGCATGATGAAAATAACCCCGCTTCGGCGGGGTTATGTCGTTATGGGGTTTGTATGTCGCCAACCGGCGCCGTGATCAGGTGGTTCAGAAAGAGATTGAACAGCTCGGCCCGCGAGCCGAGCCGCAGCTTGCCATAGAGGTGCTTGCGGTGATTCTTTACAGTGCCGCAGCCAATCCCGAGCGCAGCGGCAATCGCCTCGGTATCCAGCCCCTGCAGCAGCAACTCCGCCACCTGCCGTTCCCGACGGGTAAGCCGATCGCCCCCCACACTTGCCATCGCCTGTTCCACTGCACTCTTGAGGCTGGCGCTGTCCGGCGGCGCGCTGCTCTGGGCCAGCAGCGGCTGGCTCTGCTGCCACTGCTGACGACACAGCGAATGTACCAGCGGAAACAGCTGCTCCAGCCTCGCCAGCTCGTTCTGGCTGAGGGTACTGCGCTTGTCGAGGCGACCGAGAAACAGCATCAGCGTCAGTCCGTCCCGTACCGGCAGGATCAGCCCCACCTCCTCCTGCCAGCCGGTGGCCTGATAGAAGTGATGGCGATATTCAGGATCGAGCCGCCCTTGTGACACTTGTGCCAAAGTCCAGACGCCGGCAGGCAAGCCCTGCTCCAGCGCCTGCATAAAGGGATCCTGACTGAAGTGGCTGGTGAGATAGCGATCAAACAGCAGGGCCCGCTGGTGGCTCAGGTTGTCGTAGAGGTAGACGGGCCTTTGCCCCACCCCGAGCAGCAGGGCGCAATCGAACTCCACCTGCTGCTGGATCAGGCGCACCAGCGCCGCAGGAAAGGCGCTGCTGTGCAGGGCATCGACCACCTCGGTCATGCTGCGGGTCAGGGTATCTGTGGCGAATGGCTGGGTCATTGTCGTTGAGTCATGGTGGTGGGTTCCCGGTGGCGGGGAGCATCTCCCCACTATGGCTGGATGCTAGCACGAGAGTGACAAAACTGTCCCTCAGGGGACATATTCGCCACGGGCCAGAACGGCGAGGATGACGGCTTTTCCCCCTGCTGTTGGAGAACCCATGATCAACCCCCACCTGCTCGATGAGCTGACCGAGCGCGGCCTTGTGGCCCAGAATTCCGACCCGGCGGCCCTGGCCGACCACCTCGCCACCCCGCGCACCGTCTATTGCGGGTTCGATCCCACCGCCGGCAGCCTGCAGATCGGTCATCTGGTGCCGCTCTTGATGCTGCGCCGCTTCCAGCTGGCAGGCCACACCCCGGTGGCACTGGTGGGCGGTGCGACCGGCCTTATCGGCGATCCCAGCTTCAAGGCGACCGAGCGCAGCCTCAACAGTGCCGATACCGTGCTGGGCTGGGTGGCCAGCCTGTCGGCCCAGATCAAGGCGCTGCTGCCCACCGATGAAGGCCTGTCGGCCCCGCAACTGGTCAACAATGGCGACTGGATGGGACAGATGTCCGCCCTCGATTTTCTGCGGGATATCGGCAAGCACTTCTCGGTCAACGCCATGCTGGCACGGGAATCGGTGCGCCAGCGGCTGGCCCGCCCGGATCAGGGCATCTCGTTCACCGAGTTCTCCTACGCCCTGCTGCAATCCTACGATTTTGCGGTGCTGCACCAGCGGCTCGGCTGCACCCTACAGATTGGCGGCAACGACCAGTGGGGCAATATCACCAGTGGCATGGATCTCACCCGCCGCCTCCATCAGGCGCAGGTGCACGGCATGACGTTGCCGCTTATCACCAAGGCGGACGGCACCAAGTTCGGCAAGACGGAGGGGGGCGCCGTCTGGCTGGATCCTGCGCTCACCTCTCCTTACGCCTTCTACCAGTTCTGGCTCGGCACCGCGGATGAGGATGTCTACCGCTTCCTGCGCTATTACAGCTTTATGTCGCTGACCGAGATTGATGCGCTGGAGGCGGAAGATGCCAAGCGGCAGGGGCGCAAGCAGGCCCAGCAGGTGTTGGCAAATGAGCTGACCGAACTGGTGCATGGCAAGGCGGCGCTGGCGGCGGTGCAGCGTATCAGTGAGCTGCTGTTTCGCGGCGACGTGGCGCGCCTTGGCGAGAGCGATCTGGCCCAGCTGGCGCAGGATGGCATGCCGAGCAGCACGGTCAGCGGCGAGCTCGATCTGGCCCAGCTGGCGCAGGATGGCATGCCGAGCAGCACGGTCAGCGGCGAGCTCGATCTGGTCAGCCTGCTGGTCAGCTGCGGTTTGGCGAACTCCAAACGCATCGCCCGCGAGCTGCTGGCGGCGGGGGCCATCAGCCTCAATGGCACCATCAGGCAGGATGAGCAGCTCAGTGCCGAGGATCGGCTGTTTGACCGCTACCTGCTGCTGCGTAGGGGCAAGAAGCAGTACCAGCTGGTGGCGTGGTTGGGCTAGCCAGCTTCCCGACATCAACGAGAAAGGGCTGCCCGGGCAGCCCTTTCCATTGTGCGTCCCCGTCTCTACCCCAACAGCCGAATCACGCTGTCAGCGGCAGCAATTCGGCGTAGTCACGGAATACATCGGGGAGGGTGGTGAATCCTGTCCCCGTATCGGTATCAAGTAGTCAGTGGTAGCAGTTCGGCGTAGTCACGGAATACATCGGGGAGGGTGGTGAATCCTGTCCCCGTATCGGTATCAAGTAGCCAGCGGCAGCAGTTCGGCGTAGTCACGGAATACATCGGGGAGGGTGGTGAATCCTGTCCCCGTATCGGTATCAAGTAGTCAGCGGCAGCAGTTCGGCATAGTCACGGATCGCCGGGAAGGCGGTGATGTGCTGCTCGGGCTGGCAACTGTCCGGATTCTGGATGGCAAGCTGATAGCCGATGCCGTAGTCGGCGGCGGCCCGCAGGATCCGCTCGCTGTCATCCACAAACAGGGTACGGGCCGGATCGAACGCCAGCCGCTCGGCCAGCGCCTGCCAGCAGTGCTGGCTCTCCTTCGACCAGCCCAGTTCGTGGGTGCTTACCATCAAATCCAGATGCCCGGCGAGGCCGAGCCGCGCATCCTTGACCGACAGGCTGGCGGGGTGGGCGTTGGTAAACAGCACCAGCTGCTTGCCCGCCGCCCGCAGCTCGGCAAGGAAGGGGATGACGTTGGGCCGCCACTGGATCTTCTCCAGGATCTCCTGCTTGAGGGCGCGAATATCCAGCCCCAGGGTCTGGCTCCAGTAATCCACACAGTACCAGTCGAGGGTGCCGCTGACGGCGTGATAGTGGGCATCGATCTGTGTCCTGGCTTGGTCCAGCGGCAGGTCGAGTCGCTCTGCGTAGTGTGCCGGCACCAGTTGTTGCCAGAGGTGGTTGTCAAAATGGAGATCGATAAAGGTGCCATCCATATCGAGCAAAACAGTATCTATCTGGTGCCAGGGCAGCTGGGTCGGCATGGGGCCTCTTGGTGTCAATATTCGGGAGGAAAACGGGGCGGCATTATAACGGATTTTTCCGTCCGTTTTCCCGCCCTTGCCCCGTGGTGTTCGGTGTGGGAGTCGTTTACTCTTGAAGCACTATTTTTTAACGAGCAGCCAACGCCCGATGAGTGACCACCACAAGAGCAAGCCCGAGCATATCTGTGCCGAGACCCTGGATCTCGACAAGAACAAGCCGGAGATCCTCAAGGCCGAGATAGTGGCCGAGAGCCGGCTGTTCAAGGTGGAATCCCTGCACCTCAAATTCTCCAATGGCGAGGAGCGAGTCTATGAGCGGATGCGGGGTGGCAACCGGGGCGCCGTCATGGTGGTGCCTCTGTATGACGCTCACACCCTGCTGCTGGTGCGCGAGTATGCGGCTGGTACTCACTCTTACGAGCTGGGCTTTCCCAAGGGGCTGATCGACCCGGGTGAGAACGCCTTCGAGGCGGGCAACCGGGAGCTGATGGAGGAGGCCGGTTTTGGCGCCAACAGCCTGATCCCCCTCAAGCAGGTGTCACTGGCGCCGGGTTACTTCTCCAGCCGGATGGACATACTCCTGGCGAGGGATCTCTTCCCCGAGCAGCGAGTCGGCGATGAACCCGAGCCTCTGGAGGTGATCCCCTGGCCGCTCAACCGGATTGATGAATTGCTGGCGCGTTCCGACTTTACCGAGTCGCGCAGCATCAGTGCCCTGCTGCTGGCCCAGAAGTGGCTGGCGGAGCAGGAAAACTAGCCCGAACGTGGGCAAAGGCAATAAAAACAGAGGATAACAAGATGCAGGAGTTGTTGGCCTGGGTTCCAGGGGTCAAGGAGATCGCCCGCGAAGCGGGACGTATCCTTCACGAAATCTATCACGGCGGTCAGTTCGAGCGTCAGCTGAAGGAGGATGCGACCCCGGTCACCAGTGCCGATCTTGCTGCCGATGCCTACCTCAAACAGGCGCTGTCGGCGCTCACCCCCCATGTACCCGTGCTGACCGAAGAGGCGGCCGATGTGCCCTTCAGTCAGCGATCCAACTGGCGGCAGTACTGGCTGGTGGATCCCCTCGACGGCACCGGTGAGTTCATTGCCGGCAGCGGCGATTTCGCCACCCTGATCGCGCTGGTTCGGGACAACGTGCCGGTGCTCGGTGTTATCTACGCCCCCGAGTCTGACGTGCTCTACTGGGCGGTGCGTGGTCACGGCGCCTTCAAGGAGGTGAACGGCGAGACCTTGCCCATCAGCGCGATGCATCACGAACATGACCAGCCAGACTCTCTGGTGGTGGCCATCAGCCGTCGCCAGAAGCTGGAGAATCTCACCCGCCGCCTCAATCCGGCCATCAACTACGAGCTGATCCCGCTCGGTTCCAGCTCCCTCAAGTCCTGCCTGGTGGCGGAAGGGGCTGCCGATTGCTATGTGCGACTCGGCCCCACCGGCGAGTGGGATACCGCCGCTGCCCAGTGCATCGTCGAGGCGGCTGGTGGCCGTATCCTCAGCCTGGCGTTGCAACCGCTCAGCTACAACGAAACCGAGTCGCTGGAGAACCCGGACTTCATAGTGATGGGAGATCCGGATCTCGCCTGGGGCACTATCCTCGCTCACTGAGTTGGCTGACATTTCACTGCAAGACTCAATCAGGCGACCTCATGGTCGCCTGATTTTTTGGTGTGATCCGCTGCTTTTATCCGGCACGAATAGGAGTATCCACTGGAAAAGAACGTGAATGACAGTGGAACGTCATCATCGAGCGGGAAGATTTGGCATGGATTTTCAGGTAATCCTGCGAACGATCATTTGGTCAAAATAAAAAAGTGAGTATGAATTTAAATTTGGATTTATATATCGCATTTTTTATGCTTTGTAGTTTTACACGATTATCCAATCCCGATTGAATTCCCTATCTCACTGGCTTGAGCGCGTTATGGTAGTGATATGTTTCAGTCCCTTATTTTGAGAATTAAATCCTGATAAACCACAATATGCTCAGATTAAAACACTGACAAAAAGTGGATTAGTAATGAGTTTATCTGTAGATGTCGTCAAGGAGCTGTCTGCTTCCCAGCCAGCCGTTACCAGCACTGCCCGTTGGCGCAGTCATGATACCCACTGGGTGATCAGCCTGTTTGGCACCGCCGTCGGCGCCGGCATACTCTTTCTGCCCATCAATCTGGGTCTGGGCGGTATCTGGCCCTTGGTCATAGTCGCCGTACTGGCCGGTCCCATGACCTTCCTGGCTCACCGCGGGCTGGCCCGCTTTGTGCTTTCTTCCTCCCGTCCCCATGCTGATTTCACCGAGGTGGCCGAGGAGCACTTCGGCAAGATGGCCGGTCGGCTCATCTCGGCGCTCTATTTCCTCTCCATCTTCCCGATACTGCTTATTTACGGCGTCGGGTTGACCAACACGGTCGAGAGCTTCATGGTCAACCAGCTCGGTATGGCGACCCCGAACCGGGTGATGCTCTCCGGCATGCTGGTATTTGCCATGATCGCCGTGATGATGGCCGGGGAGAAAGCGATGCTGCGCGCCTTTGCCTTCATGGTCTATCCGCTGGCAGCCATTCTGGCGGCGCTCTCCTGCTATCTCATTCCCCAGTGGCAGTGGCCGGAAGTCACCGCCTTTGATGGCGGCAGTTTCCTCAATACCGTCTGGCTGGCGCTGCCGGTGACAGTGTTTGCCTTCAGCCACGCCGCCGCCATCTCCGGCTTTGCCAATGTGCAGCGGCGGGAATATGGCGAGCAGGCGGAGGCCAAGAGCGGCCTGATCCTGCGCAACACCACCGTCATGCTGGTGGGCTTCGTGCTCTTCTTCGTCTTCTCCTGCGTGCTGAGCCTCACTCCGGCTCAGCTGGCCGAAGCCAAGGCCCAGAACGTCTCAGTGCTCTCCTATCTTGCCAACATCACCGACAACCCTGTGATAGTGACGCTGGGGCCGCTCATCGCCTTTATCGCCATCAGCTCCTCCTTCCTCGGTCACTTCCTCGGTGCCCGCGAGAGCCTCAAGAGCCTGATTGCCAAGCCCACCGGCCTGTCGCTGGCCAAGGCGGACAAACTCGGCATCGCCCTGATGTTCTTTGCCATCTGGGGGGCCGCTGTTATCAACCCGGGTATCCTGGGTCTGATGGAGACCCTCTCCGGCCCCGTTATCGCCATGATCCTCTTCATCATGCCGGTGATAGCGGTCTACAAGGTGGAGGCGCTGGCCCGCTTCCGCCAGGGCTGGACCAACGGCTTCATCCTGCTGACCGGGTCGCTGGCGGTCTCGGCGCTGATCTTCAGCCTGTTGAAGTAACAGCGAGCTGCGGCAACAAAATGAGAGAGGCGACCCCTGGGTCGCCTCTCTTTTTTCATGGGGCCAAGGGCATCAGCCCAGCTTGGCGCCGTTCTCCACCGCCTGCTCAGGGATGGCCATCACAACCGCACCGTCAGCCCGGTAGAAACCGGTCAGCAGAAACTCCGACTGGATGGGGCCTATCTGTTTGGGGGGAAAGTTCACCACGGCGACTATCTGGCGCCCCACCAGATCCTCCGGCTGATAGAGATCCGTTATCTGGGCGCTGCTCTTGCGTACCCCGAGCTCGGGACCGAAATCCGCCCACACCTTGTAGGCGGGCCGGCGTGCCTCGGGGAAGGGCTCGACCCGCACCAGGGTGCCCACTCTCAGCTCTATCATCTCGAACTGCTGCCAGCTTATGGTCTGCATCTTGGCTCCTCGTTTCATACACCTTGCATTGGCCTCAGCATGCCTCGAAACGGCGCTGGCTGTCTTCGGTGGCTGGCCGCCCTGTTACGGCAAAAGGCCGTTTTGCTTGCGCCAGAGGGAAGGGGTCAGCCCGCTCTCGGTCAGGAAGCGCTCGGCGAAGGCTCCCTGATTCTGGTAGCCGCAGCGACTGGCGATCTCGCCTATGGGCAGTTGGGTGTGGGAAAGCAGGGTGCGTGCCAGTGTCATGCGCCGTGCCCGTATGTAGTGGGAGACGCTCATCCCCAGCTGCTGGCGAAAGGTGTGCTTGAACTGACTCTGACCGAGGCAGGCGATGGCGGCGAGCTGCTCATTGCCAAGGGGCTCGGCGAGGTGGGCCTCGATATGGCGCTGCACCTTGAGGATACGGGCGGCAAGGCGAGGAGGAACAGAGGAGTGCATTTCTTGCCCTTGTGCCAGCAGGGAGAGCCACACCTGCTCCATCCCGGCGACCTGTCTCCCCTCGGCCACCATGCGGTGCAGGAAGGCGAGGTAGTGGCGCTGGGGCTCGTCCAGCTCGATAAAGGGGCGGGCCGCCAGATCGCCGGGGAGCCAGTCGCTCTCCTGCACCAGAAACGAGAGGGCCGGATCGGCGGCGTAGTCGTGCCGCTCGCCGGGGGCTATCACGCAGATAAAACCGGGGGCAAGGCGACGTCCCTGGCCCTGCACCTCGATCTCGAGGGGGCCGTCCAGGGGGATCACCAGCTGGGTGAAGTCGTGGCTGTGGCTGCTGATGTCGCTCTGGTAGTGGCGCAGGCTGAAGGGGGAGGCGGTAGATAGCAATGACGCGGCCTGGGGCCGCGTCATCTTCAAAGAGGGATTGCTGTTTGGCATAGGTCGCAGGTATTACTCTGCGTCGAAATCTTCGATCTCTTTGCCCAGCGCTTCCATGATGGCGCGCACCTCGGCGGGGACGCTGTCCGGATGATCCTTGCGCAGATCGTCGTCGCAGGGCAGCGGCTGACCGGTGAAAGCGTGCAGGAAGGCTTCACAGAGCAGCTCACTGTTGGTCGCATGACGCAGGTTGTTCACCTGGCGACGGGTGCGCTCATCGGTCAACACCTTCAACACCTTGAGCGGGATCGAGACGGTAATCTTCTTGACCTGTTCGCTCTTCTTGCCGTGTTCTGCGTAGGGGCTGACGTAGTCGCCGTTCCACTCTGTACCCATGATTCACCTGTTCTCATTTGGCCGTGAGCGCGGATTTTAACCCTTAAGGAAATTAATGGCAATCCAACAGCAAAGCCATTTAGACGTCCAGAAGTGTTGACGGCTTTTTTGCAGTGGCGTAGTGTGGTTCACCATGAGCCAGCAATGGCGGGGATGAGTGTGGCAGAGAAACCGCAGACACAGTCCCGAGACGCATCAAGGAGAGCGGAAATGACCCACCAGGCTACCCTGCCGGTACGTTGCATCGGAAATCGAGCCGGATCAATCGCCCAGTCACAAAGCCAAGGAGAGCAGCATGAGTCATAAGGCCACCCTGGCGGTACGCACCGGGATTGAAACAGACACGCAGCACGGTGCCGTGGTGCCGCCCATCTACCTCTCCAGCAACTACACATTTGCCGACTTTGGCGAGCCTCGTCAATACGATTATGCCCGCTCCGGCAACCCGACCCGCACCAATCTGGCGGACGCCCTGGCGGCGCTGGAAGGGGGGGCTGGCGCCGTTGTGACCGGCACTGGCATGGGGGCCATCCATCTGGTAACCACGGCTCTGCTCAAGGCGGGGGATCTGCTGATCGCCCCGCACGACTGTTACGGCGGTACCTGGCGCCTGTTCGAGTATCTGGCTGCCAAGGGCCACTATCGGGTGCAGTTTGTCGATCAGGGTGATGAGGCCGCACTGGCAGAGGCGCTGACACAGAAGCCGGCGCTGGTGTGGGTGGAGACCCCTTCCAACCCCTTGCTGCGGGTAGTGGACATCCCCGCCATCGCCGCCGCCTCCCATGAGGTGGGTGCTCAGGTGGTGGTGGACAACACCTTCCTCTCTCCGCTGCTGCAACAGCCGTTGTCGCTGGGTGCCGATGTTGTGGTGCACTCCACCACCAAGTACATCAATGGCCACTCCGATGTGGTGGGGGGTGTGGCCATTGCCAAAGATCCCGCGCTGGCTGAATCACTGGTGTGGTGGGCCAACTGTCTGGGACTCACCTCCGGCGCGTTCGACTCCTACCTCACCCTGCGCGGCCTGCGCACCCTGGCTCCCAGATTGCGCGCCCATCAGGAGAACACGGACCGCATTCTCGCCTTCCTGCAGCAACAGCCGCTGGTCAAAAAAATCTATCATCCCAGCCTGCAGAGCCATCCAGGCCATGATATTGCGCGCCGTCAACAGTCCGGCTTCGGCGCCATGCTAAGTTTTGAACTCGATTGCAGCGAGGCGGGATTACGCACCTTCCTCGCGGCCCTCACCCTCTTCTCGGTAGCCGAGTCTCTCGGCGGGGTGGAGAGTCTGGTGGCCCATCCGGCCAGCATGACCCACAGGGCCATGACACCGGCGGCGCAGCAGGCGGCGGGCATCAGCGCCCAGCTGCTGCGTCTGTCGGTGGGTATTGAACACGGTGAAGATCTGGTGGCCGATCTGGCTCAGGCTTTTGAACAGGCGCAGCTGGCAGAACAGGTGGCGAAGTAATGGAACAGCAGCAAGGAGATATAGCGGTGGCAACACAAGCAGGGTTGAAGCGGCGGCAGGTACACAAGTTCGGTGGCAGCAGTCTGGCGGATCCGGTCTGCTATCGCCGGGTCGCCGCTATCGTCGAACAGCAGGTTGGCGGGGATGAGCTCGTCGTGGTCTCCGCCGCCGGCAAGACCACCAACCGCTTGATCCAGCTGGTGGAGCTGGCCGATGCGGGGGATGAGGCGGCCGGTGAAGCCATCTCTGCGCTGCAAGCCTATCAGCAGAGCCTCATCGATGGCCTGCTGGAGGGAGAGCTGCAGCTCGATCTCAGCCAGCAGCTGGCCGACGACATGCAGCTGATCGCCAAGACCCTGGAGGGGCAGTTTGACCGCTTCGCCCGCAATGGCCTGCTCGCCTTTGGCGAAGTGTGGTCGGCGCGCCTGCTGGCCGCCCTGCTCACCAGCCGCGGTGAGAAGGCCATCTGGCTCGATGCTCGCAGCTTCCTGCGCGCCGAGGATGGTGCCCTGGTCAAGGTGGATACGGCCCTTTCCAGTGAACTGCTCAAGGCCCGTCTGGCCGAACATGCCGGTCGCATCGTGGTGACAGGT
>Ga0115550_1001387_pt1 | contig 18159 bp, 18 predicted proteins | sample COGITO_mtgs_1005_FD_87177 | JGI IMG/M metagenome (GOLD analysis project Ga0115550, IMG submission 87177) | Pelagic marine microbial communities from North Sea - COGITO_mtgs_100511 | ecosystem: Environmental > Aquatic > Marine > Epipelagic | place: Germany:Helgoland, sampling site Kabeltonne... | reverse complement strand
CGATAAAGCCGGTGTCGATGGCATAGCTGCGACCACCCTGGCTCACATCGACGGTCGCTGTGTGGCCGCCCAGAGTGGGCGCGGCCTCAAACAGGGTAACGTCGTGCAACCTGTGCAGCAGAAAACCGGCGGTGAGGCCCGAGATACCCGAGCCGACGATGGCAATCTTTTTCTTCATGAATGGCGTCCTTTCGAAACAAGCGAGCTGCCAAGGCGCAGCCACAACCACACCGGCAGCGCCCCCAACGCGCGCAGCAGCCAGATAAAGCGGCTGGGGAAGTGGATCTGATGCCGACCCGCAGCAAGCCCGGTCATGATGACCCGGGAGGCTTGCTCCACCGGCACCAGACAAGGCATGGGAAAATCATTCTTGGCGGTAAGTGGCGTCTGTACAAAGCCGGGGCGGATCAGGGTCACCGCGATTCCCCTGGCCTTGAGATCGAGTCGCAAGGTGGCAGCCAGATAGTCGAGTGCCGCCTTGGAGGCGCCATAGGCTTCGGCCCTTGGCAGCGGCAACCAGCTCACCGACGAGCTGACGATGGCGAGCCGCGCCCCCTCGCCAAGCAGCGGCAAAAAGGCGGTAAGCGCATGGCCGGTAGCGATGAGGTTGGTCTCGATCACCCTGGCGAACAGATCGCCGTCAAAGCCGTCCGCCACATCCATGTATTCGCAGTTGCCCGCATTGAGGATCAGCAGATCGAGGGGTGGCAAGCTGGCCGCCACCTCTGCCATGGCAACCGCATCCCGTGCATCGAACTGCAAGGGGGTGATGCCGTCTAGGGCCAACTGCGCCAGCCGCTCGCCATCGCGACCACAACCCCATACTTGCCAGCCCGCCTGCCGGTAATCCATCGCCAACTGGCGACCCAGCCCGGAGCTGGCACCCGTGATCAGTACACGTCCGCTCATGATCCCAACCTCCCCTTGATGGTGCGCACCAGGGCGCCCAGCAGCGGCAACTGCTCGTAGAGCATGGCGCCGAGATCGAAGTAGTCGCGATGCAGACACACCTTGTCTGCATCGTCGAACTCAAGCCGGGTGGCCCCCTCAACCCTCACCGGCTGACCCGCGGCCAGTCTTGGGTGAGAGAAGGTCATGACCCAGCTGATCCAGGCCTCACGACCCTGTTGCTGCTGACTGGTTATCTCGAAGCGGCAATAAGCGAGGCGCTGGTACATGGCAGCAAAGTAGTCGGTGAGCGCGGCCAGCCCGTCGATGCGGTGCGCCGGATCGATGAAGATCACCTGCTCGGCATAAACCTCTGGCAAGCGGTGCAGTTGCTGCTTGTCCAGTTGCTGGTAAAGGGCAATAAAGCGGGCCAGCGGCTCCTTCATCCTATTTCTCCAGATTTCGAAACATCTCGATGGCTTTCACCCGTGCAAGGGCGTGATCCACCATGGGTGCCGGATACCCCCTTCCTCCTTTGAGTCGCAACCAATCATGAGGCTGATGCACGTAGGCGGTGGGAATATCGGCCAGTTCAGCTACCCAGGTACGGATAAAGTCTCCTTGTGGATCAAATCGTTGCCCCTGAGTGGTGGGATTGAACACCCGAAAGTAGGGGGCCGCATCGGCGCCTGTGCCTGCGGCCCATTGCCAGCCACCGTTGTTGGCCGCCAGATCCCCGTCAATCAGCTGGCTCATGAAGTAATCTTCCCCGAGGCGCCAGTGGATATGCAGATCCTTGGTGAGGAAGCTCGCCACTATCATCCGCAACCGGTTGTGCATCCAGCCGGTGGCATTGAGGCAGCGCATGGCCGCATCGACGATGGGATAACCGGTACGTCCCTCGCACCAGGCGGCAAAGGCCACGGGATCCCAGCTCCAGGGCAGAGCCGCGGTCTCGGGTTTGAAGGGCTGGTTCATGGAGAGAGTTGGCACCAGCACCAGCAGATGACGATAAAATTCGCGCCAGACAAGTTCGTTGAGCCAGACGAAACCGGGTTGTGCCTTGGATTGAGGCCGGTGGCCGAGCCGTTGTTGCAGCGCCCCGACGCACTGGCGCGGACTTATGATGCCAGCGGCCAGATAAGGCGAGAGGATGGAGGTGCCCGCCTGCGCCGGAAAGTCCCGGGTCTCCCCATAGTCAAACACCGCCTGTTCCAGAAAGCCGTGCAGACGGCGCTGAGCTTCCGCCTCCCCCACTGGCCAGCGGGTATCCGGCGTTACGTCGCCGAGCACCCCATAGCTCCATTCCCTCTCGGCCAGCGGTTGCCACGGCAGCGGCTCGGCGCGCGGAGCGGGAGCGCGATGAATGACGAAGCCGTCCTCCTCCAGCGCCTTGAGCCAGGCGCGGCTGAAGGGGGTAAAGACCTTGAACATCTCCCCCGACCCGGTCAGCACCCGTCCCGGTGGCAGCACGCAGCAGCCGTTGAACCAGTGGCAGCTCACCTCTTGTTCGGCCAGCATGGCGCTGACGGCCAGGTCGCGGCGCTGCTCGTCGATCTCGATGGCCTGATTGGCATACAGCTGGCTGACACCCAGATCGTGACTGAGGCTCGCCAACGCCGTTGGCATCTCGGCAAAGGTCTCCACTCGCAGCAGATGGAGCGGGATGCCGAGCGCCGCCAGCGCCCTGCCCAGCTCATCCACCTGCGCCAGCAGGAACTGCTGACGGATAGGGGCCATCTTGTGCTGCTGCCACTGGGTCGGAGAGATGACAAACAGGGCGGCCACCTCTCCCGCCTCGGCGCAAGCGTGTCGCAAAGCCGGATTGTCGGCGAGGCGCAAGTCATTGCGAAACCAGACCAGCTTCATGATGCCTTCCTCCCGCGACTGCGCTTGCCCTGGACTGGTGTCTCTGCCGACTGTGCAGCCAGCCAGTCGGCAAGGGTGGGATGCCACCCCTGGGTCGCCAGCCACTGGGCGTCATAGAGACTGCCCAGCTCACCAAACAGACAAGTACCATCGGGCCAGCTGGCGGTCAGCTCCTGCTTGCCAAGTCCGGCCCCCAGCAACACCAGCCAGGGCGTCATGGCACGTCCTTCGAGCAAGGTGGCCAGCCTGGGCTCGACGGCCCCCAGCAGTTGCACCTCATAACCCTGGCTTACCAGCTCATAGGCGCTCCAGACCAAGTCGAGGGGACCAAGCTGCCCCCAGCTTGCGAGGGTAACCGGGCGTCCCTTCTCTTGTTCTATGAGGTGGCGAGCGAAGCGGGTATGGAGCCAGCCCAGCCAGACCTGTTGCAGCAGCTCGCCATCGGGCCGCTCACGCCACAGGCCGAGCAGTTGATCCACCAAGGGTTGCAGCACCCGGCTGCGCACCAGCTCGAACGGATAGCTCGCCAGCAGTTCGTTAAGCTGCGCTTCGACCTTGCGCTGATTGAAACCAAGCACAGCCTGGCTGATCTGCTCCAGGGTCTGCTGCCAGTGCTCGCTGACCAGCTGGGTCTGAGGCTCACTCAACAGTCCCTTGACCTGACCTATGCTCACCCCCCGCTCCAGCCAGCTCAGGATCTCGCCGATCTGGCGAATATCCTGCTCGCTGTAGAGGCGGTGCCCCTTCTCGGTACGGGCCGGTTGCACCAGCCCGTAACGGCGCTGCCAGGCACGCAGGGTGACGGGGTTGACACCGGTCAGGCGGGAAACATCGCGGATGGGATAGATCCCCTCATCCGGCTGGGTGACATCATCTTGTTTGGGTAGGTCAGACATAACGACTTCCATTCAATCTATGGGGCGCCCCGGCCCAAGGGGCCGGGGTCGCAAACAGGGATCAGAGCCCGTAGCGCAGCTTGAGCGTATCGGGATGAGGATTGAGATAAACCTGCCCGGACAGATAGGGATTGGGGTATTCGCGCAGGTAGTGGCGGATCAGGGTCAACGGCACCAGCAGCGGGAAAATGCCGGTGCGGTACTTGTCGATGGTCTCGGCCAGCTCCTGCTTCTGGGAAGGAGTCAAGACCCGCTTGAAGTAGCCCTGCAGGTGCATGAGCACATTGGTGTGGCTGCGGCGATTGGCTCTCAGGGTCAGCGCTGTCATCAGCCCCTTGATATAACTGTCGGCCACCTCCTGCAAGTTGGCCTTGCCAAGGTTGCCAAGCAGTTTGCCCAGCGCCCGATAGTGGGTAGTGGCGTGAGAGAGCACCAGATACTTGTAGCGGGAGTGGAACCGGATCAGGGCAGCGGCCGTCAGCCCCTGGGCGCAGAGTTGCTGCCAGTCGTGGTAGGCGAAGACCCGCAGCACGAAATTTTCCCGCAGTATGGGATCGCACAGCCGACCGTCTTCCTCCACCGGCAGCAGGGGATTGGCTTCCATCAACGCCTTGGCAAACAGGCCAATCCCCTCCTTGGCACTCCCCTCGTTGTTGGCGCCATAGATGCGCACCCGTTCCATGCCACAACTGGGTGATTTGGCGCAGAGGATATAGCCGGAGATGAAGTCAAGCTGGCGAGCCTTCTGCTCGCTGAAGGCGATCAGCTGTTCGGTGACATCGAAGCTGCCGTTGCTCGCCTCGGCGCGTATTTCGCCGTTGCGCTTGACCAGCCGGATGGCGGCGCGGGGCGATCCCAGACCAATGGCCATCTCGGGACAGACGGGGTGATAGTCAAAGTGAGCGCCAAGATCCCGTTCGCAGAAACTGGAGCGCTTGTGGCCCCCATCGAACCGCACTTCCTGTCCCAGCAAGCAGGCACTGATACCGACTTTAATCTTGTACATGTTGGCGCTCCTTGTATAAGCCTTGATTCAGTTATAGCAGTTATACAAAAGAATGGAAGCTGTATAACTATTGCGGACTGAATACGGCGCAAGGGCGACATCTGGATCACCAGAAACCAAAAAGCCCATGACTGACGTCATGGGCAAACAATCAAGACACTACGGGAGGGAAGATCAGAAGCTGTACTTCACACCCAGGCTGGAGATGGAACCTTTTTGCAGATCCCAGTTGCGATAGGTGTAGTCGGCAGTGAGGGCCAGGTTCTGGCTCACCTTGTAGGCGGCGCCCACTTTGAAGTCCTGCATGTCGTCGGTCATGTTGGCGTAACGGTAGCCGGTGGAGAGCTCGACGGCGCCAATGTCATAGCGCAGGCCCACTTCACCATACATGCTGCCGCTGTTCTTGCGGTTGATGTTGTCCCAGCCAGTGTTGTTCACGTTGGCAGCCTGCTGGCGCTCCATGCTGTAGCCCATCAGGCCCGCTTCACCGTACAGGTTCAGACCCGTGCTGAGCGGGGTGTAGACACCCAGACCCAGGCTGGAGATGCCCATGCTGTCATTGCCGTCGTTGCGGGAGGTGTATTCACTGCCCATGCGGCCATAGAAATTGGAACCGAAGCTCTTGGAGACGTCCAGGTTCAGACCACCGAAGTCGCGGTTGTTGCTGTCTTTGCCACCGATGTAGTCGGATTTGGTGTGGGCCCAGGTCAGGCCGCCCTTGGCGTAGCTGAAGGCATCCTGTGCCAGAGCGGAAGTAGAAGCGAAACCGGCCAGAACCAGAACAGAAAGTGCAACTTTTTTCATTTTGATGACTCCTCGTGTTGAGCTAGTTGAGACCTAGCTGGAATGGAGTCATTGTGCCGAGGGGCGTGCAGAATGCCGAGCGGCAAGCTGTTGCCAAATCATGTCAGATGTAAGCAACTGTTGCTGGCGGTTACCGGGTTAACAACTGAACTGAAACAGGCTCCGTAATGGAGCCTGTTTGGCAAGGGCTTAGCGAAACTCCACTTCCTCAATCTCGACCCGCACCAGGGGTTTGCCGGTCAGGCCGGCCGGGCGCGGCATCTCGAGCACCAGGGAGGGACGCTGCTGCCCCTTGCGCAGATAGGATTCCGGCAGACGGTTCTCGCCGACCCAGAAACGGGCCTCCTGTCTGGCCAGCTGCGCACCCTGTTCGCTGAACAGGGTGACAGTGCCACGCACCCGCACCACGCTGCGGGTGCCGGTGTTGCTCACAGTGAATTGCAGCAGCAAGGGATCCAAGCCCTCAACCTTGTCGAGCTTGACGCCGATGCCGTCCTTCACCGCCTGAGCCAGCAGGTCCGGATTGGTCATCGCCTGCTCGGTCAGCACAGGCACGGCAACCGCGCCCGTGGCACTCTCGCCGCTCGCCGTCGGCTTGATCAGCAGATATTCCCAGGTGAAGTCATCATTGAGCTGCACCTGGCGACCATCCGGCAGGGTCACCTGGGTCATGGGGGCGGCCTGAGCCAGCAGGGGGGACAGGCAGAGGGCAACCAGCAGGCGGGACAAGGGTTTCATAGGGTGATGGCTCGGCGTCGATGGAAAAGGGCGTCAGTATAAAGAGTCGGCTCCGGCTTGCCTATGACCCGACTCACGTTCTTGCCCTCTGCCGTGGCGCTCGTCTCAGCGTAGAGACTCCTGTCGCTCCTCTTCCTGCACCATGTCCAGGGTCACCAGATCGAACTCTGTGCTCTTGAGGGCATTGAGGATATCCGGTTGCAGATCAAAGGCCTGAGCACGAAGCTTCGGTGGCACTCTCACCCGCGCCAGTGTGGTCGCCTGATCGGAGAGGGTATGAAAGAACACCTGCGCCTCCTCCAGCCCCATGTCGGCCAGCATCTGCTCCGCCATGTCCACCATCCGCAGATGATGCTTGTCCACCAGCTCGGGATCGGAGAAACGGCGGCTCAAACAGCCATAGGCACTCTTGCCCCAGCGCCCCAGTTGCCGCTTGTTGAAACCATAGCGAAAATCCCTGTGGGTCATGCCCTGCTCGGCAAACAGCCAGAGGGTGTTGGCCGGCAGGCTGCCAAAACGACGCAGGTACTCCTGTTGCTCCTCGACCGGTGCGGGCAACAGCATGGGCAGATGGCTCCAGTCGGTTTCCTGCACCATAAGGTGGCAGATGTAGCGCACAGGGTCGATGACCTCGTTGAGGTGACGCAGGTGATCGCAGAAGATCATCTCGTCGGTCTTGATGACGATCTGCTCGATACTGTAGCGCTGGCAGTAGCGCTTGGCCCGCGCTATCTCCTTGCGGTGGCGGGTCGGGCTGTCCAGGGTGATGGCCCGGATCCGGACGCCGCTGGCTCGGCACAAATCCATGCTGTAGCAGGATTCCAGTCGGCCAGAAAAGGAGACCACCAGCTCGCCGTAACTGGCCAGGGTCTCGATAAGTGACTGTTCCCTGGTCTGAAAGGTCTGATCGTATCCTCGATTCAGCACAACTATATTGGCAGCCATAACGACAGCACCGGATGATGAATTGGCGGCCATTGTGCCGGTGCAATCCTGAATACACCCTTAAAAAACAAGTTTAATCAGAATTTAATTATAATTTCATGACAATTATCTTCATTTTCATCTTGGATGGAGTCATAAATCCGCAGTTTCGCCTGATGCACTCTGTGTGCTCGCAAAAAACCTTCGGCCTGTTCGAGGGAGCCGAATGTCAGCCGTGCCCCCTCACTGTCGGTGAGACATTGCATCTCGCCATCCACATCGACGCAGAGCTGGTAACCGCTGCCATCCTTGCAGGCAATCAGCAAGCCGGCATCCGGATAGTGACTCAACCAATTGCGAAACCGGCCATGCTCCATGACTTCTCCTCGAGCATTCCTGACAGTCGGCTCAACCGGGCAGATAGCCCAGCGATACCAGCTGCTGACGACAGCTGTGCGCATCGGTAAACACCATGCCCCTGATCCCCAGCGCTTCGGCAGCGATCACATTGGCGGGGCTGTCATCGATAAACAGACACTCGTCGGCCTTCAAATCAAACGACACCAGCAGGTAGCGGTAAATATCCGGCTCCGGCTTTATCATCCGCACCCGCGCCGATACCACCTTGCCGCTGAAGAAGCGCCAGAACGGCTGCTGCTCCAGCCAGTCGATGCTGGCATGGCCCATGTTGGAGAGCGCATAGAGAGTGTGGCCTGCGCCATGCAGCTCGGCTATCAGGGTCAGCATAGCGGGATCCGGCAAGAGCGAAGCGGGCACAGCCTGCAAAATGGCCAGATTCTCTGCCGCAGACAAACCTGTACGCTCCTGCGCCTGACGGGCCATGGTATGCAGTGACAGCGTGCCCCTGTCCACTTCCAGCCAGTCCGGGTGGTTGAACAGCCGCTCCGCCAGCGCCTCAGCACCGCCCGGCCCCCTGACCGAGCGCACTATGGCCACAGGATCCCAACTCACCACCACCCGCCCCAGATCGAAAATAATCGCCATGTTCACTTCCTCCATATGCCTCTGCCGCCAGGCTGACAGTGCCAATCCAGCTCTTTAGCGCCTAGGCCAGCGCCAGCAAATACCCTGCTCCGTTCGCACCCCACGGGCAAGTTTTACTTGCATCTAGGGTCCAAATCCCTTAATGGTTATGACGATATTTTCAGGACAAGACCCATGCACGCACCATTCTTCTTTGCTTTCTCGTTTATCCGGCCCACATGAGGGAAGGCCCTGTCGTCGCGTGAACAGCAACCAAAGACGAATCGAGCCTCCCCTAGTGGAGGCTTTTTTTTGCAGCTACAACAATCGATTACTTGGATAGGGAACAATCATGGCTACGCTCGACGAGATCAGACAAGACATCACCCGGTTGGATCAGGAGCTGCTTGCCCTGCTGGCCAAGCGCAAGACTCTCAGTATCGAGGTCGCCCGTGCCAAGCAGGCCAATCCCCGTCCCATTCGTGATACCCAGCGCGAGCAGGACTTGCTGGTCGCCCTGATCCAGCAGGGCCGGCTGCTGGGGCTGGATGCCCAGTACATCACCCGCATCTACCACACCATCATCGAAGATTCGGTGCTCTCCCAGCAGGCCTATCTGCAGAGCCTGATCAACCCGGAGCAGCAGGAGCCCATGACCAGCGTCGCCTATCTGGGCCCGCGCGGCTCCTACTCCAGCCTGGCGGCCCGCAAGTACCTGGCCCGCTACAAGGATCAGGTGATAGAGGTGAATTGCCAGAACTTCCGCGAGGTGCTGGATGCGGTGGAGTCAGGGCGCGCTGCCTTTGGCGTCTTGCCCATCGAGAACACCAGCTCGGGCTCCATCAACGAGGTGTACGATGTGATGCAGCACACCAGCCTATCCATCGTCGGTGAGCTGACCTATCCCATAGAGCACTGCATCCTCACCGCAGTGCCGACAGAGCTGGGTCGCATCAAGACCTTCTATGCCCACCCCCAGGTGTTCCAGCAGTGCTCCCACTACCTGAGCAAGCTGGAAGGGGCACGCCACGAGATCTGCGATTCTTCTTCCAGCGCCATGATGAAGGTGAAAGAGCTGGCCAGCCCCGATGCCGCCGCCATCGGCAGCGCGGCCGGCGGTGAGCTCTATGGCCTGAACGTGCTGGCCGAACAGCTCGCCAACCAGAAGGAGAACTACAGCCGCTTCATCGTAGTGGCGCGCAAGCCCATCGACGTAGCGCCGCAAATTCCGGCCAAGACCACCCTCATCATGTCCACCTCCCAGAAACCGGGTTCCCTGGTGGAAGCGCTGCTGGTGCTGCGCAATAACGAGATCAACATGACCAAGCTCGAATCCCGGCCGGTACAGGGCAACCCCTGGGAAGAGATGTTCTATCTGGATGTCTCCGCCAACCTGCAGACGCCGGCCATGCAAGCCGCATTGATCGAGCTGACCAAGCTCACCCGCTACATCAAGGTGCTCGGCTGCTACCCGAGCGAAGACGTCAAGCCGACCACAGTGCCGCCGGTCCTGATGGGCAACTGACCGTAACTGCAAACAAAAAAGGCGAACATTATGTTCGCCTTTTTTGTTTTTACCTCAGCTCGGCACGCCGTCAGAACTGACCCGCCATCAACTGGTTGATGTTGTAGAGGGCACGGGTATCGAGCTCCATCTCGGTGGCATAGGTATTGCCACGGGGATAGGAGGCCACCACCCGGGCGCCGCGCACCATGCCGGCCACGGACACATCCAGCGAATTGGAGGTCTGGGTCAGATCCTTGTAGCTGCTCTGCCCCCGTACCTGCTGGCCATTAAGCTGTTCTGCCAGCTCGCGGTAGGCATCCATCTTGGAGGCCCGGATGGCTTGCAGCATCTTCTCTGACTGGGACGGGCCGGGCTGGATATCGATCACCGCATAACCGACCGCCTTGAGCACCGGGAAGTCATCGGGCTTGTTGTTGCCACCATAGTTGACCACCCGATTGCCACTGCATGCGGTCAGCAGCAGGGCCAGCAGGCATCCAAACAGGATTTTCATTGTGCTCACTCCTATATCAGGGCGTCAGGTTGACCAGATGGCCGCCGGGACGCGCCTGACTATCGCGCATCAGATAACCACGGTTGATGGAGGCCCGGCCGAACGAATTGTTAGCGCCAAACAGGTATTTTTGCGGTATCAGGCTCTGGGCTGTGGTCTCCACCATCTTGGTCCGCAGATCTATGATGCGGGCATTGACCAGGATCCCCTTGCCATTGCGGCTGAAGGTGCCGGTCAGGATTCGGGAGATGGGCAGACGGGGGGAAAGGTCCTTGTAATTGCGGCTCATCACGAAGTCACCCTGAGGGGTTACCTTGATGCTGCCGGTCATCTTGAAGTCCACCACCACTTCCCCACGGCGGTTCAGCTCGTAAATAAAGCTCTCCTCAATCTGCTGCCCCATCCAGTTGGTGTCCTGCAGGGTATCGAGATCGACGAAGGAGGAGACAGCGATGGGCTCGGTCAGGGTCGTGAGCGACTTGCGCTCCATCAGCTGATCGGTCATGCGGGCCACCAGCCAGTTGAGCTCCATGCCAGCAGCGGCCTGGCGAGGGTCACCCTGATCCCGGTTGATGGGGTCGGAACTACAGCTGGTCAGGGCCAGCGCAAGGGCCAACGCCGTGATGAGTTTGTTCATGGATACCTTTCCTGTATCTGCACCTGATTCGTTATCGGTTCGACCGGCCAAAGCTTGAGTCAGGAATGAGGCATGAATCTTGCTTTTGATTTGCAATGTGCTGTGCAACTGACACGGTTCTGTGGTCTGTATCGGCCGGCGCCGTCACTTCGACAGGAGTGAATGCGCCGACCCGCATATTCAAGGTGTTTGTCATGAAATTACCGCTGCTGTTAATCCTGCTGCTGGCCAGCCTGTCAGCCCGGGCCGAGCTTATCGAAGCCCAGGGCAGTGCCGCCATTTTGGGGGGCGACGAGGCCTATGCCCGTGAGCAGGCGACCCGCGACGCCCTGCGCCAGGCCCTGCTGGCGAGCGGCGCTGCCGTCTCCAGCATACAGCGCCTGGAAAACGGCAGCCTGCGCTCCGAGCAGATCCAGATCCGCTCCGGTGGCGACATTCGCCAGTACCGGCTCAAACGGGAAGAGGTGCGCAACGGCCGCATGTACATCACGCTGCAGGCCGATATCCAGGCCGAGCGTCAGATCTGCCAGACCCAGCATTACGCCAAGGATTTGACACTGGTCAGGCTGCGGCTGCGCTATCCGGACCAGGCGAGCTATGGCGCCCTCGATGACATGCCTGCCAACCTGTCACGCCGCATGTTCGAGACCCTGGCCAACGCACCGCAAGGCGTGGCAGCCCGTCAGTGGCTGGACGAGAACCTGCGCATCGACCCGCTCCACCTGCAACAGGGAGATCGCAGCGCCCTGGAGGAGATCAAGGCCCTCAGCCTGCGCACCGACAGCCAGTATCTGGTGCTCGGCAGCATAGACGACCTCTCCCTCGAGCCTCAGGGCAACCAGCTGACCAGCTGGTATGAAGACCCCATCCGCAATTTTCGCATGCAGCTCTACCTGTTCGATGGCATCAACGGCAGCCTGATCAGCCGCAAGGAGTATCAGGGGCGTGCCAACTGGACCTTCGGCAAGCGGGATCAGGTCGGCAGCAGCAGCGGCCAGTTCTGGCAATCGAGCTATGGCCAGGAGGTGAATTATCAGTTGCAGGAAGCGGTGCAGGATCTGGTTGCCCAGCTCAACTGCGCCCCTGTCACCGCCCGGGTGATAGGTCAGAACGAGCGGGGCCCCCACATCAATCTCGGCCGGCGCAACGGCGTCAGGCTGGGGGATCAGTACCGGATCCAGCACAGCGCCGATTTCATCGATCCTTACGGCAAATCCCGCATGATGCGCAACCCGGCCGATGGCCTGTTCGAAGTGGTACAGGTATTCGAGGATGGCGCCATCATCAGCAGCCAGAACAAATATTCACCGTTTAACATCCAGATCGGGGATTTGGCAGTATTGGAATAAGAATCAAGGGTTTAAAAGGGAGCGGCTTCTTGTATAATGCCCGCCACAAAGCTCCCGTAGCTCAGTAGGATAGAGCGGTCCCCTCCTAAGGGACAGGCCACTGGTTCGACTCCAGTCGGGAGCACCATATAAAACAAGGGGTTGGCATCGTCATGGTGCCAACCCCTTGTTTTATGAACTCTTCATCGTCAACCCAAAAGCGCAAACCTTTCACTCCCCTTCTCCGTCAACACACACCAGACATCTGACAGACACTCCCTAAATCCCGGCTCGTACAGGGGCGCATTGCTCCTGATTCTTCTGTCACGTATCTCTATACTTCAGCGATCTTCAGCGATATTGACCCAACCCGGAAACCTGTATTTTGACCGCTCACTGTAGAGGAGGCCCACATGTTCAGGCTGCTGGTAGTGTTGCTCTGTCTGATAGTGCCTGTCCGGGCCATCACCCTGATCCCGCTGGTCGAGGGGCTTTCCCATCCCTGGGGTCTGGTGCTGTTGCCTGGCGGGGAGTTTCTGATCAGCGAACGGACAGGCCGTTTGCTGCGCATCGACCCGCAAGGGGAGCGCCATACGGTGCAGGGACTACCTCCCATCGCCAGTGCCGGTCAGGGAGGATTGCTCGACCTGGCCCGGGACAAGGAGGGCTGGGTCTATCTGAGCTACAGCGAACCGGGTCAGGGCGGTGCTGGCACGGCAGTGGCCCGTGCCAGATTGCAAGATGACCAACTGCACCAGTGGCAACTGCTGTTTCGCCAGCAGCCGAAAATGGGCGGGAGTGCCCACTTTGGTTCCAGGCTGCTGACGGGGGACGATGGCTACCTCTATATCACGCTGGGAGATCGCTATCGGGGGCGGGATCAGGCCCAGTCCCTCGATAACCACCTGGGCAAGACCATACGCCTGCATCTCGATGGCCGGGTGCCACAAGACAACCCCTTTGTGCAGCAAGCCGGGGCACTGCCCGAGATCTGGAGTCTGGGTCATCGCAACATGCAGGGGGCTGCCCTGCACCCCGTCACCGGCCAGTTCTGGGCCCACGAACACGGTCCCCAGGGCGGCGATGAAGTCAACCTGATCCAGCCCGGCCGCAACTATGGCTGGCCCAGCGTCAGTTTTGGCGAAGAGTATGGCGGCGGCAAAATTGGTTCGGGCACTGCGGCCCCCGGCATGGTGCCGCCGAAGTGGATCTGGGTCCCCTCCATCGCCCCCTCCGGCATGACGTTTTATCAAGGCACCCTGTTCAAGGCGTGGCAGGGAGACCTGCTGGTCGGTGCCTTGCGGGGTCAGGCCCTGTTGCGCCTTAAGATGGAGGGAGACAAGATAGTCTCGCAAGAGCGTTTGCTGACCGAGCTGGGTGCCAGGATCCGCACCGTCAAGGAAGGACCGGATGGCGCCATCTATCTGCTAACCGATGCCCCTGACGGACGCTTGCTGAAACTGATGCCCTAGCTCACCCGGGAGGAGACAAGATGAAACAGATGAAATATGGGCTGCTGCTCTGCTGCGCCCTCTTGATGGGCTGCAACACCGTCAGTGGTGTCGGCAGGGATATCGAAAAAGCGGGGGAAGTGATCCAGCGCTCCGCCAGTAAATAGTCGACAACCAGACCAAAACAGGGATGGTCAGGAGGGAGGGTCGGTCTGCTAGACTGGCCCTCTTTTTATTCATCTTATTCATCTTGCAAAGGAGTGTTGGATGGCGGGTTCTTCGTGGTGGGACAAGTCCACCGGCCTTGCGCTGTTGACCATACTGCTGTGGGCCTCGCTGGCGGCGCTCACCTCCCGGGTCACCAGCGTGTCGCCACTGGTGCTGGTGGGCCTGGTGCTGTTTTTCTGTGGCGTCGGCGCCCTGCCGTTCTGGCGCCAGTGGCGAGCCCGTCCTGTCAGCTGGCTGGTGACCATCACAGCGCTGCTGCTCTATCACCTGCTGCTGTTCATGAGCTTTCGGCACGCCCCCGTGCTGGAGGCGAACCTCATCAACTACCTCTGGCCCCTCTTCATCATACTGTTCACCCCCTTGCTGCTGCACGGTCACCCGCTGCACAGCCGTCACTTGCTGGCCGGCGCGCTCGGTCTGGCCGGATCCGTACTGGTGATGGTCAACGGCGAGTTGCAACTGCAGGTCACCTATCTGCCGGGCTATCTGCTGGCACTGGGTGCCGCCATCATCTGGGGGGCCTATTCGGTGCTCTCCCGCCGTCTGCCACCTGCACCGGCCGTGGTGACGGCGGCGGCCTGCCTGCCCGCCGGACTACTGGCGTTGCTGCTCGCCTGGTGGCTGGAAGGGCCGCTGCCCATTACGCAGATCCCCGCCGACGACTGGTGGCTCATCGTCGGGCTCGCCCTCGGCCCCATGGGTGCGGCCTTCGTTACCTGGTATCTGGCATTGCGGGACGGGGATCCGCGCCGCATCGGGGCGCTTGCCTACCTGACACCGCTGCTGAGCACACTGTTGCTGGTGCTGCTCAACGGAGAGGAGCTGACTTCCCGCCATCTGCTGGCCGGTGCCTTCATCATGGGTGGGGCCCTGCTTGGCATGCTGGGCAAGTCGCCTGCGGCCCGCAAGCAGGAGGAGCCCGCTGCACCGTCCTTGTCATGACTTCGCAGCCATGAACCGGATGTCATAAAAACGCCATCTTTCCTGCTTAAGCTCACGGCGACTTCCAGTCCCCTGACTCAAGCAGGAATCCTGACGTGAAAATTGCCCACTATGCCTCCCTCTCCTCCCTGGTACTGCTGCTGGTCGCTGGCGTACAGGTCGGCGCCCTGTTTCATGGCTGGCAACAGCTGGATCAGACCGAGCAAGCACAGCATCAACATGAACGGCTGCAACAACGGCTGACCGATACCCTGCAAGGCACCTTGCGCGACTACCTGAGCAGCGGCGATCCCCTGCGCCTGGCCGAAGCCCAGACGGTGCGCCAGCTGGCGCTCGGCCAACTGGCACAGCAGGATGAACAGCTGACAGCCCCGCTGCGCGCCCTGCTCGAGAAGATGGGAGAGCGTATCGATGGCGATTATCTGGCGGCAGGCAAGCTCTCTGGCAACAGCCAGTGGCTGTTGCAAAATGCCGAGAACGAACTGACCACCCAGGCCAGGGCGCTGCTGCGCTACGGCCAGCAGGGGGCCATGGATCCGGGTACGGATCAGGCCAGTGCCGAGGCTTACCGCAAAGGGGCGGCCGATCTGCTGGCTGCCCTGCCTGGACTGGGCCACCTGCGCCAGAACTACATGGAGCAGGCCAGCCCCAAACTGCTGGAGGGGCTGCAATTCGAGCTCGCCGCCTTGCAAAAACAGGCTGAGCAACTGGCCGCCCTGCCACCGCTTGGCCTGTTTGAAGCCCCCCCCGCCGACGAATTCACTCTGGGCGAGCCGGTGCGCAAAGAGCTCGGCGCCCAGCCGCGCAGCGAACTGCTCTCCCTGCTCAAGCGCTATCCGCAAGAGCTGGAAAACAGCCGCAAGGCGCTGCAACAACAACAGGCGGCCCACCAGGCAGTGCAACAGGACATCACTCGCATGCTGCAAGCAAGCGGGGAGATGGGGGCGCAGCTCACCGCCGGGCGGCAGGCTGTCAACCAGGAGCTGGCTCTCATCCTCGGCAGTCTGGCGCTCTGTCTGGTGCTGGTCGCCCTGCTGTTTGCACTGGTGCAGCGTCGCTGGCTGGTCAAACCGCTGCTGCGGCTGCGCGGTGCTTTTCTGCAACTTGACGAAACAGGCCAGGCCGAAACCCTGCCCCCGGGGCACGAGCGCAACGAACTCAGCGACATAGTCGAGAGCTACAACCGGCTCATCGTTCGCCTGCAACTGGATCAGCAGCAGAAAGAGGGCCAACTGTCGGCGGTCTCATTGAGCCTGCAGGGCATGGTCAATCAGGTCGAAGAGATCCACCACAGCACCCGCACGACCGAGCAGGCGGTGGACGAGAGCGACCTAATGATGAGCGAGTTGAACCAGCTGGCCGGCGAGGTTCATCAGGTGGCCGCCGAGATAGCGCAGCATGCCCAGCACAACGAACACTCCATGAGCCAGAGCGAGCTGCTGGTGGGGGGCATGTTGCAGGCCACCGCCCAGACCGGTCTTGCCATCGATGAAAGCGACGTCGCCCTGACCCAGCTCAAGCGTTCGGTGGATGACGTCACCGCCATCGTCGATGTGATCGGCCACATCGCCCAGCAAACCAACCTACTGGCGCTCAATGCGGCCATCGAAGCGGCCAGGGCGGGCGAGCAGGGGCGTGGTTTTGCGGTGGTGGCCGACGAGGTGCGCCACCTCTCCGCCGATACCCAGCGATCCCTTGGCCAGATCACCGAGATCCTGGTGCGACTCACCCAATCCGGCGATCAACTCGGCACTGTGCTGGCGCGGATCACCACAGAAGCAGCCGCCCAGCGCCAGCAGGCGGAGCAGTTGCGCCAGACCACCCAGGCGGTGAGAGAGATGGCGCGCAGCACAGCCGTCATCGCCCTGCAAGGGGCGGACAACGCCAAGAGCCAGGAGCACAAGCTGGCCAGCTTCGCCGACCTGATTGCTCGCATCAGCCAGCACGCCCGCCAGGGCAGCCGGCTCTCGGTTCAGGTGTCTGAACACATCCATCATCAAGCCAGCCAGATCCCTCGAATCCTCGGCCATCAGGCCTGAATCAGCCGCTGGACTCCCCTCCCAAACGCCCTGCCCCCGCGTCCCGACGCGGGGGCATATCTTTTTTTGTGCCACAAAATTATCTGTTGCATACAGGTTAACGAAAAAAGTTATGCCCCTTGTAAGAGATCCGCTCACATCGGCAAGTCATTTCACTTGAAAACGCTATCAGCGGTGATATGAGCGGGCTGGAAGTGTCCACACCAAGATCCATGATTATTTGCACTCGGTCATATTTTTGAAACTTGGTGGGAACTTTCCATTGATATTTCGCACCGCGAACGTACTCTTGGAATTGTCCGATAGCCAAGAATCGGAACATAAAAAATAAATGATGTGATGAACAGAACTGCACCACCGCAGATGTGCCAAGACGTCGCGGCCGCAGCCGACATAGAAAGAATTTTTTGCCCTACGGGGTCTTGATTGCAATGCCAATACCGAGCGGCGGGCCCTTGCCTGACTGCCGGACAAAAAGCTAAGTCCATAAAATCAGGAGCAATACAAAATGGAAAAAGTGATCTTCAAGCGTGCCGCATTGAGCGCAGCTGTTGTTGCCGCCTTGGTCGCCCCCGGTATGGCATTTGCTGCCGACGAAGCCGGTCCTGCCTATGCTGCCGCCGCCAGCAAATTCTATGAAGAAGGCAAACTCAACGGTGGCCTCTTCTACTTCCAGCGTGATCGTCAGCGTATCGATGGTGACCCGACTGCCGCCAAGAAAGAAGGCAAGTACCAGTCCAACCTGAGCCACGCCACCACTCAAGCCGCTCTCAACTTCAACTCGGGTTATGCCTGGGATATCGTCGGTATCGACGTGGGTGGTTTTGGTGCCTATGACCTGGCCGTGACCGAGAACCATGCGGTCAACCAGGAGAACGAATTCTCCTTCGCCGGCAACAAATGGGGCGAAAACTACAAGGATGGCTCCCCCAAAGGGGGCTTCAGCCTGGCCAATGCCTCCCTGAAACTGAAAGCGCTGGACGGCGCCGTCACCGCCAAGGGCGGTCTGACCCAGCTCTACGTACCGGGCGTGATCGGTGTGAACTGGTCCTATCAGCCGGGTACCTACCGTGGCGGCCAGATCGAGGGTAACGTCGGTGGTCTCTACCTGACCTACGCCATCGCCGACGAATACAAGTCCCCCTGGTACAAGGAGACCCAGAAGTTCTCCCGTGCCAAAGCATGGATGGATCCGTTCGCCGATGAAAACGTCATCGACTACATCCAGGGTGTAGCGGCACGTTATACCTTCGAAAACGGCACAGCCGTGACCGGTTCTTACGGCAACTCCGAAAACTACATGGACAGCTACCACTTCAAGCTGGCCCACAAGTTTGACGTGCTGAACGGCCTCTCCACCAGCTACCAGTTCTACGGTTCCGAAACCGACACCTATCAGAAGGG
>Ga0115550_1001386_pt1 | contig 18159 bp, 18 predicted proteins | sample COGITO_mtgs_1005_FD_87177 | JGI IMG/M metagenome (GOLD analysis project Ga0115550, IMG submission 87177) | Pelagic marine microbial communities from North Sea - COGITO_mtgs_100511 | ecosystem: Environmental > Aquatic > Marine > Epipelagic | place: Germany:Helgoland, sampling site Kabeltonne... | reverse complement strand
ATCCCCTGCTTTCTCCCGTAGGACGTATGCGGTATTAGCCTGCGTTTCCACAGGTTATCCCCCACTACTAGGTAGATTCCCAAGCATTACTCACCCGTCCGCCGCTCTACTCGCCCCGAAGGACTTTCGCGCTCGACTTGCATGTGTTAGGCCTGCCGCCAGCGTTCAATCTGAGCCATGATCAAACTCTTCAGTTCAATCTTTAACCTCACCCATTAAGGAGAGGGAATGGTTACGCAAAACCTGCTTTACCATTCAAAATCTCGGTTTCAAAAACCATACACTTATTGATTCACCGAAATGAATCTATGAGTTACCTGCTTTTGATGTTTTATAATCCAACATCAACTAGCAAGTACCCACACGCATTGCTTGATTAAATTTTTAAAGAACGACTCGCTCATCAGAGCGGGGGGCGCATTCTATAGAAGGCCGACCCATTGTCAACAGCAGAGATTAAATAAATATTAGGCCTCTACTTGACTACTTTTTCCCGCCATCTTTCTAGCGAGTCACCCTAGTTGGGAGGCCGCATTCTACAGACAGCTGGGATACAGTCAACAAGTATTTCCTTTAATTTCTCAACTGACCTGAAAGCCATTAAACACGCTGAAAAAGATGGTATTTTTTCTTGCCCAATCGAACTAGAAAAAAGCGCCCAAATAAGGCGTTACTCGGATCGAACAATTCAGCGGCCTTCATGTTGTGCTCGGCCCCTACAGCGCGCCCATTTATAAACACAGATTCGCGACCTAAGGCATCTTTTACCTCACGCCCAGCCTTGGCCATTCCGCAGTCCACTAATAGACTGGTGAGCGGCTTTTCACCTAAATCGTCAGCTGGCAGCTCAGATGAGGGCATACCGTCTAGGCATAGCTGTTCGAAATCAGACTCTGGCAATTGGTTGGGGTCGCCAGTAAACAGAGCTTCGGTAATTCGCAGCGCCGCGGCAAGACCCTCTTCGCCATGCACTAGACGAGTAGCCTCTCGTGCCAACACTGCTTGGCCCTGAGGCTTGCCATCGGCCTGATTGTCAGCCTCCTCAACCGTACTAATCTCCTCCAGTGATAAGAAGGTGAAGTAACGCAGGAATTTATACACATCAGCATCAGCGACGTTTAACCAAAACTGATAAAACGCCAGGGGAGATGTCTTAGTCGGATCCAACCAAACTGCCCCCGCCTCGGTCTTACCAAACTTGGTGCCATCGGCTTTGGTGATAAGAGGCACGGTGAGGCCAAAGCATTGGGATTTATTCTGGCGACGAGCCAAATCAATACCGCCCACTATATTGCCCCACTGGTCACTACCCCCTACCTGCAGAGTACAGTTATGGCGGCGGTTCAATTCGGCAAAGTCCATACCCTGAAGTAAGGCGTAGGAGAACTCGGTAAAGGAAATCCCCGACCCCTCGCGGTCAAGGCGCAGCTTAACCGACTCTTTATTAATCATATTATTGACTGAGAAGTGCTTGCCAACATCGCGAAGAAACTCCAGCGCCGACATCTTCTCGGTCCAGTCGAGATTGTTAGCCACTACCGCGGAGTTGGCGCCGCAGTCAAAATCAATAAACTGGCTGACCTGGCCTTTAATCTTATCGGCCCAGCTTGAAATTACATCCGGCGTATTAAGTTTACGCTCGGCAGCTTTAAAGCTTGGATCGCCGATCATGCCCGTGGCACCCCCAACTAGAGCAATAGGGGTATGTCCCGCCTCTTGGAAACGCTTGAGTACTAAAAGCGGCACCAAATGCCCCAGATGCAGACTGTCCGCCGTCGGATCAAAGCCACAATAGAGCGCTCGCGGCTGGTCTAGATGCTCTTCTAACTCACTGTCTGCGGAGACCTGCGCGACTAGGCCGCGCTGGCGTAATTGATTAATTATCTGACTGCCACTCTGTTTCATTGCAACCCGTTTCACTCTGTCTAATTTGGGGGCCAACTCTACAGATTGAGAGGGCAAATACAAGATCTTCTCACCTCAATCGAAGCATCTCTCCGCTCTGGGGCTTCTTTTGGCAATATAAAAGCGGAAGTAGCTCGCTGTAACTTATCAATTGATTAAGCTAAACTTGCGCGAATCGTACAATGCTGGCTGACTATGATCGTATTACTTATGCAAAAGGCGACACGTTTTTTGCATCTTATACTCAACGTTCTCCCGCGACGGCACCTTATAGCGGCGTCGGTGGCTAGCTGCTGTCTACTTATATTGATTGTCTACCCAGTCACCGATGCTGAGGCCAACCGGCAAGTCTCGGAACAGCTTGTTCTGCCAACTGAATCAGTCTCTTTAAAAACCACCCCAGAAACTGTACCCGAACCAGCACTGATGTGGATTGAACAATCAGTGGGTTCTGGCGATAGCCTCTCGCTGCTTTTTAGTCGCGCCAAACTCAGCGCGGCAGATGTCTATAAAGTCAGCTCCTCGAAAGATGGCAAACTGCTGCGCAATCTCTATCCGGGAGAATCCTTTCGTTTTGGCCTGAACAAGGCCGGCGAGCTTGAAGAATTGCACTACATACAGTCGAAGTTAGTAAGTCGCATCTATAGGCTCGAGGGGGATAGCTATAGCTCTGAGCTTAGAGAGCTTGAGCCGGACACATTGCTTAACTACCGTGAAGGTATTATTAAAGACTCACTCTATCTCTCAGCTCAACAGGCCAATCTGCCGGATAAGCTAATTATGGAACTGGCCAATATCTTTGCCTGGGATATAGATTTTGTTTTCGATATTCGTCAGGGCGACTCATTTTCGATTCTGTATCAAGAGAAGTATTTGAATGGCGAAAAGTTTGCTGTGGGTGATATTGTCGCCGCATCGTTTACCAATCGCGGCAAATCCTATAACGCTGTGCTGTATACCGACAGCAGAGGCAATTCAAGCTATTACACCCCGGAAGGCTTGAGTATGCGCAAGGCTTTTCTGCGCGCACCGCTGGATATTTTCCGTATTAGCTCTGGGTTTAATCTCAAGCGCAAGCACCCGATCCATAAAATGATCAAGGCTCACCGCGGGGTCGACTACGCGGCACCTAGAGGCACCCCGGTATTTTCAGCTGGTGATGGTAAGGTTATTGCAGCCGGTTATAGCAAAGCCAACGGCAACTATGTTTTCGTCCAACATGGACAGACCTATGTGACAAAATACCTGCACCTGAATAAGAAAAAAGTCCGCAAAGGCCAAGCGGTTAAACAGCGCCAAACAATTGGTACAGTCGGGTCTACAGGTTATGCAACTGGACCGCATCTGCATTATGAATTCTTAGTTAATGGCGTGCATCGCAATCCACGCACGGTAAAGTTACCCCAAGCCAACCCTATCTCCGCCAATGAGTTAGCGGCATTTAAGTTAGCCACCACGCCAGTGCTGACGCAGCTCGCCCAAGCGGGCACTTCATCTGAGTTGGTTCAGCTGGAAACAATGCCTAGCGGGCAAGCAGGCATCTCCAGTGCTAACTAGACAGCAATGATGTCGACTCCGGAAATCTATCTTGGACTAATGTCCGGCACCAGTATCGATAGTATTGATGTCGCAGCAATGACTTTTACTGGCGGCAAATTACAACTTCTAGGCACTCACGCAGAGCCCATCCCAGAACTTCTAAAGCAGCAGATTGTCGATCTCTGTCAACCAGGTAAAGACAGCGTGCAGTTACTCTGCGAAACCGACAACCAACTAGGAGAACTATTTGCTCGGGCGGCACTGGCTTTGATGGAAGCAGAAAACATCAAATCCGACCAGATAGCCGCTATCGGCAGTCATGGTCAGACGGTTCGACATTCACCCCCTAGATCCGGCGCTATCGCTTTTACCCAGCAAATCGGTGATGCCAATATTATTGCCGCGCGCACTGGCTGCACAGTGGTTGCAGACTTCAGACGCAAGGATATGGCACTGGGAGGCCACGGCGCTCCGCTGGTGCCGGCATTTCATAAGACGCTTTTCTCAGATGCTCAGACCAATCGAGTCATTGCCAATATTGGCGGCATCTCCAATATCACTGCCCTTCCCAGGGATCGCAGCTGTTATGGTTTTGATACAGGCCCGGGGAATCTGTTACTCGACGCCTGGTGTGCCAAACACACTGGGAATAGGTTTGATAACAAAGGCGCCTGGGGCGCAACGGGGCAGGTGTGCCACGAACTGCTCGATCAGTTTATGGCCCACCCGTTTATCGGCCAAGTGGCGCCAAAGAGTACTGGGCGAGAGATGTTTAATTTGGCCTGGCTCGAAGCACAGCTCAGTGATCGCAGCTTGGAAGCAGCAGATATTCAGGCGACGCTGGTAAGTTTTACCGCGCAATCATTGGCTGGCGCTATCAATGGATTAAAGGAACCTGTGGACGAAGTCTATATCTGTGGTGGCGGGGTATTTAATGATCATCTTATGGCGCAACTGCAAATTGCACTCGGATACACAACTCTGCACTCAACTGAAAAGCTCGGATTAAACCCAACCTGGGTCGAGGCCTGCGCTTTCGCTTGGCTGGCATATCAGTACATCAATAAGCAGCCTGGCAACTTGCCCAGCGTAACCGGCGCCAGCAGAGAAGCGGTGCTCGGGGCGCTATACCAACCTTAAAGTTTGATGAAACGGAGTACAGAGAGGCTCAACTCAGAAAAAGCTATAATCCTCCTCTTCAAGCAAACGCTTTAATTCCGCTGGGCCAAAATCCACCGGCGAAACAAATGGTAGTAGATCCTCTCGATCGAGACCAATGGCTTTTGAACTAACCTGACAGACTCTAATATCAATCACACCAAGAGAAGATAGCCGCGCAGCCAGGTCGACTGTTGACTTATACATGCCGTAGTTTTGTTTGAAAAACATTGCCACATCGGGACCATAAATCACGAAGGCAATTGGACCTGCAGAATCATTTAACGAATCAAAGTAGTCTTCTGACTGAAAGTGAGCTTCGGCGCGACGCAGGGCTTCAGCGATCTGGCCCGGTTTATTTAGATCAATTCGCGCCACATAACCTGGCGCTGAATCCACAGCAAGAACAGCTGAGCTTGAGCCAACTGTTTGATTGACGCCAACGCCCAGCTCCAGAACCGGTTGAGCCAGCAAAAGGCCTGGCAAGAACATGAGCAACAACCAACTGCAACGCATAACAACAATTCCTGTCTAGATGGAAAAAGAAGCACCACAGCCACAGGTTGTGGAGGCATTGGGGTTGGTAATCAAAAAGCGTGATCCCATCAAGCCCACTTCATAGTCCACTGTCGAGCCAACCAGATACTGGTAACTCAACGAATCAATCAACACAGTCACTCCGTCTCGAGTCACTGCCGTATCGTCTTCCGCCATAACATCTTCAAATGAGAAGCCATACTGAAAACCTGAACATCCACCTCCGGTGACATAGACACGCAACTTTAAATCGTCATTGCCCTCTTCCACTTTCAGGGCGCCAACCTTGGTCACCGCCTGTTCAGTGATATTCAGTGGCGCTGGGATGTATGTTTCAATACCTGACATTACTACTCCGTACTTCGGTTTCTGTGTGCACAACGCCTGCGCGTCTTGCAAAAGGCGCCGAACAAAGGTCTTGTCCGACTGCATCTCTATCTTACTGAGTTACGCCTAGTTGCTGAGACTCTTTTGAGTCTGCCGGGAACTGCGTAACATTGCTAGGCGCCTGATGATAACCAAAACTGCCGACAACTTCAGCGCCTTTCTCGATTTCGATCAACTTATAATTGACGCTTTCTTGGACCACAACCTTGGCTGTCAGTTTAGTTAACTGGCCAGCATAGAGATCGGCGGTTGAGCACTATATTGCCCGTTAGTGTAGCCCCTCGACAATCAGTGCGGTTGATCCTGAGGCGTGACTGCTGCTATTTTCTGCACCAAACATCTTTTAGCCTTCAAATTTCCACTCAAATTTCTTATCCAACTGCGCTTTCTCCATCCAAGGGTAGCGCAATACTATTCTTACTTGTTGGGGTTTAAAATTCTCCGGCAACTTTAGCAGGCCGCGATTGATAGAGAAATATTTAAACGCCAAACGCAGGGGAAACTCGGTAATATCTGGATCCAAATCTTGAAACGAAATCTCAACCGGATCTCCATCCACCACCCCCAACAAATACAACTCGCCCAGAACTTGCAGAGTTTTCATTTTGACGGTTTTTTGCCGTGCTACCCAGCGGTAATCAATGCGGCCATCATCGAGCAGCGTAAGGCGCAAGTCGGCAACCGAGAGACCATCAGTCTGATCTTTGTCGCGCAACAACTCCCTATAGAGTTTTAGCTCTTCATCGCGCTGATAAATACTGCGCTGCAGTAGAATCATTTCCTGCCGACTATTTTCAAGGGCGGCTATATCGACCTTTGAGCTCAGCCTAATTCGACTCAGCTCTTCTTGCTGTTCAATAACCTTGGCACTCAGCTCTTCGACCAACAAACCAAGTCGGAGCTTATCATCTATCTCTTGAGTAAAAGCCTGTGCGCCCCAGAATTTCCCCAAAAACAAAGCTAGCACAACTAGTGTGCAGCAGGCAGCGACAGCCAAATAGATCAGTCGTGGCTTGTATGAGACAACGACTGGTTTAACTTTGGACATCAGGGCAGCAGCGCTGGCGCGGCCAGCCCAGCATTTTCAGCCAGACCACAGATAATATTCATACATTGAATGCCCTGACCTGAGGCACCTTTAGTCAGGTTATCCTCCACCACCAATACAACAACCTTGGCGCCGCCATTGGGACGATGTACTGCGATGCGACAGACATTGGAACCGCGCACAGAGTTAGTTTGGGGATGACTGCCAGCCGGAAGCACATCAACAAAGGGTTCGTCAGCGTAGCGGGCTTCAAACAGCGCCTGCACATCGACACTTAAGTCAGTCAACGTAGCATAGAGAGTACTGTGGATACCGCGATTAATCGGCAGCAAATGGGGCACAAACGTGAGGTTAACCGATGTATCTGCTGAGCCACCAGCAGGCCCACTCGCCGACAGAGCCATATCATTTAAACCCTGCACAATCTCAGGAAGATGACGATGGCCAGAGGCCGCATAGGCTTTAAAGCTATCACTGACTTCGGCATGCAATGCTCCAATACTGGCCTGGCGACCAGCACCGCTGACACCGCTGGCCGAGTTAGCAATCAGATCATTGATATCTATACAACCCGCTTCCATCAAGGGCAAAAAACCCAGCTGCACGCTGGTGGGATAGCAGCCGGGACAGGCAATTAGACTGGCACTGGCTATAGCCTCGCGATTGAGTTCGGGCAGCCCATAGACTGCCTGGGGAATGAGTTCGGGGGCGCCGTGAGTCTGGCCATACCAGCTCTCCCAAGTGGGGACATCTCGAATACGGAAATCCGCCGACAGGTCGATAACTTTGACACCGCGCTCTAATATACTGGCGACCATGCTCTGGGCGACACCGTGGGGCGTGGCAAAAAACACCACATCGCACTGGGCCAGCTGATCCACATCGGGCAGAGAAAAAACCAGATCGATAATACCGCGCAAACTGGGATAGAGATCTGCAACCGGTTTACCTTGCTCACTGCGTGAAGTGATCACTCTTACCTGAGCTTCTGGGTGCACGGCCAACAACCTGAGCAACTCTGCTCCGGTGTAACCTGTTGCTCCAACAATACCAACTTTAATCACGGGTCCTCTCTTTTCGTTATCTAGAAATGCTGTGTCGGGCTATAATACCCGAATCTTATAGCTTCTGTGCGTTTTAACAACGGATATCAAATCCCGTACAGCGATGATTTCTTTCGGAGGTGTTTCTTGTACGAATGGGTCCTGGCCTTTCATCTAATTGCCGTTATCTGCTGGTTCGCCGCACTGTTTTATCTGCCCAGACTTTTTGTCTATCACGTGATGTCCGATGACAGCCTCAGCATCGAGCGCTTTATTGTTATGGAGCGCAAACTCTACAACGGCATTGCAACCCCATCTATGATCGCCACAGTAGTGCTCGGTGGCTGGCTGGTATCAATGTCTCTAGATTACTACCTCAGCCAACTATGGTTTCAGCTCAAGGCGCTGCTGGTGGTCATTTTGATTGGCTACCATTTTGCCTGTGCTGCACATCTGCGCAAACTTCGCGATGGGGTCAATGAGAAGTCCCACGTTTACTTCCGTCTATTTAATGAAGTGCCAGTACTGTTTTTGGTGGCGATTGTCATTTTGGTTATCGTTAAACCTTTTGCTTAGCTCTTGGTGTAGATTCTTAGCCTAGATTCTCAGCCGAGGCGCTTTGCCTTGATGTTTCAGCGGGATCTACAAAGCCACAGCGGTCATCCGTCAATCCAACCCTGTCGTATCAAGGCTTCGACACTAAATACAATCGCCATCGGCTTATAGGATGGTAACAGCGCACCATATTCAGGATAATGCAGCCCAAATTCTCAAGCTATTTTATACACACCACTTTTTCAGGAATCGTCAATGACCTACGCTGGCCCTCGTTCCAAAGAACTCTTCGACGCTGCGCAAAAACATATTCCCGGCGGCGTTAACTCTCCAGTTCGAGCCTTTCGCGCAGTCGGCGGAACACCCATATTCTTTGATCGTGCAGCCGGTGCCTATATGTTTGATGCCGACGGTAAGCGTTACGTCGACTACATCATGTCATGGGGCCCAATGATTCTCGGCCACGGCCATCCTCAGGTACTTGACGCGATTCGCGAGCAGCTAGAAAAAGCCATGACCTTTGGCACACCCACAGAGCTGGAGATTCTCCTCGCCGATAAAATCTGCGATCGGGTACCGGGAATGGATATGGTGCGCATGGTCAACTCCGGTACCGAAGCCACTATGAGTGCTATCCGACTCGCCAGAGGCGCTACCGGACGGGATAAAATCGTTAAATTCGAAGGCTGCTACCACGGCCATTCCGATTCACTGCTGGTCAAGGCTGGCTCTGGCGCGCTGACCCTCGGCGTGCCCAGCTCACCCGGTGTTCCCGAATCACTAGCGGATCACACTATTACTTTAAGCTACAACAATATCGAACAGGTGCGCGAGACCTTCGCTGAAATCGGTGATCAAATCGCCTGCATTATTGTTGAACCGGTGGTCGGCAATATGAACTGCGTGCCACCAATTCCTGGCTTTTTACAGGCGCTGCGAGAATGCTGCACCGCATCTGGCGCCGTATTAATTATGGATGAAGTGATGACAGGGTTCCGTATTGGCCCTCAGGGTGCAAGTGCTTACTATGGTGTTATGCCAGATTTAGTCTGCCTGGGAAAAGTCATTGGCGGCGGTATGCCAGTAGGTGCCTTCGGTGGCAAGCGCGAGCTTATGGAGCAGATCGCGCCCCTTGGACCGGTCTATCAGGCGGGTACCTTATCCGGCAATCCGGTAGCCATGGCTGCTGGACTGACAACTCTCAACTTGGTTTCTGAGCCCGGCTTTCTGGATCCACTGGTGCGGCGTACTGACGATCTGGTCAACGGTCTCCGTGAGCGAGCCGCGACTGCAGGCATTCCCCTCACTAGCAATCATGTGGGCACCATGTGGGGCATCTTCTTCTCAGAGGAAGAGCATATAGTCAATTATCAGCAGGTCATGAAGTGCGATACCGAACGCTTCGGCAAGTTCTTCCACGGCATGCTCGAAGCTGGTGTCTATCTGGCTCCCGCTTCTTATGAAGCTGGCTTTATGTCCGCCGCCCATACAGATGACGATATTCAGTTCACTCTTGACGCCGCCGCGAAAGTATTCAAAACACTGTAAGCCGGTAGATTAAATATCTGCCGGCCACCAGATAGTTATGTGTCACTGGGTGTTTTTCCGTATCATGCGCAAAACACAGCAACCTAGACATATCAGTACACTATTGGAGTAGCAATGAGCTTTTCAAGCCAACGTGGCCCCTTTCCTTACACTCGCATGCGACGCATCCGTGCCGCAGATTTTTCACGTCGCCTAGTGCGCGAGTTGGCGCTCAGCGTCAATGATTTAATTCTGCCCATATTTGTAGTCGAGGGAACTGCTCAGCGCCAAGCGGTACAGTCGATGCCTGGCGTGGAGCGGCTGTCTATCGATCTGCTAGTGGAAGAAGCCCGTAAGGTTGCCGCCCTTGGTATTCCCGCTGTTGCGCTGTTTCCAGTAGCTGGCGAAGAGAAAAAATCCTTGCTCGCAGAAGAAGCCTACAACCCTGAAGGCCTAGCTCAACGGGCAGTGAGAGCCATCAAACAGGCGGTCCCCGAGTTGGGCGTGATCACTGATGTGGCTCTAGACCCATTTACCACCCATGGCCAAGACGGCATTATCGACGAGCAGTCGGGTTATGTGCTTAATGACATCACCGTTGAAGCTCTGGCTAAACAAGCTCTTTCCCATGCTGAAGCTGGCGCCGATATAGTCGCCCCCTCGGATATGATGGATGGCCGTATTGCTGCGATTCGCGAAGAGCTCGAAGAGAATGGTTTTGTAAACACACTAATCATGGCCTATGCCGCCAAGTTTGCCTCCAGCTACTACGGCCCCTTCCGAGATGCGGTGGGTTCGGCGGGCAACATTAAAGGCGGCGACAAAAAGACCTATCAAATGGATCCCGCCAACAGCGATGAAGCACTCCATGAATGCGCTCTGGATCTAGACGAAGGCGCCGATATGATTATGGTCAAGCCAGGCATGCCCTACTTAGATGTTGTGCGCCGAGTGAAAGACGAATTAAAAGCACCAACCTTTGCCTATCAGGTCAGTGGCGAATACGCCATGCACTGCGCAGCCTTCGACCATGACTGGCTGAAGCGCGATGAAGTTATCCTTGAATCCTTGCTGGCATTTAAACGCGCCGGTGCCGATGGCATTCTCACCTACTTTGCCAAAGAAGCGGCAGAGCTACTAAAGAACCAATAATGCTTAGACTTGATAAATATATTAGCAACGCTACAGACCTCTCACGGGTGGAAGTTAAGCGCTATATAAAATATGGCGACGTCACCATCGACGGCGAGAAAGCCATCAACGGGGCGCAAAAAATAAGCGGTGATGAAGCTATCTGCATCGAGGGTTCCGCAATCAGCTTCGCGGAAAACCGTTACTTTATGCTAAACAAACCCGCAGGCGTGGTCTCGGCCACCAAAGACAACAATAACAGCACCGCCCTGGATCTGATCTTTGAGCATCGCAGCGATGAGCTGCAAATTGCTGGGCGTCTAGATATAGATACCACCGGTCTGCTGCTGGTTACCGACGACGGTCAGTGGAATCACCGCCTGACCTCACCGCGCAGTGACTGCCAGAAAATCTACAGAGTTACTCTGGGTATTCCAATTACCCCTGACTATGCTGAAAAGCTGGCCAACGGTGTCTGGCTCAAGGGTGAAAAACATCCCTGCCTGCCTGCCACCATGGAACAGATTGATGATCAGACAGTTTTACTGAGCATTGCCGAAGGCAAATATCACCAGGTTAAGCGCATGTTTGCCGCACTGGGCAATCATGTTGAGGCGCTGCATCGCACTCAGGTTGGCGGCATTATTCTCGACGAGTCTCTCGAACCTGGAGATTATCGCGCGCTTACCGACGCCGAAGTTGCCAGCATAATGGCACCTAAATCATGAGCGATCCCAGCGTAGAACTACTAGCCCAGCAACTCCATGATATTGAAGGCAAGTGTTTAATAGTTGCCGACGAAAATTGGGACGACGCCCCCTGGGTAACCATTGCTCAGTCCGGCAGCGCCAAGCGTATCCTGCGCAGCAATCGCTATGAGATTGCTGAGGCCGCAGCCACAGCTGGCGTCTCAACCAAGTTCAGCGACTTCGATTTTAGCGATCTAGCGGCAGCTAGTTTCGATAGTGTTTTATATCGGGTGTCCAAAGAGCGCGCGGTTAGCCACCACATTATTAATCAGGCCTCAATCCTGCTAAAGCGTGGCGGCACACTGATGTTAAGTGGCGAAAAAACCGACGGTGTGAAAACCTATACAGGTCACGCTAACAAACTATTTGGCGATAGTTGCCAGCCCAAAAAGTTCGGCAACTATTACCTGTCTCGCCTGACCAAATATAGCGACGACGGAAAACACCTGGATGACAAAAATTATTTAGCTTTGCGCCCTATAGGTAGCCCTGAAGATTTACCCCTGCAGAGCAAGCCAGGTATTTTTGGCTGGAACAAAATCGATCAAGGCAGTGCACTACTGATTAATCAGTTTCCACAGTTTGTAGCATCCTTTGGCGAGGCCAATCGGCCCCAGTCACTGCTGGATCTCGGCTGTGGCTATGGTTTTCTTGCCTGCGCCGCTGCGCAGCAGGGTTTTGAACAGGTCACAGCAACGGACAACAATGCCGCCGCTTTAAACGCCTGCACGAAAAACTTTGCGGCCTTGAAAGTGGCTGGAGCTGTTATTTCCGGTGATGCGGGCAGCCAGCTCGAAGAGCGCTTTGATGCGATTATCTGCAACCCGCCCTTCCATCAGGGATTTAATATCGACAGTGAGTTGACGGCGAAATTTCTGACCGCCAGCAAGCGGCTTTTGGCTCCCAAAGGGCGGGCCTTATTTGTGGTGAATAATTTTATCGCTCTGGAGAAAAAGGCCCTGGACTATTTTCCGCGGGTTCGGGAAGTGGCTCGCAGTGGCTCGTTTAAGTTGATTATGGTGTCGTTTAAGGATTAGAACGCCGAGGGAGGATTAGGGAGCGCCGGAGGAGATTTTGAGATCTCTCACATGCGTTCGAGATGACAGTGTTGGGAGAGCCTGCCACCCTGCCACCCTGCCATCCTGACAGCCCCGCCCCAACCTGTCATCCCGACAGCCCGCCCCAACCTGTCATCCCGACAGAGCGGAGCGACGAGGGATCTCAATCCATCAAAGCCCCATCACCTGCTTAATAATCTCATTTTTCAATGGCTTGATCTGATTCACCTTACCCAGCCCCATATTGCGCAACAACCTCACTGCCACATTGTCTGCAGCAAATAACCTCTTAAAGCCTTCCATCGCAGCCATAGTGGCCAAATTTTCCGGCTTGCGCAGACGCTGATATTTACCTAAGCACAACAGCGAACCCAAATCATTGCCCCGCTTAGCCTCAGCACAAAGCGTATCTACCAGAGCCTTAACATCAGCAAAGCCCAGATTGACACCCTGCCCGGCAAGCGGATGAATAGTATGTGCCGCATCCCCTAAAAGGGCCACTCTTTCAACCACATAATCTTTGGCATGACGCTGACGCAGAGCAACGGCATAGCGCTTATCCACTGCGACAATCTTGCCAACACAGTGCTCACTGGCACGACTTAACTCAGCACAAAAAGCCTCGTCATCCAAGGCCATTAAACGCTCAGCTTCAGCCGATTCCTGAGACCAAACCAAAGAGCAATAATGCTGATCCCCCTGCTTATCCAGAGGCAATAATGCCAAGGGCCCAGTGGGCATAAAACGCTGCCAGGCAGTCTGCTGGTGAACTGACTCGCTCTGCACAGTAGCGACTATGGCACTATGACCATAATCCCATTCCCGAGTGGCAAATTTAAACTGCTCTCTAATGCTTGAATTGCCGCCATCAGCAGCCACTAGCAGAGGTGCGGCCAAGTGCTCACCACTGCTTAATTCAACACTTATCTGCGAGTCAGACTGGCTGTACTGAGCAACAGTGACCGGGCAGATAAAATCAATATTATCCAACTTGTCCACCGCCGCCAGCAGGGACTCAACTACTAGAGAATTTTCCACTATATGACCGAGATTGGGCTGCTGCACATCCTGACAGTCAAAATGGATTTCACCCGTGCCCTCAGCATCCCAGACCTGCATAGCACCATAGGCGCTAACACGTTGAGCGGCGATTGCACTCCAAGCACCACAGCGATCCAAAAGGCGCCGGGATTTTTCCGTCAGCGCCGCCACCCGAGGATCGAACTGCTCCGGATCAAAAGCGGCGGTTGCTCGAGCTTCCAATAGGGCTATAGATAAGCGGGTATTTGAGCGCGCCAGCAGGCAGGCAAAGGCGGCACCGACCATCCCAGCACCCACCACAATCACATCGTATTCTCGATGCTGTTCAGCCTTTTTATTAACCATGCCCAGCCTCCTTGTTAGCCATGCCCATACCAAATTTGGCAAAGCGGCTGCGCAGACTTGGCAGCAGATCCATCATCACCAAGCCGGAGTTTCGCCCCAGAGCTACAGCCGAGGATGACTGAGCAAATAATTTGGGTAGATTATCGCTAAATATTAAAGTGTTCCGCTGATCTGCTAACTGCTGCTGCTGATAGCCTTCAAGCGTCTCCAGTGAGGAGAAATCTGTGCCGGTGGATTTAGCCTTGCCCAGTGCGTCCGCCAGGGTTGCCACATCGCGCAACGACAGGTTAAAGCCCTGACCAGCAACCGGATGCAAACTGTGGGCGGCATTGCCGAGCACTACTATATTGCGCCGCACCTGTTCACTGGCCGTGGTCAACGCCAGTGGATAGACCACCCGTTCGCCAACTTTTTTCACTAGGCCCATGCGATAGCCAAAGCTTTCTTGTAAAGCCTTTAAAAAATCTTCGTCTGTGGCGGTCATCAATTCTGCAGCCCGCTCCGGCGGCTGTGTCCAGACCAGGGCACAGCGGGGACTGCCGTCAAAGTCTGGCAGTGGCAACATGGCCATGGGGCCCTGATCGGTAAAGCGCTCATAGGCGACACCATTATGAGCATCTTGCAGTGCAATATTGGCGATAATTCCCTGCTGACCATAGGGTTGTCTGTCGCTGTGAATGCCGAGCTTTTCGGCAGTTTTGGAATTGGCGCCGTCGGCGATTACCAGTAGCGAAGCCTGAATGGGCTCGCCACTGTTTTCAAGCTCTATCCGCACGCCCGACTTTAGCGGTATTATTTTTTTGACACGTTCGGGGGTCATCATTTCAACTGAGGTGGCGGCAAGCTTGCCTAACAAGACCTCCCCAACCCAACGATTTTCGATGACATAGCCAAGCGCTTCAACACCGGCTTCATCGGCACTGATTCGGGTTAAACCCATATGACCGCGGTCGCTAACATGAATTTTTTTAATCGCGCTGGTATGGGATTCTAATTCTGACCAGAGACCAGCGCCTTGGAATATCTTGCGACTGCTCCAGGAAAGCGCGGTTGAGCGCGAATCAAAACTGGGGTGGTTGCTCTGTTTGTCAGAGTCCTCATAAGCCTGAGCCTCAAGTAACAGCACCTTCCAACCTGACTGCTGTTGCGCTAGTAATAGCGCCAAACTGATGCCCACCATGCCGCCGCCGACTATTACTAGATCGTAGTTTTTGACGTTGTTTTTTTTATCTAAATCACTCATGGCTCGTTTTGCTTATGGCTCCTTTTTGCTCATGGCTTCTTTTTGCTCATGGCTGTGCCGCCATCAACAATTCAATTTCGCTACGTTTCTTGGGGACTCCAGCAGTTAAATCTTCGCAGCCAGTTTTGGTCACGGCTATATCATCTTCTATACGCACCGCCAGGCCACGCCATTTTTCTACCACATTGCTGTTATCCGGAGAGATATAAATACCGGGTTCAACAGTAATCACCATGCCCGGTTCATAGACTCGCCACTGATTATCAATTTTGTAGTCGCCGACATCGTGAACATCCATACCCAGCCAGTGCCCAGAACTGTGCATATAGAAATCTTTGTAGACCTCTCTTTCAATCAACTCATTGACTTCGCCGTCGAGTATACCCAGATCACGTAGCCCTGCCGTTATCACTGCCACGGTCGCGTCATTGGCGACATTGTAGGCGGCACCGGGGGCGATTTTGGCAATGGCTTCAAGCTGTGCCTGCAGAACAATATCGTAGATCGCCGCCTGCTCCGTACTAAATTTGCCATTCACCGGGAAGGTGCGAGTGATATCGGACGCGTAGTTCTCATATTCACAGCCCGCATCTATAAGCACCAAATCACCGTCGCTTATTTTTTCTCGATTTTCTATGTAGTGCAGGATACAGCCGTTTTTGCCGCCACCGACAATACTAGTGTAGGCCGGCGCCGCAGCACCAGAGACCATAAATTCATGTTCGATTTCAGCCTGTAACTGATACTCATAAATTCCGGGGCGACTTATTTTCATTGCCCGACAGTGGGCGCGGGCAGAAATTTCTCCAGCTCTGCGCATTAATTTAATCTCGGAGGCGGTTTTTATCAGGCGCATTTCATTGACCAGATGGTCCAAATCGATAAATTCACCGGGGGGAACGGAGCCGCGACTTTTCTCCTCGCGAATCTGATTAATCAAGCCCATCAGGCGGCGATCGAAGTCGGCATCTTTGCCGATCGCATAGTAGATCCGTTCGCGACCCTCGAGCATACCTGTCAAAATCTCATCGAGATCGTCAATCGGGAAAGCATCATCTAGACCAAAGTCTGCGACAGCTCCATCAGGGCCAGAACGATAACCGTCCCAAGTCTCACGCAACCTGTCTTTTTCACGACAGAACAGCAGGCATTGACCCTGTTCGCGACCAGGAATTAGAACAAGCACGGCCTGGGGTTCGGCAAAGCCACAGAGGTAACTGAAGCTAGTTGCCTGTTTGAAAGGGTAGTGAGTATCTCGAGAGCGAATCTTTTCCCCAGCGCCAGTGACAATCGCAATGCTGTTGGGGGCCATCATCGACATAAGATCTCTGCGCCGAGCGGCGTATTCCTTGACGGTGATCATAGCGCTCCCCTGGGCATAGATTGGCTTTGGATGCTGTGACGCTGAATGGTATGTTCGTTAGACGCGATCAGTGGACGGTTGGACCACTATTGGCCGCAGCCTCTGGATGCAGCTCAGAGAAAATTAGCTGCACTGCTATACGGATATACTCGATCAATTCGGAGTAGTCACGCTCGCCATCATCGTCAGTATCGAAATCCACCGAGACTTGGGCAATAGCCGAAATATCTTCCAGAGCTTCTTTTACATCGTCCGATACTGCAAAACCGTCGGTCATGCCATCTCCGACGCCGGACAGATAATTACTGCACCACTGACCCACGGCAACCAAGCGCTCAGGCAGCGGCAACTCATCATCGGGCAACACCGGCTGAAACAGAAAAGAGACATCTTCAAGACTGGTGAGTGCCGCCTCATAAAAATCCCGCAACGGATAAGCTGCGCCTTCGGCCTGTTCTTCCGATAGTCCCAACCAACCTGTAGAGGTTTCAATCAACTGATCCAAGGGGATTTTCCCGCAGCACAAACGCCCGCAGAGAAAGCCGTGAAATCCAGAGGGATCGGCCTTTACTCGCAGTTTAAAAAATAGATCTTCCAGCTGTTCAAATGTCATGGGTATGCCTCTCTCAGGTAGCAGGCATCCTAACATTCTAATAATTTCACTGCACGCCACATTGACTTAATGACGTGATTGACCAAACCTGTGACAATGCCTATAGTTAGGCGGTTCTAGTGTCAGGATTTTAGTCCCAAGACCTTAGCGACAAGACTGTAGTAACAAGACATTCACCAAAAAGAACTCTGATTATGAGCGCTTACCAAGAGTTAGAAGCAAAACTGGACAGCTTGATCGAGCTTTGCCTGCAACTGAAACGCGAGAACCAGTCTCTGCGTGCCAGAGAATCGAGCCTTGCCGGTGAGCGCGGCAAGCTTTTGGAGCAGAATGAAATCGCACGACAAAAAATAGAGACTATGATCAACCGTCTCAGAAACCTAAATGCGGAGTAAGTAGTCAGCATGTCACCTATATCACTCACGATCCGCATCCTCGACAAAGACTATCAGGTCAACTGCAAGCCGGAAGAGCGCGACGCGCTAATTTTGTCAGCGAAAATGCTCGATGAAAAAATGGAAGAGATTCGCCGCGGCTCACATATTATTGGTGTCGAGCGCATTGCGGTAATGGCTGCGTTAAATTTGGCTCACGATCTGATTCGCAGCGAACAGTCCGCCCAGTCCGGCGCTGAAACCTCTCATCTGCTGCAATCGATGAACTCTAAACTGAGCTCTGCCCTGTCTGACCTGAGTAGTTAAAATCAGGTCAAGTTCCTGCACTTTTAAACCACGTTCAAACCAATTTTAGCGAGATCTTTTTCAACCTGCTCTGCTATACTCATCGCTCCTGGGGTGTGCGCCAGTCAAGAAGTCCCTGAGCCGATAATTATTACCCGGTTTCTCTCCGTCAATGTTGTTGTGCACTTCCGTGCGTCGGAAAGCCTGATATATTGCGAGGGCAGCCACCTTGAACTT
>Ga0115550_1001385_pt1 | contig 18160 bp, 12 predicted proteins | sample COGITO_mtgs_1005_FD_87177 | JGI IMG/M metagenome (GOLD analysis project Ga0115550, IMG submission 87177) | Pelagic marine microbial communities from North Sea - COGITO_mtgs_100511 | ecosystem: Environmental > Aquatic > Marine > Epipelagic | place: Germany:Helgoland, sampling site Kabeltonne... | reverse complement strand
TGCTGCTCTCCGAGCACACCCAGCTGGTGGGTGCGTTCAACCATATGCACATCTTCATCGACCCGACCCCCGATGCCGCCAAGAGCTTCGTCGAACGCAAGCGCCTGTTCGAACTGTCTGGCTCCAGCTGGGATGATTACAATCGTGACCTCATCTCGGCAGGGGGGGGCATCTTCCTGCGCTCGGCCAAGTCCATCAAGCTGAGCCCGCAGATCCAGACATTGCTTGGTACCGACAAGGCCAGCATGGCCCCGAACGAGCTGATCAAGGCGCTGCTCTGCCTGAATGTAGACCTGCTCTGGAACGGCGGTATCGGCACCTATGTGAAGAGCGCCCGCGAAAGCGACGCCGAAGTGGGGGATCGCAGCAATGATGTGCTGCGGGTCAATGGTCGCGACCTGCGTGCTCGCATCGTCGGCGAGGGTGGCAACCTGGGCTTTACCCAGCTCGGCCGGGTGGAATACGCCAGCCAGGGTGGCCGCATCAACACCGACTTCACCGACAACGTGGGCGGGGTGGATTGCTCCGACAACGAGGTCAACATCAAGATCCTGCTCAACCAGCTGGTGGCTGCCGGTGATATGACCCTCAAGCAGCGTAACCAGATGCTGTATGAGATGACCGACGATGTGGCGCAAATTGTCATTACCAACGCCTACCGCCAGTCCCAGTCCATCTCGGTCACCAGTTTCCGTGGCACCGAGCAACTGAAAGAGCAGCAACGCTTCATCCAGGGGCTGGAGCGCGAAGGCAAGCTGGATCGGGGGCTGGAGTTCCTGCCATCCGATGAGGAGCTGTCCGAGCGGATGGCGGCAGGGCAGGGGTTGACCCGTCCCGAGCTGGCGGTGCTGGTGGCTTATGGCAAGATGGTGCTCAAGGAGCAGCTCAACTGCCCTGAGATCACCGAGGAGCCTTTCCTGGCCAACATGCTGGTCACCAGCTTCCCGGCCAAGTTGCAGCAGCAGTTTGGTGCAGCGCTTGCCCAGCACCCGCTGCGTGGCGAAATCATTGCGACCCGGGTGGCCAACATGCTGGTCAACGACATGGGGCTCAACTTCGCCAGCCGGATGAAGGACGAGACCGGTGCCTCTGTGGCGGAAGTGGCTTGCTGCTTCGCCATGGCCCGTGAGGTGTTTGGCCTGGGGGCCCTGTGGCGTGACATCGAAGGGTGTGACAACCTGGTGGATGCCCAGACCCAGCTCGAGCTGATGTTCTACAGCCGCCGCATTGTGCGTCGTGCTACTCGCTGGTTCCTGCGTGCCCGCAATCGCAGCTGGAGCATCGCTGAGAACATCGCTTTCTTCCGCCCGGCGTTCGAGACCCTGGGCACCCACCTCTACGAGGTGATGGACGAGAGTGAAGTGGTAGAGCACAGCCAGGCCGTGGCAGCCCTGGTGGCCAGACAAGTGCCCGAGTCCATCGCACGTCAGGTGGCCCATATGAGCAGCCTCTTCTCCAGCCTGGATCTGGCGCAGATTGCCGCTGAGCACAAGACCGACATACTGCGTGCCGCCAATGTCTACTATCGTCTCGGCGCCAAGCTGGATCTGCACTGGTTCCTTGAGCAGATCAACCATCAGCCGGTGGGCAACCACTGGCAGGCAATGGCACGGGCATCGTTCCGTGAAGATCTGGACTGGCAGCAACGCAGTCTCACATCTGTGGTACTGGAAGGGTGCAAAGAGCAGGGAGAATGCGCTACCATACTGGCCGACTGGATTTCGGAGCATGAGCAACTCTTGTCCCGTTGGACCCATATGTTGGCCGACTTCAAGACCACGAGTACCCACGAGTTCGCCAAGTTCTCGGTGGCCTTGCGAGAGTTGAACCTGCTCCAGTTGAATTGCCGAACCTCGGCATAACCCCGAAAGCCCCGGCCAGTTGCCGGGGCTTTTTTAAGGAGCAAAAATGTTGTACCCCCTCGCCAGGCATTTCTTGTTCAAGTTCAATCCCGAACAGGCACACGATCTCTCCATCAAATATTTGCCCCGCCTTCTCGGTACGCCACTTGATTGTTTCTTCCGCCATTCATTGCCCAAACGCCCCGTCACTGTCATGGGGCTTTATTTTGCCAATCCGGTCGGATTGGCAGCCGGGCTGGATAAAGACGGGGAGTGCATCGATGCATTTGGGGCCATGGGGTTTGGCTTTATAGAAGTCGGTACCGTCACCCCCAAACCCCAGAGTGGCAATGACAAGCCCCGTCTGTTCCGGGTTATTCCGGCAGAGGGGATCATCAACCGCATGGGATTCAACAACAAGGGTGTCGATCATCTGGTGGCGCAGGTCAAGAAAGCCAAATACCAGGGTGTCATCGGCATCAATATCGGGAAGAACAAAGACACTCCCATAGAGCAGGGCAAAGACGATTATCTGATCTGCATGGACAAGGTCTATGATCATGCCGGCTATATTGCCGTCAATATCTCTTCCCCCAACACTCCGGGCCTGCGTTCGCTCCAATACGGTGATGCCCTCGATGAGTTGCTCGCAGCCCTCAAAGTGCGTCAGCAAGAGCTGGCCGCCCAATATAAAAAGTACGTGCCGCTCGCCGTTAAAATTGCACCGGACTTGAGTCTGGATGAAATTAATCAGGTCGCTGCATCCTTGATCAAAAACGGGATCGATGGCGTTATTGCCACCAATACCACCCTGGATCGGGAGATGATCTATGACATGCCCCATGCCGGTGAAGCCGGTGGCCTCAGTGGGCGTCCGTTGCAGCACAAGAGCACAGAGGTTATTCGCCAGCTGGCCAAGGCTCTGGACGGTGCTCTACCCATCATAGGGGTAGGGGGTATCGACAGCGCCATGGCTGCGCGGGAGAAGCTCGCTGCGGGTGCCAGTTTGGTCCAGATTTATAGCGGCTTTATTTATAAGGGCCCGAGTCTGGTCAAAGAAATTGTGACTCATATTTAAGAAATAAACGGGTGCCCTTTATTTAAAGTTGCTGAAATTCTCGACATGGAATAAAGTCGAGTAACGACTTTCAGTAAGGGCACCCCCATGTGTATCCAACCCAATGACAATTGGCAGTGGCATTATGATGCTCATGATGATCGTCTGATGCTGGATTTATCCGATCGCATGATATTCGCTACTGAATATAAAGGGCGACAATTGGTGCCCAGCTCCTTCACCACCCAGCCTTTTTGTGTGGATGATGCTGCCCTCTATTATCAATTGATGGACAAAGTTGTCGAACTCGACTGGAGTACGCCACATCAGGTCCAGCTGGTACTCAATGCCATCGCTGTCAGTCGCTTTTATAAACCACTGATGCCACAAAGCTGGTTCTTTGGTGAGGTCCACCCCTTTATTATTCCTGAAACCGGATCCTTGGTGTGCATGAATACACCTCATGGCAAGGGGGAGTTCATGGTGATCGAAGCAGGTGAACAGGCCAGCGTGTGCCTCAATCTGACCGAGGATCTGATACTGACAACCAGCAAGATCCTGCCGCGCTTTGGTGTGATGAAGGTGATGAACAACCGCATGACCGCCAGAGTTGCAACCCAGACACAATATCGTCAGGTGAGCTGACACCCATCCAAGTAAACGTGCTTAATATTTAGTCTGATTTTGCTCGTCCGATATTTTTTTGCTCCCTTTGTTGTTGCTCCTCAATGCCCCTCCTATTTGGTGAATAGCCCTTTTCTGTCGCGCCATAGTACTTTTTGCCTCTCATGTTATGCCCACAAAAAAGCCCTCCTACCAAACATGATAAGAGGGCGTAAAACACACACGACAGAAGGAATGGATGGTTTGTTTCAACAGCCGGGTCATGTTAGAGGGAATTGTTTCTTCTGAAACCTGATAGATATGACAGTCCGGCATAAATAGGCTATCGCTAGCCAGCGCCCAAAAAATAGCCCTCCCGGTTTACGGACGATAACGGGAGGGCAAAACACGGGGTTACAGAAAGGACTTGCTCTGTCGGAAAGATAATAACGCAATGAGCCTTGTTTGACGCCTGTCAGATATGGCAATCCCTGTGAAGAACGGTAGGCCATTCATACCCGGATATAGAAGCCATTACCTAGCGTCTTGCTCTGACGAGGCAATGAATATCCGGGGTCATCTGATGACCGCTCGTCTATAGCTGACCCACAAGCTGACCCACATGAGCATCACATCTCCATCAGGTTCCTATATGTCAATTGGCCAAGCCTTCTTGCGTATGCCAGATAAATGGGGGGTGGGGAGCAAGCTGGCCTGTACCTGTCTGTCGCGCCAGCGCGAAGCTTTTGCTGCTCCGGATCGGCTCTTAAGGTATAATGCGGCACTATTTTTATGGCATCCCCGTGAGCGTGATGAAAGAATTTTTTGCAACCTGCCCCAAGGGGCTGGAAAACCTGTTGGCCGACGAGCTGACCACCCTGGGCGCAGAGCAGGTCCGTGAGACTGTCGCCGGCGTTCACTTCAAAGGCGAACTGGCCATTGGTTACAAGGCCTGCCTGTGGAGCCGTTTTGCTTCCCGCATCGTGTTGGTGCTGTCCGAATTCCAGATGAACGACGATCTGGATCTCTATCTGGGCGCCCACACCATCCCCTGGGAAGAGCACTTCTCCGGCACCTCCACCATAGCGGTGGACTTTACCGGTACCAACCCCGCCATTCGCAATACCCAGTACGGTGCGCTGAAGATCAAGGATGCCATCGTTGATCGCTTCACCAAACGCGGTCATGTGCGCCCGGATGTGGACAAAAAGGCGCCGGATATTCGCATCATGGCGCATCTGGGCAAAGGCAAGGCCAATATCACGCTGGACTTGTCAGGCCCGGCGCTGCACCAACGTTTCTATCGTCAAGGCACAGGTGAAGCACCGCTCAAAGAGAACCTGGCCTGTGCCATGATTGCCCGTAGCGGCTGGGCCGGTGAGCCCATGATGGACCCCATGTGTGGTTCAGGTACCCTGCTCATCGAAGCGGCCTTCATCGCCGCCGACATGGCGCCGGCGCTGCGCCGCGAGCGTTTTGGTTTCGATCGCTGGTTGCAACACGATAGCGAACTCTGGCAGAGCCTGATGATGGAAGCCCAGGTGCGCGCCAAGCGTGGCATGCAACGCTGCGAAGTGAGGCTGTTTGGCTGCGATGCCGACCCCCGTGTGCTCATGAAAGCCCGTGACAACGCCAAGGCGGCCGGTGTAGCCCACCTCATCACCTTCAAGCAAGCCGATGTGACCCAGCTTGAAAATCCGCTGCCGATGCCAGCCGTTGTTGAAGGGGAAGCAAGTCAGGAGGAAGCCCGTCAAGTCGGTATGCTTATCTCCAACCCGCCCTATGGCGAGCGTCTCGGCGAGTTTCCGGCCCTGCTCGAAGTGCATCAGGCACTCGGCGATGCCTTGCGTCGTGGCTTCCAGGGCTGGCGCGTCTCTATTCTCTCTGCCTCGCCCGAGCTGCTGAGCTGTCTGCGTCTGCGTGCCGACAAGCAATATCGTCTGTTCAACGGGGCGCTCGAGTGTCAGTTGCGCAACTACCAGATTGCGCTGGACTCCGTGGCCTCCCAGAAAGAGGTGGCGCAGGACTTTGCCAACCGTCTGCGCAAGAATCTTAAAACCCTCGAGAAATGGGCGAGCAAAGAGGGCATCGACTGCTACCGCCTCTACGATGCGGACTTGCCGGAATACAATGCCGCCATCGACCGCTATCAGGATTACCTGGTGGTGCAGGAGTACGCCGCGCCCAAAGACATTCCCGCCCAGAAGACCCGTCAGCGTCTGCTCGACATGGTGCAGGCCGCCATCAAGGTGACCGGCATGGACGGCGAGAAGGTGATCCTGAAGGTGCGCGAGCGTCAGGAGGGCAAACAGCAGTATCAGAAGCTCGCCGCAGAGCAGCACCGGATGGAAGTGCAGGAGTACGGTGCCCGTCTTTGGGTCAACCTCTACGACTATCTGGATACCGGCCTGTTCCTTGACCACCGTCAGACTCGCCGCATGCTGGGCCAGATGGCCAAGGGCAAGCGCTTCCTGAACCTGTTTGCCTATACCGGCAGTGCCACAGTGCATGCGGGTCTGGGCGGTGCCAGCGAGACCACCACGGTCGACATGTCCCACACCTATCTGAACTGGGCGCAGGACAACATGCGTCTCAACTCGCTGGTGGGCCGTCAGCACAAGTTTGTGCAGGCTGATTGCCTGAAGTGGTTGTCGGAAGCGGATGATCAGTATGACCTCATCTTCATCGATCCACCCACCTTCTCCAACTCCAAGCGGATGGATGAGAGCTTCGACGTGCAGCGCGATCACCTGCTGCTGATGCAGCACTTGAAGCGCCTGCTGGCGGCCGATGGCACCCTGGTGTTCTCCAACAACAAGCGTCACTTCAAGATGGACATGGCCGGGCTCGAGGCTGCGGGTCTCAAGGCTCGAAATATCACCCAGCAGACCCGACCGAAGGACTTCGAGCGTAACCAGCATATCCACAACTGCTGGATCATCACCCACGCCGAGGCGCCAGCGGAGGCTTGATGCTGACCCTGTTTCACACCGACGGCTGCCACCTGTGCGAACAGGCGTGGCAGCTGGTGGAAGAGGCCGGATTGGCCAGCCAGACCCGCCAGTGCGACATCATCAATGATGCCGAATGGCTCACTGCTTATCGGGTACGCATTCCGGTGCTGCGCGATGAGGCCGGTCGCGAACTTGGCTGGCCCTTTACGTTGGCAGAGCTCGGTGTCTGGGTAACTGCGCAGGCCAGTCACGGCTGAGCACGAATAGAGAAAAAGGGGGGGGCAGAGAGTATCTGGCCCCGCTTTTTTCATCAGGTAATAAGGAAGAAACATGGCTTTATTAACATTGCACGGCGCTTGTCTGTCGTTCAGTGATTTCCCGCTGCTCGACAATGCCGAGCTCAGCATTGAGCGCGGTGAGCGTCTCTGTCTGGTCGGGCGCAACGGGGCGGGCAAGTCCACCCTGATGAAGATCATTGCCGGCGAACTGCCGCTCGATGACGGGCGCATGGTACAGCAGCAGGATCTGAAAGTGACTCGCCTCGAGCAGGATCCGCCTGCATCGAGCGACCTCACTGTGTTTGACTACACGGCCGAAGGGCTGGCCGGCGTCGGCGAGCTGCTCAAGCAGTATCATCATATCTCCATGGAGCTGGCCCACGATCCGAGCGATGCCAACATACGCATCATGAGCGATCTGCAAGAACAGCTCGACTATCAGAATGGCTGGCAGTTCGAGACCCGCATCAGCCAGGTGCTGACCCTGCTGAACCTCGATCCCGACGCAACCCTGGACAGCCTGTCCGGTGGCTGGTTGCGTAAAGTGGCCCTGGCCCGTGCGCTGGCCTGCGATCCGGACCTGCTGCTGCTCGATGAGCCGACCAACCACCTGGATATCGAAGCCATCAACTGGCTGGAAGATTTCCTCAAGGATTTTCGCGGCGCCATCGTTTTCATCTCCCACGATCGGGAATTCATCCACAAGCTGGCGACCCGGATCATCGATCTCGACCGTGGCGTGATCACCTCCTGGCCTGGCAACTACGACGAGTATCTGCAGGGCAAGGAAGAGGCCCTCCGGGTTGAAGAGCTGCAACATGCCGAGTTCGATCGCAAGCTGGCCCAGGAAGAGGTATGGGTACGTCAGGGCATCAAGGCGCGCCGTACCCGCAACGAAGGCCGGGTGCGTGCCCTTGAGGCGATGCGGATGGAGCGTTCCCAGCGTCGTGAGCTGCAGGGCAAGGCCAAGCTGCAAATGGACGATGTGAACCGTTCCGGCAAGCTGGTGTTCGAAACCGAAGGGCTGGGGCTGGACTTTGGCGATCGTACCCTGTTCCAGGGGCTGGATCTGCAAGTGCTGCGTGGCGACAAGATCGCCCTGGTGGGTCCCAACGGTTGCGGCAAATCCACCCTCATCAAGCTGTTGCTGGGCCAACTCGAGCCCAGCCGTGGTCTGGTCAAGGGGGGCACCAAGCTGGAAGTGGCCTACTTTGACCAGTATCGCGATCAGCTCGATCCCGAGCAGACGGTGATGGACAACGTGGGGGAGGGCAAGCAGGAAGTGATGGTGCGCGGCCGCTCTCGCCACATTCTGGGTTACCTGCAGGACTTCCTGTTTGAACCCAAGCGGGCACGTACCCCTGTGAAAGCCTTGTCAGGGGGCGAAAAAAACCGTTTACTGTTGGCCAAATTGTTCTTGAAGCCCAGTAATTTACTGATCCTCGATGAACCAACCAACGACCTGGATGTCGAAACGCTGGAATTGCTGGAAGAGCTGCTGGCGGACTATCCTGGCACCCTGTTGCTGGTCAGCCACGATCGTCGCTTTATCGACAATACAGTGACAGGTTGCTGGTTGTTTGAAGGGGATGGACGTATCAGCGATTACGTGGGCGGTTATGCCGACATGATGGCGACTCGGGCCCAGCAGAGCACTCAGCTGGCGGCAAAAGCGGCTCAGGTCAAAACGCCAGAGCCTGTCGCTGTGGCAAGCCCTGCTGCCTCTAAAGTCAAAAAACTCTCTTACAAGTTGCAGCTGGAGCTGGATAATCTACCAGCCCGACTGGAACAGCTGGAGACTGAGCTGAATGCCCTGCAGGCAGAGGTAAACCACCCCGGTTTCTTCGCGTTGCCGAGCGATCAAACCCAGCTCAAACTGGATGCCCTGAATGCAGCAGAGGCTGCATTGGAACAAGCCTTCTCCCGTTGGGAGGAGTTGGAAGCGTTGAAACATCAGGACTAAGGAAGTAGATGAAAAAGCAATTATCCATGCTGGCCATTCTGGTCAGCGCCAGCCTGCACGCCCAGGCGGCACAAAGCCCCTTTTTCACCATTGTCGACGAGTCTGACAAGGGATTCGCCAGCGCGATCAGTGCCGATGGCAACGGGCTCGTCGGGATCAACACCAAAAACAACATGGCCGATCACTTCTCGACCGTACGTTTCGCCGACTTCCTGGTCGATCGTTTCCGTTTTGAGCAGGGCTGCATGCTCTCCAACTCGGTTTGCAACGCCTTCTGGAACGACAAGAGCAACTTTGCGTATCAGTGGCGTGTCGACTTTCTGGCCAAAACCGATCAGCGCAGCAATGTGGGTGACCTAGTCAGCAACGAAACTGATGGTTTGGTTACCGCTTTGGGTGACGTAGTGGGTACTCGCGTGGGCTACAAGATGGATGGCAAACTGCGCACCGCATTTGCCATCGTCGAGGAAGGCAACGCCGTCAACCTCAAGGATGGCGCCAGCACCCACAGCCTGAGCGTGCCGACCAGCATCAAGAAGCTGGACAACGGCCAGTACCTGGTGACCGGTACTGCCGCCACCGGCAAGACCATTGCCGTCAATTCCGAGACCTACAACTGGTGCTTCTCTGGTAACGACGGCCAGTATGGTGACTACCGCTACTGCCCGGGCCTCAACACCCAGGCCAGCTTCTGGCTGCTCAACAGCACAGGCTCCTTCAACAAGCTGATCCAGGCCAACGAGTATTCCCGTGGCCGTAACGAAGTGATCCAGACTGCGTCTGCACTCGGGGTTGGCAACGTCAATGGCAGCTTGTTCGGTGTGGGCTACTCCTCTACCGGTGAAATTGGCACCAACTACCTGGATGGCCGCAACCTGGCGGCATACTGGACGCTGGATCTGGCCGGTGGCAAGGTCGGTACCACCCAGACCATACCGCTGGCCGAAGGCGAGCCGGGCAAGGATGACGCCAAGCTGCAACACAGCTGGGCTGTGGCGGTCAACGACAACGGTTATGTGATTGGCAACCAGCTCTATCGCATCAACAAGGGACAGAATCGCCCGGTCGAGATGTTCGTGTTCAACTTGAACACCAAGCAGACGGCGAGTGTGCCGTTGCAAGACAGCCCAATCAGCGGTGCAGGCTCGGAAGCTGCCGCCATCAACAACCACAACATGGTCGTGGGCTGGCGTGACTCTCGTCACCAGACCCAGCCAGTGGTCAATGGCACCAATCGCATGCAGGAAGGTTTCCTGCTCAATGCTGCAAACAGCAAAAATTGGTATCTGAACGACCTCATCTGCGGGCTGGATGATGCTGGTGCCAAGCAGTGTGCCCAGAACGGCTACTACTACCACATCGCGTATGCCAGCGGCATCAGCACGGATGGTACTGTCGCTGCGACGGCTTTTCGCTATAACAGCGAGAGCGATCTCAACAATCGTACCAATTCCACCATCGTTAGCGTGAAGCTGACGCCAGCCGTTGCCGATTACAAGAACAACGAGCCTGCAAGCTATGTGGTCGCGAATGCGCCGGTCAATAACCAGACTGGTCAGGATGGTGGCAGTGGTGGTGGCAGCCTGTTCTGGTTGACTCTGCTGGCCCTGCCGTTTACCTGGCTGCGCCGTTACCAACGATAAATTGGGATGTCACTAAAAATTAATGTGGTTCAGTGTCTTGTGTCACAATGACCGGATAGCATGACATTTTTTGTTTGACCCTGCCCATCTCGTGGGGTAAAGATGAAAGCGACCGATGAAAAATTGGTCGCTTTTTTTGTTCCACGAAGAGGGTCGTAGATGATGAAGAGACAAAAACGGGACCGTCTGGAAAGAGCTCGCGCTCGTGGTTATCAGGCTGGCGTGGTCGGCAAACAGAAAGAAGCGTGTCCGTACCAATGCTTGGATGCCCGAGGGCATTGGCTTGGTGGTTGGCGAGACGCCATGGAAGGGCGGGGTTCAGGCCTCTTCATGAAGTAATTGGTACTTCATCACTCATTACAAAAGGAAAGGGGCCATTGAGGCCCCTTTACGTTACCACTAAATCAGTCGATCAGAATGCAGTGGTATCTTTGAACAGACCCACTTTCAGATCGCTTGCGCTATAGATGGGACGGCCATCGACTTCCACGACGCCATCGGCGATCCCCATGACCAGCTTGCGGTTGATGACGCGCTTGAAGGTGATCTTGTAGGTTACTTTCTTGGCGGTCGGCAGGATCTGGCCAGTGAATTTCACTTCACCCACACCCAGTGCACGGCCTTTACCCGGACCGCCTTTCCAGCCGAGGAAGAAGCCGACCAGTTGCCACATTGCATCCAGACCCAGACAGCCTGGCATAACGGGGTCACCCGGGAAATGGCAGTCAAAGAACCAGAGGTCCGGCGTAATGTCGAGCTCTGCCAGGATCTCGCCCTTGCCATGCTCACCACCGTTGTCGTTGATCTTGACGATGCGATCCATCATCAACATGTTGGGGGCGGGCAGCTGACTGTTACCCTCACCAAATAATTCGCCACGGCTGCAGGCGAGCAGCTCTTCACGGGTAAACGAGTCTTTGCCTTGTTCACACAGGGAAAGGCGGGGATCAATGGTGGTATTGTCTACGGTCACGCTGTTTATCCTTCATATGGGTCAAAGCCGGGCCAATTTAGCGTACACTTGTGCGCTAAACAACTCCGATCTCTTCTTTATTACAGGCTGAACAACCGGCCCAGCAGGCGGCGGATCAAGCCCCCCTTGAACGCGGTGCCATTCAGTTCGTCCAGTCGCTGCTGGATCCGGCCAAACAGGGTATCCGGCATGTCCGGCTCACCCGCTACACAGCCAGTCAGCAGCTCGATAGCCTCTTCCACATGGTCCACCGGATGAATGTGGAACTGACCTGCTTCGACGGCGGCAATCACCTCGTCGGAGAGGTTCAACTGCTGGATATTGGTGCCCGGCAGAATGATACCTTGCTTACCTGTGATGCCATGGATCTTGCACACCCGGAAGAAGCCTTCAATCTTCTCGTTCACACCACCTACCGCCTGCACATTGCCGAACTGATCGACCGCGCCGGTGACGGCAAAGTGTTGATAGATGGGCTGGCGGGCGAGGGCAGAGAGGAGGGCGCACAGGCCGGTCAGAGAGGCGCTGTCACCATCGATCTCATGATAGGACTGCTCGAACACCAGATTGGCAGAGAGAGGCGAGGGGGTTTCTGCACCAAATTTGTTGGAGAGATAACCATGAATGATCATCATCGCCTTGGCGTGGATATGGCCAGCCAGCTCAGCTTTTCGTTCGACATCCGCAATGTCGCCATCGCCCAGGTGCACGGTCGCGGTGAGACGTACAGGTTCGCCAAAATCATAGGGATGACCCGATACCTGAATGACGGACAGGCCATTGATCTGGCCGATCTCCTCACCATCGGTTTGCAACAGGATCTGGCCGTCAATGACGCCCTGATCAGACTGTTCAACCAGATAATTTAGGCGGTAGTCCTGCTCTTCAAGGGCCAACCGGATATGCTCATCAGTCACAATTTCGGCTTCCATTTCGCGAGCCAGGCTGTCCGCCATGCGCATGATGGCACTGAGCTGTATCTCGGACAGAGAGAGCCACTCCTGATGGTCACACAGGCGACTGGCATGGCGACAGAGGGCGGCGAGGGCGGCCGGGGTGAAGTCCAACAGTGTCCAACGCTCGCGTAACCATGCCAGATACTGCAGAAATTCAGGCAGGTCTTCATCAATGTTGACCTCTGATACCAGATCCGCACGAAGGAAGATGCGCTCGGACATGTCCCTGTCCAGCATCTGGAACTCGGATACCTCGAGGCGGTCACCGACCAGGATCAGCTTGAGCTTGATGGGGGTCGCTTCCGGGGTAAAGAAGGGAGTCAGGGTCTTGCCTTCCTGATAGGCATTCCAGTCCAGTTCGCCTTTCTGAATGGCATTCTTGAGCTTGAACCAGAGGTGGGGCTGATCCAGCAGCTCGTCGAGTTGCAATATCAGATAGCCGCCATTGGCCTGACGCAACAGACCCGGCTCCAGCAGATGCTGGTTGGCGTAAACAGAGCCTTGTTCGGTCTGATAGTTGATGGAGCCGAACAGGGTATCCCAGTTCAGATCCCGGCCATAAATCACCGGAGCTTCCTGATCTTCATGGTGGATCAGCAGGTTGATGAGCACAGGGTGCTGGAATTCGAGTCCTTGAGCCACATGGGCTGCCAGATCGGAAAGAAAGTCATCGATCTTGGGATCGTTGTTCTGCTTGCGCATGATGCGAGTGACCAGACGCTCGGCATCCAGATGGTGGCTCATCAGTTTGAGCAGTTCGCCAACCATTTCGCAAAACTCGATGCCGGTACCAGGTTGCAGACGCAACCAGATCGGTTTGAAGGGGTTGTTCAAGTTTTCCGTATAACAGAGATCAAACAGGTCACCATCCTTGCCATTGGAGGCGGCGATCAATGTCTGGCAAACACCTTCATAGTCAGCGCCGGGGAAACCATTGAGTAGCATGACCGGGCAATCACCATCAAAACTGGCGAGGCGCTTGATGCCGGAAATCACTCTGGGTTGCAAGGCGGCGAAGGGAATGGGTTCTAGCTCGCTAAGTGCAGGGAACTGTTCAATCGCGAAAGCGGGTTTTAGTTGTTCTGATGTTAATTCAGCCACTTAAGATATCCGGTCGGAGATAGGATCATTTGTTTCCATTATACACAGTTCAATTTATGGGAACAGAAAACAAGATACTCAATTTAACATAATATACATTATGCGCGGTTTTGTTTATGAGATGAAACACGCTACCGAGTTGGCACTCATCTGGTTCGTGACGTTCGCTCTTGCTCCTATCAGCGCGCGTGTTCGGTTGGCCACTGTATCGCTCACATTGGTTTGTTATCTCTCACTCTTCATCGACACACCAACACACGTTCATTCATGCAACCTATCAAGCGGTTTATGGTTGGCGCTTTCGTGCCGTTCACTGTTGCCGGTGTGCAGATATTTGGAGGTGGTGTCGATGCTGTCATGACCCGCGTCAGCTTGAACATGGGATAAGGGTCTGCCATTGAGATTGATGTCATGGGTAATGCCGGTGTGGCGAATGGAGTGCGGTGTCAGATTGCACATCTCGGCGGCGTCCTGGGTAAAGCCGTCCTGTTCGGCCAGATTGGCGGCAGTCTGGATCACCGTCATCACCAGTTCACGTAGTTGACGGATACCGAGATTGGCATTGAGCTCTCCCTGTTCACGGCCATGCGCGGCGGCTTTATGGCGTACAAAGAGTGGTGTTTGTTCATTGGGGGCCGGCAATGGCGCTAACCCCAAGAAAGTGCGATAGCGCTTGAGCGCTTCCAGCAAGGCCTGAGACACCGCCACAGTACGTCGTTTTCCGCCCTTGCTGCGTGGAATGTAATAGCCCCAGACGCCGGTTTTACCGTCACGGCGAAACTGGCCCATGACGGGCGTAAAACCCGGTCTGGCTGCCACTTCCGAGATGCGCAGATAGCAGGCATACATCAGGCTTATCAGAAAACGGCTGCGTTCATGTTGTTCTGGTTGCTCGGTTGCCAGTCGCTCGGCCGCTTGCATGACATAGGACCACTGCAGCTCGGTGAAGGCCTGGCCCTGATCATCGGTCTCCTGCTGAATTGGTCGCTTGACTCGTTGCAGCAGCAACGCCGGATTCCTGTCCATGTACTCTTCTTGGATAAGAAACTGGAAGAAGGCCGACAAAATGGCGAGTTTGGTCTTCATTGCCTGCTCACTCAGGCGATATGGCAGTTCACGTCCCAGCTCCCGTTTGCCGAGGAATGGCCGCCACAACGGATTGGGCAGCCGTTCTCCCCACTCTTTGTCGAGGATGAACTGCGCCACATTGCGGTAAGCAATCAGCTGGTCTGGCGGCACCTGACAGTAGTCGAGGTAACGCATCATGATACGTCGGGTCAGGTCTTTCGGGCTGATTGCCAGCTCGCTGAAACACCAGTGCAGAAATGTCGTCAGCTCGCTACGGTACGTTTTGTAGTTGTTCTCGTTATGGCGTTGCTCCAGCAGCCAGTCGACCGCCAGTTCGTAGACGAGGCCTGCATCGGGCACGTCGTTCAGGCTGAGGTTGGCCAGATACTGATTGACCTGGGGATTGCCCGCCTCCAGGTGAGCAAGGCCGTCAAACAGCGGCATGGCGGGTGGAAGTAACATTGAGGTCATGGTGGTGCTTGCTTGGTCTATAGGATGGGAGCCGTGTGCTCTGTTCAAAAGCTGATGCCGATAAATGGGGTTATCGGCATCATGATGTGACAAAAAATCCAGCTGTGTGCGATGCCGCATCGGCTGTTGTAACCCGTTTGGGCGACTTTCTATGTTTATTCAATGGATATGCACCCTTGTTCGAAATTTCTCGGGGTAAATATCCGTAAAATTGACTGTAAATTCTTAAATTGTGAATATCTTGGGGTGTTTGAGCTTGCTGTTTGACTGTTTCAACCTGGCGCCTCACTCCCCTTGCCTTCACGCCACGCTCTTGAGGGATTTTCCCTTGGGTTTGTCAGCGTCAGCCTTCTCTTCCATTGGCTGGGGATCCTCTTTGGTACTCCCCTGCGCCTTGCCACCGCGCAGTACGTTTTGCAGTACGTCACGCTGTTCGGCCAGGTAGAAGGCCAGGGTTTCTTGCTGTTCGGGTTCAAGATTGACAGGTGCCCCCGCCAGCAAGGTCATCAACTCGTCGGCGGTATCCAGCAGCTTGTCATAGGCATCCGCCTCTTTCTTGCTGGCAAAGGTCATCTTTTCCACTCCCCCACGCACGACAACATATTTGATTTCAACAGCCATAATGGCGTCCTCCTCATGATAGTGAATACAAGTATATGTACGGATATACAGTATTGCAAATATCCAGATAAAGCGGGTGATGATGAGAGACTGTGGCCGATTACGCGGCCGTTATCACATTGATGAAAGGGTCATTTGACATCCGCTTTGCGCAAGTCGGATGATGGGCTCATGACGATCACAAGACAACTGCTCATACTGCTGCTGGTTGAAGTGACGCTCCTCGGGGGCATCGCTCATCTGGTCATTGGTCTCTCTCCCCTGCTCTCCCTGCTATTTGTGGTGCTGGCCCTGCTGGGGCTGCGCTGCTTGGTGGTATTGCTGACCTGGGGGTTCTCCCGCTTCTATCCGGCACCGGCCATCGGCTTGCGGGCCTGGTTACGCATGGTGGTTTGGGAGATGCTAGCCTATCTGTTTACCTTCACCTGGCTGCTACCATTTGAGCGGCTGCTGATGACGCCGGACAGGCTTACCCCCTCCCCCCTGCCCTTGCTGCTGGTTCACGGTTACGGTTGCAGTCGCGGGATCTGGTGGGTACAAAGAGCCCGTCTGGAAGCGGCCGGTCACGTGGTCGCTACCGTTACCCTGACTCCTCCTTTCGGTCATCTCGATGACATGGTACCCCTGCTGGCCAAGCGTATCGATGAAGTGCTGGCTGCCACGGGTGCCGCTCAGCTGGTGTTGATTGGCCATAGCATGGGGGGCCTGGTGTGCCGTGACTATCTTGCCCTGGCCGGCGGTGGCAAGGTGGCGCAGCTTATTACCCTGGCGACGCCCCATCAGGGCAGCCAGCTGGCGACCATTGCACTGGGTGACAACGCGCGGGAGATGGAGCCAGGCTCCGGTTGGCTGCAACGCTTTGCCGCCGTGCCGCTGTGTGTGCCCGGGATTTCGGTGCGCACCAGTCATGACAACTTTGTGTTGCCCCAGTCCCGTCAGCTGATGGCGGGCATGGAGGACATAGAGCTCGCCGCCCTTGGCCACCTCTCCCTTATCTACTCGCGCCGTACCACGGCCCTGCTGCTGACCCTGCTTGCCCGCGTCCAGCCAGAAACGAAAAGGGCCTGATTGCTCGGGCCCTTGGTGTTTGTGCTCTCTCTTGATCGATGAAAGCAGGTTAGAAGTGAATGCCCTTGATAAGGGTAGAGACCGCCATCTGATCCGCAGATGCCTTGGACTCGCCGCCCTCTTTGGGATCCGAGAAGGTGCGAAAGCTGGTGTTCATGATCACCTGGGCCACTCGTGGCGCCAGGGCATGGATCACCTGACCGAATACCCCGAGGCGGGTAGCCAGCCGTACATGCTTGTTGATGATGGTGTCGCACACCAGATCGGCGGCCTCTTCCGGCGTCATCATGGGCACCTGCTCATACACCTTGGTCGGCGCCACCATGGGGGTTTTCACCAGCGGCATGTTGATGATGGAGAAGTTGACTCCCTTGTCCGCAAACTCGGACGCCGCGGTGCGCACCCAGGCGTCGAGCGCCGACTTGGAGGCCACGTAGGCGGAGAAGCGCGGCGCATTGGTCAGCACCCCGATGGAGGAGATGTTGATGATGTGACCCTTCTTCTTCTCGATCATGGTGGGCAGCACCCCCATGATCACCTTGAGGGTGCCAAAGTAGTTGAGCTGCATGGTGCGCTCCAGATCGTGGAAACGATCGAAGGAGTCCTCGATGGCGCGGCGGATCGAGCGGCCGGCATTGTTGATGAGGATATCCACCCCGCCATGCTCGGCCACTATCTGCCGGGTGATCGCCTCCCCTTGGGCGAGATCCGCCAGATCCCCCTGATAGACCTGCAGGGTCAAGCCCTGCTCGGCAAACTCGGCCTGGGTCTGTGCAATCTTGTGCTCGTCCCGGGCAATGGTCAGCACTGTTGCGCCCGCCTCGGCCAACTTTCTTGCGGTGGCCTTGCCGATGCCGGAGGTGGCGCCGGTGATCAGCACCACCTTGCCCTCGACCCGGCCGCGCAGAGTGCGGTCGATGAACAGCTCGGGGTCGAGGTGACGCTCCCAGTAGTCCCACAGTCGCCAGGCATAGCTGTGCAGCGGGGGCACTTCGATACCGGTCCCTTTCAACACCCGCTGTGCTTCGCGGTTGTCAAAGCGGGTGGGATAGTTGATGAGCCGGAAAATATCCTTGGGCAGACCGAGATCGGCGATGGCTGCATCGCGAATGCGGCGCACCGGCGTCAGAGCCATCAGCATGGCCATCAGGTGGCGGGGAATAAAGCTGAACAGGGCCGCATTGATGCGAATGGCGGGCTCGGGCGCGTGGGCAGCACGGGAGAAGGTGCTCAGCATGTCGCCAACCCGCATCGGATGGGAGTCGGTCAGGTGAAATGCCTTGTTGTCCTCTCCGTCCAGATGGGCGATGTGATCGATGGCATCCACCACGAAGTTGACCGGCACCAGGTTGATGCGCCCCCCCTCGACGCCGATGGCGGGCATCCAGGGTGGCAGCAGGCGCCGCAGCTTCTGGATAGTCTTGAAGAAGTAATAGGGGCCATCCACCTTGTCCATCTCGCCTGTGTTGGCATCCCCCACCACTATACCGGGTCGGTAGATGCGCCAGGGGATGGTGCTCTCCTTGCGCACTATGCCCTCGGCCTCGTGCTTGGTCTGGAAAT
>Ga0115550_1001380_pt1 | contig 18186 bp, 19 predicted proteins | sample COGITO_mtgs_1005_FD_87177 | JGI IMG/M metagenome (GOLD analysis project Ga0115550, IMG submission 87177) | Pelagic marine microbial communities from North Sea - COGITO_mtgs_100511 | ecosystem: Environmental > Aquatic > Marine > Epipelagic | place: Germany:Helgoland, sampling site Kabeltonne... | reverse complement strand
TTGTATATGATGAGTGAAACTCCAAAAATAGCCTAAAAAACCTTATTGATTGACAACAATCAACTCACCCCGATACATCTGCATTTGACAGGCAAACCCATAACTGCCCGCTTGGAGTGGTGGCAATGTAACGTCGACCGGCTGATTTAAGGGCAGCTCGACGCTGATATCTAAATCGGCAAAGCTTAGCGTGCCCGCACATAGCGAAGGATCTTTGCGAATAAACCGCAAAATGACGGGGTTAAGCTCGGTCGTACTTGCAACCACCTGGATTTTTGCTGGCGTGTAAACACCGCTCTCAACAACAATGGTCACCACACCCTCATTGCCATTGACCTCGCGCGGCTTGTACAGCCAAAACCACCAAGCAATAAGCGCTATTAACGCCAAGCCCAATAGGTTAACCATAATCATAGTCATTTGCCCACTTCATTCATCCACTTCATTCATCCACTTCATTTATTCACCAACCGCGCAGGCGCGCTAATGGTATGTGAACGCGGTTTGAAAAAACGTAACCTGTTAGCATTGCTCACCACGGTCAGCGACGAAAACGCCATGGCCGCCCCTGCAATGACGGGGCTGAGTAGTACGCCAAACCAGGGGTACAACAAGCCCGCGGCGATAGGCACTCCAGCTGTGTTGTAAATAAAAGCGCCCAGCAAATTTTGCCGAATGTTGCGCAAGGTCGCCTTACTTACCGCAATGGCATCAGCCAAACCGTGTAAGGAGCCGCGCATTAAAGTAATATCGGCACTTTCAATAGCGACATCGGTGCCAGTACCAATAGCAAACCCCACATTAGCCAGCGCAAGTGCTGGCGCATCGTTAATGCCATCGCCGGTCATACCCACTATGTGACCGCGTTGCTGCAACTCAAGCACCTTGGCAGATTTTTCTTCGGGCAACACTTCGGCAAAAAACTCTGTGATGCCGACTTTTTCAGCAACTGCTTGAGCTGTGGCGCGATTGTCACCGGTTAACATCACCACACGCAGGCCTAAGTGTTGTAAGCGATTGATGGCTGCAATGGAGTCTTCTTTAATAGGATCGGCCACCGCAATAATGGCCGCCAACTGTCCATCCACGGCCAAATACATGGGCGTTTCAGCACTAGCAGCCATCTCCTGCGCACTAGCGAGGTAAGCCGCAATATCAATGGAGTTATCGCGCATCAGTTTTTCGTTGCCAAACAACACCTTCTTATCACGCACACGCCCCTGCACACCATGCCCCACCACCGCCTTAAACTGGTCAACCTGATCTAACGAAAGACCTTGTTCTTTGGCGGAATCAATAATCGACAAGGCCAGAGGATGCTCGGAGCCGGATTCGAGGCTAGCGGCTAATTGCAATACGCTTTTTGCATCGCTCGCATGTGCTAACTCGATGTGGGTGACTTTAGGCTGACCCAACGTAATGGTGCCGGTTTTATCTAAAATCATAACGGACACTTTAGAGGCTGTTTGCAAGGCTGCACCATTGCGAATGAGTACGCCTGCTTCAGCGGCCTTGCCCACCCCCACCATTACCGACATAGGCGTGGCTAAACCCAAAGCGCAGGGGCAGGCAATGATGAGAACCGTGGTGAACGACACCATAGCAAACGCAATACGTGGTTCAGGACCCAAGTTAAGCCAAAGCAGGGCACTGGCCAATGCGATCATCATAATGACGGGCACGAAATACGCGGCAATACTATCGGCTAAACGCCCAATAGGCGGCTTAGAATTTTGTGCACGCTTCACCAACTCAACAATTCGCGCCAACGCAGTGTCATGGCCAATGCCGGTAGCTAACACGATAATCGAGCCATTTTTATTAATGGTTCCAGCCGCTACCGCATCACCCACGGTCTTTTCAACTGGCATGGGCTCACCCGTGAGCATCGATTCATCAACCGACGTGCTGCCTGTTAGCACCCGGCCATCGACCGATATTTTTTCACCAGGGCGCACCCGGAGCTGCTCGTTGAGCTGCACGTGCTCGATGGCAATATCAAACTCCTCCCCATCACGAATCACTCGGGCCATTTTTGGCTGCAAGCCTATTAAACGCCGAATAGATTCTGAGGTGCGACCGCGCGCCCTAACTTCTAATGCCAAACCCAGATTGATTAAACCAATAATCATCGCGGTCGCTTCAAAATAAACGTGCCGCGCCATTTCAGGTACCAGCGCGGGGAACACCACCACAAACATAGAATACAGCCAGGCGGTTCCGGTACCTAAGGCAATAAGGGTATCCATGTTTGCATTGTGGTTGACGAACGAATGCCACGCACCTACATAAAAGTTGCGCCCGGTCGCTATCATTACCGCTAGCGTGAGCAGGCCAACCCCCAACCAAACACCGCGCTGCTTGGGGGAGTTAACGCTCATGTCGCCAATCACCATGCCATACAGCATGAGTGCCATGCCCAGCGATAGAGCAACCCACATGTTGCGCATGAGCTCTTTGTAATAGCGCTGATCGGCTTGCTCTTTTTCAGACACCGCACGCAAGCTTAATACATCGCGGATACTTTGCGCGGTATAACCCGCAACGGCAATAGCTTTGATGAGTGAAGAGATATCGGCTTTGCCGGTCACCGTTACCGTACTATCGGCCAAATTCATGACCGCATCATCAACACCGGCTACTTGTTTCAACGCGCCCTCTATTTTTTGCACGCAACTGGCGCAAGAAGCGCCGTCGATATGCAAATAAAGAGTAGGTATTTTCATACGCTACGCAGTAAACCTATTTGTAGCTCGATACTCATATAAAAAACCTCAACGATAAGTCACCAAGTTGTTTTGCTTATGCTCGTTCCTTTGTAGCCCAGCCGCCTGTAAATATGAAATATCATTAAACACTGAAAGCGAGGCCTTCTTAGACCCATAAATTATTTGTGTAATAGAGCAGTTCATCATGGGCTCATAAAAGCGATAGGTATGCTCGCCTCCCAACTCCAATACCTGCGCAACAGCGGTAGCAATAGTGCCACCCGATGAAAAAACGGCAATCGTCTTACCCGCCCCCTCAGCTTGCCTAATGTGGGAAAAAACCTTCAACACATCGGTAGAAAAACCAGCCCAGCTTTGAATCGCCGGATGCTTACAGTCAGCCGACACCCAATAATTAAACACCGCCTCAATAGCCTTTTGATAATCGCGACTCTCACGCAGGCCTTTTTCTAACAAAGCCTGAATAGCTGGATCCTGCGCTGAAACAATAGGTAACAAATGCTCAAAGTGCTCGTCATTGTTGACTTCGTTAAGCCGTGCATCAATTATCGGCTCGCGCACATGAGGCTGTAATGCCAAGGCCAGCCTCGCAGTTTTTTGTTGGCGGGCTAAATCGCCGGCATAAGCTGCATCGAAGTGAATACCCGCATGGGAAAAATACTCGCCCAGCACTTCAGCTTGAGTACAGCCCAATGATGACAACTTGTCATAATTTTCGGAGCCGAACGAAGCCTGCCCATGGCGTACTAAATAAATTACAGACATAGTTTAATCATTCTCTTCTTGAATTGGCTGTAAGCTTTATATCCTACTTACAATAACTTTACCGTAAGCGCATTGTAGCGATACAGCGCCAGCATAGTGGCACGCGCTTGGCGGCTAAACATGGCCTGCCTAAACTCACGCCGCAATGCCTGCTCGGTAGGCAAATGAAACAAGGTTGCGTTATCGGTGGCGCGCTGCTGAATGGTTTGAGTGCGGCCCATGCGATTGCGTTGATAGCATTGCAAGGCCGCAGCAGGGCTCGTGCTTTGCTGTAATGCCCGATCCAGTACGCAGGCATCTTCAATAGCCATACCTGCACCTTGCGCTAAAAAAGGCAGCATAGGATGCGCTGCGTCACCTAGCAAGGAAGTACGCGGTGTGCTCCAGTTATTTAGCGGCGGTCGTTCGTAGAGTGCCCATCGATAGCAAGCATCGTGATCGACGGCATCGAGTAGCGTTTGCACCGTCGGATGCCAGCCTTCGAAATCAGACTTGAGCTCACTCCACGGCGCTTTTTGCTGCCACGACTCATGCGGCCAATGAGTGGCTGTTTCAACCACGCCCACTAAATTGATTAACTGCTGATTGCGCAAATAATAAATCACTATGTGCTTGCCAGGACCAACAAAAACGCTCACCACTTTGTCCATAAAATGTTTCGGCAGTCGCGAGCTTGGCACAACTGCGCGCCAAGCAACGTTACCGGTATAACTAGGCTCTGCAGGCATAGGTGATGTGGACGCCCCACCGCTTTGAATATGTTGCCGCACTACCGATTTAATGCCATCGGCACCAATCAATAAATCGGCGCTAACCGAGCTGCCATTAGCGAGCTGCACGGTCACGCCATCGGCCTGCTCTGCGACACTTTGCACCGTAGCACCGAGCATAATGGCAGCTGGCGATAGTTCACGCACCTTGACCTCGAGTACTTGATGTAAATCGGGACGGTAAATATGCAGGTAAGGCGCGCCAAATGCCAAGCGGTGTATCCAACCTAAGGGCACCCGTAACAATTGTGCGCCGCTGTTATACAAGCGCGTAATAGCCGCACTAGGCGCTACTGCTTGAGCCATTACCGCATCTAAAACACCCTGTGCGCGTAAAATTCGCGTGGCATTTGCGCTTAACTGCACGCCGGCACCCACTTCAGCAAACTCTTCTGTTTGTTCAAGCACATGAACTTCATGCCCAGCTTGCAGCAAACTTATGGCCGCACTCAAGCCACCAATACCCGCCCCGATAATAAGTATTTTATATTTTGTTGGATAATTCGGTGAGCGTGCAGAAGCTTTCATATCAGACTCACGATAAGTAGCCCGCTAAAGGCATAATAAACAATAGGCAATACCCGTTCTTCTATGCGGTTGATTCTTCGTAGTTATGCCCCCCCCGCAAAACACCATAACAAATAAAGCACCAACACCTCGGCGCTTAGCTCAAATCTGTTAGTGACCCACTTAGCGCAATAGAAAAAACCAGCACGACGCCATTTTCCACCAATCGCCAATCATTTAAAGAGGTTTTTTTCCTATATTAATACAGTATTGAGCCCGTATTGGAGAAAAACAATCATGGTGTATAGTGCGATCAATATTAGCCATGCTGAACATGCAAATCGCAGGATGCTCCCCATGCCTGAACATTCAAAAAAACACCCGGTAAAAGCCAAGACTATTATCGGCTGGAGAGAATGGTGCGCTCTAGACTCACTAGGCTTGCCCGCAATAGCTGCGAAAATTGATACTGGTGCAAAAACGTCATCACTTCATGCCTTTAAGTTAAATTTTTTTGAAACAAGCGAAGGCACGCGGGTTGAATTCTTTATTCACCCACTGCAAAGACGTAAGCATCCTGAAATTAAATGCAGTGCCTCAGTGGTAGAGATGCGCTCAATAACGAGCTCAAACGGAATAGCTGAAGTTCGCCCTGTGATCAATGCAGTCATTGCGCTTGGTGAGCATCGCTACACAACAGAAATCACGCTAACTAATAGAGATGAAATGGGTTATCGGATGCTGATTGGCAGGCAGTCATTAGCACCCCGCTTTATTGTCGATTCAAGCCTTTCATGGGCACTGGGAGAACTGGATGTAGACGACTTATATCCAGCTAATTTCACGCCGGAAATTACTTAATGAATATTGCCATACTATCGCGTAACAAAAATCTTTATTCCACCCGACGGATGGTTGAAGCGGGCATAGAGCGCGGCCATCATGTTCGCGTGCTCGATCATCTACAGTGCTTTATGGACATCACATCAGACAAGCCAAGCATCCATTATAAAGGCGAGGAATTTTCGCCTGCTGATTTTGATGCGGTGATTCCACGCATCGGTGCCTCAGTGACCTTTTATGGCACTGCGGTTGTTCGCCAATTTGAAATGATGGGCGCTTACTGCGTTAATGAATCGGTTGCTGTGTCGCGCTCACGCGATAAGTTGCGCTCGCTGCAATTGTTGTCGCGTAAAAATATTGGCATCCCGACGACCGCTTTTGCTCACTCAGCCAAAGATGTTGAAGGGTTAATTCGTGAAGTGGGTGGAGCGCCCTGTGTCATAAAGCTGCTCGAGGGAACTCAAGGCATTGGCGTGGTATTGGCAGAAACAAAAAAAGCCGCTGAGAGCGTGATTCAAGCGTTTATGGGGCTAAACTCCAACATACTGGTGCAAGAGTTTATTGCCGAAGCAAACGGCTCTGACATACGTTGCTTCGTTGTGGGAGATAAAGTTATTGCCGCCATGCAGCGACAGGCACCCGAAGGTGAATTCCGCTCTAACATTCATCGCGGCGGCACCGCAACACTCGTCAAACTAACACCACAAGAGCGAAAAACAGCCGTCAATACTGCCAAAGTAATGGGACTAAATGTATGCGGCGTTGATTTGCTGCGATCGAACCGCGGCCCACTCATAATGGAAGTCAATTCATCACCGGGACTCAGAGGGATTGAAGAGGCTACGCAAAAAGATATTGCTACGCTGATCATAGAATTTATTGAAAAGAACGCGAGACCTAGCAGAACAAAAACCCGAGGCTCGGGTTAATATGCCAAGAACGTCCTTTGAAATATGTGGTGCATGGAAAAAAGACGGCCCAGTTGTATTTATTTCCGCCGCCATTCACGGTGATGAAATCAACGGTATTGAAGTCATTCGCCGTGTACTGCACACCTCATATGTAGCCGCCTAATCCATTTTTTCTAGCTACAACCGGGCTTCCTCCTCAAAACTAATGATGTAGAATATCTCAAGGCATCACAACGCAACTAAAGTCTCACCTCCGGCCTATTGGACACAAAGTAAGTGATACTATTGCGAGCAATATTAGTTCAACGCCCACTCATCACCTCATGGTCACTTCCCAATGCCCGAATCTTTAAGAATAGTGCTTGAATTTTTGGTTTACGGCTTCGTGCTTTTATTAGCTGCTTTGTCTCTATTAATTTTAGTGTTTTATATTCAAGACAGGCTGCAAACAAAGCATGCGGTGAGGCACAACTTTCCTGTTATTGGCCGTTTACGTTATTTGTTTGAAAGCTTTGGTGAGTTTTTTCGCCAGTATTTCATTGCACTCGATCGCGAAGAAATGCCGTTTAATCGCGCTCAGCGAAGTTGGGTTTATCGCGCGGCTAAAAATCTTGACAATACGGCAGCATTCGGTTCAACCGTTGATTTGCGGTTACCTGGTACCATTTATTTTACCAATAGTTTATATCCATTACTCGATGCAGAAACATCTGTTGCACCTATAACGATTGGGCCGCTAGCCGCAAAACCTTACACGACAGCCAGCTTTTTCCATATATCGGCTATGAGTTATGGGGCTATTTCTGTACCGGCCATACAAGCACTTGCCAATGGGGCGCGACAAGCCAATATATGGCTGAACACCGGCGAGGGTGGCCTGACTGAATATCATTTAGCTGCCAATTGCGATTTGGTTTTTCAAATTGGAACCGCTAAATTCGGTGTGCGCGATTCACAAGGCCAGCTCTCAGAAAAAAGGCTTAGAAAAGTAGCATCTCATGCCTCAGTCAAAATGATCGAAATAAAATTAAGCCAAGGAGCGAAGCCTGGCAAAGGCGGCATACTGCCCAGCGAAAAAGTGACCGAAGAAATTGCCGCCATCAGGGGAATCGAAGTTGGCCAGTCGGCTATTAGCCCCAATCGCTTTAGTGAAATATCTAGCTCAGACGAGTTGCTTGATTTCATAGAGAGGGTAAGAACTATTAGTGGTCGCCCTACCGGCATAAAAGTATGTATAGGCAACTATCAAGAAATAGAACAACTATTCACCGCGATTTTAAATCGTGGCGAGAGTTGCGCGCCAGACTTCATCACCATTGACAGTGGCGACGGCGGCACAGGTGCCGCGCCGCTTAGCTTAATTGATAATATGGGGGCACCTATAGAAGAAAGCCTACCGCTAGTGGTAGACCTCCTCAATCGTTTCAAGCTACGCGATAGAATTAAAGTGATTGCCAGTGGCAAATTACTCAACCCAGTCGATATTGCTTGGGCATTGAGTGCCGGCGCAGACTTTGTTAATAGCGCTCGCGGCTTTATGTTTTCGTTAGGATGCATTCAGGCCATGCGCTGCAACAAAAACACCTGCCCCACCGGCATCACAACTCATGACAAGCGCCTGCAAACAGGCCTTGACCCTATAGATAAAGCCAGTCGCGTGAGCCATTACGCATTAAATATGCACAAAGAAGTCAACATTATTGCCCGCAGCTGCGGAGTCAGTGACCCCCGCCTACTCAAACGTGAGCATATGCGCTTTATTACCGACAATGGCATGGCGGTAAACTATACCGAACTCTACCCCGGGTAAAGATGCGAAAACTGACTGGCACACACCGCCACCCACTTTAAATCAAGTAGCAATCAGGCAGCGGTAACGCGCACCGGCACACCGTTGAGCGCGGCATTACCCGATAGCTTGTCGTATTGAGCATCGTCCGTCAGGTCATTCATATTGATACCCTCTTGCTGCGACGCGATCGACAGCTGCACGCCCTCGCGCTTGTGCCCCCAACCATGCGGAACACTAATAACCCCAGGCATCATATCGTCACTGGCCTGGACTTGCGTAGTCACTTCACCCGCTACAGAACTTATAACCACTTGCTGGCCATCCATAATGGATAATTCTGCAAGGTCATCCGGATGCATCAGGCATTGCCAGCGCGGCTTACCTTTCACTAAACGATGCGAATTATGCATCCAAGAATTATTACTGCGCACATGACGCCTACCGATCAATAATAGCTCGCCCTTCGCAACAGTAGGTGAATCAGTACTGAGCCGTTTAATGTCGACAGGAATATCTGCCCACAGTAAATGAATTTTTTTATCTTCGGTACATAACCGCTCCAGCAATGACGGAACCAAGGGGCCCAAATCTATTCCATGCGGATTGTCCTTTAACACTTGTAAGCTCAATGGGGGCTCGTGGGTACTATTTTTACCGTAAGGCCCTGCCTGCAAGCCCATATCAATCATTGTGTCGGGCGGTGGCAACAACTGCACGGCAATGTTTTTACACTCGCCCAGCTTGGCAGAAAGTTGATTAATAATTTCCCAGTCGTGCAGCGCCCCCGTTTCGCGCTCAAATACAGGCTCGTTAAAGCGCGTTGTATTGCGCACAGCCAAACGATGAAAGGCATAATCGTAATGATCGTGCTCGAGGGCTGTTGTAGGTGGCAAAATGTAGTCGGCATGCCGCGTGGTTTCATTGATATAAATATCAAGCGAGACCATAAAATCCAAACCTGAAAAAGCCTCTTCCAAGCGCCGGCCGTTGGGGGCGGATAAAACGGGGTTACCCGCCAGCGTCATCATCGCTTTAATTTGACCCTCTCCTGGCGTGAGTATTTCTTCGGCCAACACTGTGCTTGGAAACTCACCGGAAAACTCTGGCAAGCCACTCACGCGGCTACGAAACGCATTAAAGTGCCCGGCACCCGGCTCGCCCGGCTGAACGTAACCCACTGCCGACGACGCCACAAGTGCACCGCCGGGCTTATCGACGTGATCGGTGAGTATGTTTATAACCTGAATAGCCCACTGACATAGCGCCCCATGTACTTGTACAGAGACACCCATACGGCCATAGCAAACGGCTCGCGGTGTGTTGGCTAACTCTCGGGCAATTCTCTCGATAGTGGCCGCAGCAATACCCGTATGTTGTGCAGCCAAGCTCGGGGTAAATGCCTCAACCAGTGCTGGCAACTCCTCTAGACCCGTTAAATGATTGCTTAAATGCCCCGCGTTAACGAGGCCTTCTTTAAAAAGAACAGCGATAATAGCGAGCAAAAGATAGGCATCGCTGCCTGGCTTTATAAAGTGATGTTCATCGGCAATGGCAGCCGTTTCGGTTTTGCGCGGGTCGATCACGACAAACTTACCACCGCGTTGCTGAATCGCCTTCAACCGATTTTTCACATCGGGCACCGTCATCAAGCTGCCATTGGACGCCAGGGGGTTACCGCCAATAATCAGCATGTAATCGGTGTGATCGATATCGGGTATGGGGATTAAAAATTGATGGCCATAAAACTGGTAAGCCACTAGCTGGTGCGGTAACTGGTCTAACGATGTTGCCGAAAAATTATTGCGTGTGCCCAACGCCTTGCGTAAAACCTTAGCATGGGTAATGTTGCCATAGTTGTGCACATTAGGGTTGCCTGCATAGACCCCCAAAGCATTACTACCATGCGCACTTTGCACCTGAGCGATACGTTCAGCGACCTCAGTCAAGGCCTGCTCCCAACTTATTTCTTGCCACTGCCCATCGACCTTCTTGACCGGCTTGCGCAGTCGGTCCGGGTCTTCGTGCAGGTCTTGTAATGCCACTGCTTTAGGGCAAATATGCCCGCGACTAAACGGATCGTCAGGATCGCCTTTAATTGATAAGATTTGATCGCCCTGAGTTTTTATTGCAACACCACAAATAGCCTCACACAAATGGCAAGCGCGGTAGTGCATTTTAATAGGGGCATCAGCATTGCTAGGATCGATGGTAGAGGACATAATTTGCGCTTCCCGCTGCATCTGGCAGTATGAGTGTTACTGAGGTGAGTGGCACGCCAAGTATATAGCAATGCGCTTACCCGTTGACGCTTCCATACCAATGTTTCATCGAGCAAAAAAGAGACCCGCCACACCCGACACTAAACTTTCGACATGAAAACTTGAAAAATTTTTTATCGTACCATTGCGTTAAACTGAATTTCTAGTCACCCTATCCCCAAAGGCACTCTTGACAGGAAAAAATTATGGACATGCAGGTTTCAGGTTTTTTTGGCTTGCTGATACTCATTGCCGATGTGTGGGCAATTTTAAATATATTACAAAGCAGCAGTAGCATGGCTAAAAAGTGTCTGTGGGTGGTAGTTATTTTAATGCTACCTCTGATTGGTCTTATCATTTGGTGGTTGTTTGGGCCGCGCGAAGCAAAATTTTTATAACTAATAAGCATTTTCTCGATTAACAAAATTAATAAGCCTGTCTCCAGCAATGTAGCGCCGCAAATTTTCTTGGGCGATAAGGCGCGTCAGCTGTAGACTTTTGTTTGACATTGCCGCCACATGCGGAGTGATGATCACATTTTTAAAACCCCACAAAGGGCTCGTCTTAGGTAACGGTTCGGGGTTCACTACATCCAACCCCGCCCCACCAATAATATTATTTTCAAGCGCACTCACCAATGCAGCTGTATCAACAGTACCTCCGCGACCCACATTGATAAATAGCGCATCGGTTGGCATCGCTTGAAAAAACTCGGCATCAACAAGATTTTGCGTTGCTGGCGTGAAAGGCAAGGCATTAATAACCACATCGGCTTGTGCTGCAAGCGCGAGCGCCTCATGTGACAAACCCACATAATCAACATAATTAGGCCCCTCACGACGACTATTGCGGGTAGCAATCACGCGCATACCCAAACCATGCGCGCGTCGTGCCGCTTCACGACCTATGCTGCCCAGCCCCAGCACCAATACCGTTTTGCCTTCAAATGACCAAAAATTTTCACGGGGCAACGCGCCATTACTCGCCCAATGTTGCTCAAGCATATTGCGCTGGTAAAGTGGCAAGTTACGCCCTAGTGAAAACATCAACGCAATGGCATGCTCAGCTATGGTTGAAGCGCTAGCACCACGGCTATTCGTTACCAAAAGATCGTTCGAGTTTTTTATTTTTGGATCAGCCAAGCACCCTTCAATGCCCACGGAGTAACTATGTACCCAATGGGTATTGTTTATAGCACGCAAATTAGATGGCACCGAACACATACTCAATATCACATCAAAAGGGCCTGACGGAACCTCTGTAAAAGCAAAACCGGGGACTTTATAAACATCGATGCCTTCTAACTCTTGCTCGAGCCCGTCGGTAATCCCCATTGATGCCAGCGTTACCAGTATGCGCTCAGGCTTGCGCCAACCGGGCATCTCGCGCGCCGGCAAATCACTCAACACAAACCCTTCTAGCGGCTGTGGTAAACGGTCATCAGACCGACCTTTGTCCACCACACTCAATGTCGTACTGCAGCTAGCCAGTAAAGCCAATAGGCAAATAATTAAAATAGTATTTGCAGCAACCTTCATAAAAAAATCCTATAAGTAAGGGTTAACGCGCTTCATTAACGAAGACCCAAACAAAGCGCGGCTTTTAAAATAAAGTGTTTATTGAGGCCTTTGTATAGTCTAGGATCAAATTAAACCGCTAAAAAACTCAACTCAGTGGCTTGAGAATAAGGCGGTTGGGATACGATGTATAGGTTTTAGCATGACCTAAACTTTTCGTAATTTTCCGTATCTTTTGTATCAACTCCTCTATGCTCAACCTTTTGTAGCTTATTGCAAACTTCCAACTTATCACCCGTCAAACAGCGCTCTTAAAAACTAGCTATAGATTGCTGCACATAACACAGCGCGCCATTTACTATGTGCAAACAGCGCATGATCGATTAATTTAGCGCTATAATTAGACTGCCCAACAAACACTGCGCTGCACGATTCGTTTAGCGACCGTGATTTTATTGACACTCAATCCTTACACAGTGACTTCGCTTGACCTGGCGAAGCCCTTCACGCCATCTGCCCATTGTGCGTGGGCCATCAACTGGAATAAAAACAAGTGAGTAAAATTCTCGAAGCCTTGCAGCTGGATCAAATCGAAGAAGATACTTTTGAAGGGAGAAGTCGAGACATAGGCACACCCCAAGTTTATGGCGGCCAAGTGCTAGGGCAGGCCTTAGAAGCCGCACGGCGTACGGTAGAAGACCGCGAGGTGCACTCGGTGCATGCCTATTTTCTGCGGCGTGGTGACTTCGATATACCCATTATTTACCAGGTAGACCGCAATCGAGATGGCGGCAGCTTCACCGCAAGGCGAGTAGTTGCAAGCCAGCACGGCAAACCCATATTCACATTGTCGGCTTCATTCCAAAAACAAGAAGCTGGGCTTGATCACTACGAGTCAATAACAATGCCAGCCACACCCGACCAATTAACCGAAATGGGGTTACTGACCCCTGACTCGGGTAGACATGCTATAAGCTTGCTGGCTAGCGATTTCGATGCCTACCGCGTTGAGCCTGACCCTGAGAACAAAACAACTTCGCTGCGCTGGTGGGTGAAGACTCACGATTCACTGCCTAATGAACAATCTGCCCACAACACCATACTGGCCTACATCAGTGACTTTGGATTATTGATGGCCGCCGTAACACCCCATGCGCCGTCAATAGAGGAACGCAGAGCACTTTGGTCGAAAATGCTATTTGCCTCAATTGACCACGCTATTTGGTTTCATCGGCCATTTCGTGCCGATGAATGGTTGCTCTACGACTGCAATCCTGTATCGACATCAAATTCACGAGGCTGCGCCAGAGGAAGTTTTTACGACACTCGCGGCGTGTTGGTGGCAACCACTTTTCAAGAAGGGCTGACGCGCCTAAAAAAAACTAGCTAGGCAAGCAGTTTACTTAAAAGAGCCCGCGTATGTTCGTGACTCAATAGTGGCTGAACTCAATGGCCCATTTTTCAATGTGACATAAAATCGCCGTGTTCATAATCGGGGCAGCTAATGGTCATATGCTCTTGCAAGCCCATCAACTCTCTAAACGCCCCCTGGTCTAAATGAATTAAATTTTCGTGGTCGCCGCTCTCAATATAAATATCTTGCAGCTCGCCGAGCTTTTCATCCCAGATGACAGGAAAGCCATAGACCTGACCCAGAGCCGGCACAGCACCTACTTCGCAGTCATCAAATAAATTTTTTAAATCGCTCTCTTTCACCAACCGATAATCGCTATTGGTATAACTGTTTAGCCAGGAAAAAACCAACCGATTGGCTGACGGAATCACGCATAGCAAATAGTGCGCGCCATCAGAGGTCATTACCGCCTTGGCCACCTCTGCCGGTGATAAATGAGCACGATAAGCGCTTTGCCGACTTGTGCTCGAATGCGGATGATTGAGTACCTCGTAAGACACCCCGGCCTTGTTTAAATGCCCCCTGACACTTCGCGCCATAGTCATAATTGCACCTCACCAGTGACATAACCTCAACAAAAAAACTGCAAAAAAACTATAGGCCTGATAAAAAATGCTGTCTAAGACTTTGTCACTTTAAAGAGTACAGCTGCATACTGCTTTTAGGAATATACCAACACCAAGCTCATCAACCGCCTTATCAATCATCTAACGATCGACTCGATTCACTGGCAGGAAACCACTCAAGCAATTTTGCTTTAGCCTGAGCAACATGGTCGTCTTTGACGTGCTTAGAAACCGTCCAAAGTGCCCCCATCAAAGCGCCCCAATCATCGACATAACCCCCGGGTAACAAGTCAATAACCGCATCGGCTGGCACTATAAAATAAACTAGGGCCCCCATAATAACCGCCTTGGCGGGCGCTGGTGTATCAGCGTCTTTCATCACGTAGTAGAGCTTGAGCGCCAGCTCTACTACGTCTTTACCTGCGGCCACCGCATAGCGCTTTAATTTATCCCAAAAACTCTGCTCAGAGAATGGCTGCTTTGGTCCCAAATCCGATGAGGTTTTACGCTGGTTTTTCGTGACGTTATCATTCATGAGAGCTTCGATCCTTTAGTGAACCCATGGTTCCACCTGAAAAATTCAAGAAAAATTCATCTTTATGCTTGCACGAAGCCCAATAAAAAAAGGCTTAGCGCTTACTCGCGCCCAAACAGCAGTCCATTTTTTATTGCAACCTCGGCCTAAGACAGTATTTTATCCTAAACTCAATAATATCTCGGCATGCCGTGAAATCACCGCTAATGAAGGCGATAGGATTAACAAAGCCAATTTTACTGGTACAATAAGCACCATAAAAACCCTAAATAGGATATCTAGTGGACTTCCATACTCTTCGTTTTGTTGTTGTTGCCGCCATTCTTTATGGTGTCTTTCATTGGGCCTACCATCAAGTGCCCGACACCACTTTGCGCACCGTCATTTATCCCAATCTGATTGGGCACTCGGCAGCAAAAGTGATCAACACGATGACGCCCGAGCGCAAGGTTCGCGTCAAAGACAATACCATTTCCTCGAACAAAGCCGTGCTCAATATCGTGCGTGGCTGTGACGGCTCTGGCGTATGGTTTATGTTAATGGCTGCCATATTGGGCTTTGGCGCCAAATTCAAGCACTTGCTAGTCGGCGTAGTGTTAGGGACGATAGCGGTCTACTCGATCAACCAGGTCCGTATTGTAGGCCTGTATTATCTCATTGAATGGAATAGAAATTACTTCCCGATGGTGCACACGTACTTTGCACCCACGTTAATTATATTTTTAATCGCCGCTTTTTTTCTCTGGTGGACACGCTGGTCGATGCAAGACAGCAACCAAGAACGCTAAGCAGAAAAATCAACTACCAACTTGCATCAATAAGATGATTGCCAATTATGATGAACAATAACTTGCAGCTGAAACTAGCCATTAAAGCTTTTTTAATATGGCTAGCGTTGTCCTTGGCAGGCTTTTTTTGGGGCGAACATCTCATTAAAGTACTGACTCCATTTTATGGCGAAGTGATAGAACAAATTGATAGCAACTATCAAACCCATGTTTTTATCAATAATGAAGCCGAGAAAAAGGTGGTACTCGCGGCAACTGCACTTCGAGCTATTCCCATTGTTGCCGACAAAAGCTTACCCGCAGGAAGGACTATAGAATCAAATGGTACTGTCCTTCACGCCTTGGTCCCCCTAGTCATACTCCTAACGGTTATCCTTGTTTTTCCGTTACAAAACTTTAAACAGCGGATATTTCTAGCTGTATTGACCATGCCGGCTATTTTGTTTGTATCTGCATTGACCGTACCGCTGCAGTTACTAGGTAACCTTGAGGTAGGCTATATGAACGCGGTAGCCAAATACGGTTACACTAAAGATGCCCCATGGGCACTGGAATGGATGCTGTTAACAGAAGGCGGTGGTCGATGGCTTATTCCGGTACTGACCGGCATAGGCTGTGGAGGCGTTGCACGCAAGCTTTTCGTCGATTAAACCTGCCCATAAACGAGAAGTTTCGTTAGTAACGTTTACTTGGAATCATTCTTTGCCGCTTGTACCGGGCGAATTTTCAGATGCTGCATTCTGATCTATATCTTCAATATCGCGACGGTTATCCACTTTAATATCACCACTCACCACCTGCCAAAAGTTGCCTATTTGTTTCGCCAAATCCAAACCCATTGAACGCTTAGCACTGCTTCCCTCGGCTGGGAAAAATTCTTTTATATCGATATCGAGGATTTTTTCATATTTTTTTATGGTGCGCTTGCTATGCACCAGCAGCAATACTTTCCAACCAAATTGATAACCAATCATCAGCATCCCCAGCGCCTTCTCCAGCTCTTCTAGCGAGCCTGAAAAGCTAGCCACGGCATAAGCGGCTTTATCAAACGCAGCAACCTTTTCTGCATCGGACAATTTAGCCAATGCAGCAATGTTTTGTTCTAATCGGTTGGGTTTTTGCATATTTTGAGTGCTGAACTATTTTTATTGACCTAAGGCCGTTACATCAGGCCATGAGCTATATAACCATTGGACAGTGCATCCAGCGATCTCCTTCAATGGAACAAGTATAGCCCTATGAGTGTACTGCGGCACATGAAAATAGAATAAGTAACCGCATGCATCAGCCCTCACCACAACAAAGCACTTCCATAGTGGTCAATGGCTGCGCCGTCGGGCTCCATACAGCGACAACAATCACCAAACTGACTACCTCCAGCGGGCATTAAAATCTGCTATTCTACGCCTGTTTTTTATGTAACCAGCCAACCCAAGGACCTGTTTATGGAACCACTTTCTGCCGTCATGATCACATTTGCAGCTATTTCATTAGTAGCAAGCTGGATCCTGCTTATCATCACCGCCGCCAATGAAGACTTTACCTGGGGGTTGTGCTCGGTATTCTTGCCACCATTGGCCTATTTTTACGCGCTTTTTGAATGGCGTAAAACAGCCGACTCACTAAAATTTGCGGGTCTTGGTATAGCTCTGCTAGCATTGAGTATCTTTTAAACAAAATGTAGGGCCTTAGCGATATGTCAGCCTGCCTCATTGAACATGTTTGTATCAACGCAACGCCCCCTGGCTCGACGGGGCATAGAGTGGAAGCCTACGCGAACTTGTTTGAAAATCACTTTGAAAAGACGCTAGCGCGCATAGCCGTTAAACCCTTTAACGTCAGCCCACCTGATGCAACCCAAAGTGCATCAGATAGCGGCACAATACCTACTGCCTTGCCACTGCATATTGCACTGGCAAAGCGTGACGAGCACTTACTCTCCAACATACCCAAGCAGGGCTCTCGACGTCGCTCTCGCCGCTAATACAGCTTACCACCCAATTCATCACCCTTTGCGACTCTTGACGCTGGGCGTCAGTCACAGCGGATCAACAGCGGCGCTTGACCCCGAACCATCTTCAGCCATGGGACTAGCAAGTATGATCAGCGGCCACTCGGTGCTATATTGCAGGCAAAAAAAAACGCACCGAACTACATAATCGATGCGTTTTTACACTTACGACCTCGCACCAACTACATCACGTAGGGTGTTTTAGCCGTCGCCAGTACCACTTATTTTACTATCGACTGCGACAAGCTAGCTTGTCTGATAGCATTGAAAAGCGGCAGCGATAGTAATTCTGTAGTAGTGAATTGGATTTTCTACAAGGTGATGGTTTTTCAGACGCGTTCGTACCCTGCCAACGCTCAATTACTGAATAAGAACCCTGTATCTCACGAAAAACGCATTCAAGCCCCAGCCACTGAAAATTTAGTTAATTAGCCTATGCCATAGCTGTTTAATGATGCCAGTTAAAATGCACGAAGATCCACAACCCATACTCAATACTTAAACAATCTGGAGCAACCCATGCAAGCTGCACTAACCCATACAGGCCGAAGCCTACTTGCACTGTATTTCCTCTACCCTGGCATCATGAAATTCGTCGCTTGGGATAGAGGCGTAACACTGATGGAAACACACGGCATGGCTATGGTGCCCATACTGCTTGCACTGGCCGGCATCATTCAAATTGGCGCCAGCATTTGCCTGTTAATAAACAAACAAGTGGTTCTCTGTGCTCTAGCTTTAGCAGGCATGGTTTTAATTATTAATGTAAGCCTGCATGAT
>Ga0115550_1001379_pt1 | contig 18197 bp, 8 predicted proteins | sample COGITO_mtgs_1005_FD_87177 | JGI IMG/M metagenome (GOLD analysis project Ga0115550, IMG submission 87177) | Pelagic marine microbial communities from North Sea - COGITO_mtgs_100511 | ecosystem: Environmental > Aquatic > Marine > Epipelagic | place: Germany:Helgoland, sampling site Kabeltonne... | reverse complement strand
GAACGATTTCATTCTCTTGTATAGGAAAAGCTCCAGAGCGTGGCGTATTATACAAATCAGTTCCTGTTCCAATATATTCAAATGTAATAGAACTTGCCGATATTAAACTTCTCTGAGAAAAATCTGTATTTATTCCCCCAATTATATCGAAATCTAAACTTTCTAACAAAGTGACAGTAGCATCTGAGCCGACCAATTCTGTACACGATTCTACAGTAAAATATTCGTCAATCCCATTGAATTTAATTGCATCTCCATACTTCGGTCGTTCCGTAAGATTAGTTAATACGATATCGCTAGTCGTTGCTATAGCAGTTCCTACTGTCGTTCCAGAATATAAAGTGGAGCTTGTACCTGTTGACCGCAATCCGTTTATTCCGAAAGAACAGTTAGAATTTGTTAAAGAACACATACCACCGGTTTCAGCAAGAATTCCGTCAGCGCAAGCAACAGTAAAAATAGATACAAGCTGTGCATAGCCCTTGTTTAAAAGATGGATTCCAATTCCGTTAGAATTAATTTGGGTATATGCGTCACAGACCATAGAGCTAAGACCAGTGACATAATTTCCGTCTACTCGCATTCCTGTTCCTGTTGTAGTTATAGAACTACAATTTTGAATATAAGGAGATGTTGTAATGTTTCCAGCTGAGCCATCCGGATTGAAAGAAATTGCTGCGGCGGGTGATTCATAATCTCTAAAAGTCACTCCTGTCACATAGGATCCTTTATTAACGTAAAATAAATCATTCGTTACCGTTGATGGTCTAATATTCGTAGTTCTTAAATTGTCCCCAACAATAGAAACGAACTCTGGAATGGTAACACCACCGGCGTCATTATCAAGAACATGATCTCCACTCTTTAGAAACACGGTTGTTCCTGTTGTTGCTACTGACAGCGCTTGATTCAGACTTGCATAAGCTTCGGCGATGGTCGTTCCATTATTATCTTCATCGCTTCCTGTTGCGGAGACATACAAAACATTATCAGTCACATCAGCAAGACCAACTTCTCGTATGCTTATAGAGCCGTCTTTATCACGAGTAAAGTACATCTTGCCGTCGTGAGTATTGACAGCAATTTCTCCACCCTCTAATTGCGATGGAGCAGGTACACTTCCTTCTATATTACTTCTTTTGTGTCTAATTATTGACATGATATCCTTTAACCTGTATAATAGCTTTTAAGCGTTAATAAGTTCCACCGTCGATATAAGCTTCTAACTTAGCATATCCAGCTTGATCCGGATGTTCTCCAGTAGTCCAAAAGTTTCCAACTTCATTCCAGTAAAAAGATACATCCGGATCAATACCTCTGTTAACAACAATTCCAGCATTTTCTGTAGCTGGAACTTCAAGCATGTCGTTGTTTAAGGTTATAAAAGTTGAATCAATGTCTATAGACTCTGCGCTGATCCCACCTTCTATTAACAAAGAACCACCGATTGATAATGATCCAGTTAACGTTAGCTCTTGCGCCAGTATATCACCAGCAATGTCTAATTCTACTGTTGGGGATACATTATTAACACCAACGTATCCTAGTTCGTTAACAACAACTCTAGGGACGCCAGATCCGTCAGATAATACGACGTGACCACTGCTAGATGATATGTCTAATCCGTTTGAATTACCCGAGAACGAGCCGATAATAACGTTGTTGGACCCAGTAATATCCTGTCCTGCGTTATTACCAATCGCAACGTTGTTTGTCCCAGAAATATTATTTTGAAGTGCGTTAGAACCTAGAAGGGTATTAGTAGCTACGCCACCTGACCCAACATTGACTCCGTTAATAGCAGCATCCTGACCAACGGTCAATGTTTGATTTATTGTTGCGTCTTCGGTTACAATAAGTCCGTGTTTTACTACGAAATCAGTAAATGTAGCCAAGGTTCCCTCTCCCCATTAGCTGTATGAATATTAGTTTTGTGTATTATTTATAACAAAACTTCGTACCTAGAAAATTTTAAAACAATGGTATCAAATACTGGTGATATTAGCAGTCTAACTTCACTAGTGTTTGTGTCAATATCCGCACTAATAGAAAAAAGATCGTTGTTTGTAACAATTTCGCCATATGCTGTCAAATACACTTCCGTTCCGTCGTGTGTAACAGTTAAATCAGTAACGTGCACATCATTATTGTATGTTGCTTGAATGCTATATTTTGCTGCTCTAATTTGAAGTATAGAGAATGTATCTAATGTCTGATTGGGTAACGTAGAACTTACTTGTAATCCGCTCTGCCTAATTGTTGCTCCACCAGAACCCCTATTATAGTTTGTTACGACAATATTTTTTCTTGGAGATACTGTAGCTTGAATGTTCGCCATTTTATTATGCTCTCGTTATTCCTGGTGTGACTGTAACTACTCCTTCAACGACTCTAGTAACTTCAGACCCAGTTGATGTCATTTCAACATCATATAGATATCTACCTGGCTCCACATCAACTGTTTGAGTTGAATCTAAAGTAAGGGTTATTTTGCCCCCAGCACCATTTTGCGTGGCCCCGAAGGTAATTGCGTTGGTGGATGCATAATTTTTCCTCATTTGCGCCGCTACTAAATATCCAGTAAGGTCGAAAACTCCGCCATCAACGTCTGCAACGTCGATGTCAGCTGAAAAGTCTGTTCCTTGATCTATAACGAGATTCGCCTTGATGGCCATCTGAGGGTCTCCTAAGTAATACTTATTATATTTATAAATACAATAAACCTTCTATAAAAGAAACTGATTCCTATGGCTAGAAAATATCAAAAGTTTGGATTAAGAGCTGATCGAAATTTGTCGGATTTGACGAATAACGTAACAGCGCTCGGTAACTTACTAGACGATATATCGGTTTCAGGAAAAGACTTTATTCCAGAAGATCTATTAATCATTGATGGGCTCCGGAATACTCAAATTACACCAGAGTCTTTTGCTGAGCTTGAAGGGCGTCTTATAGAATACACCAGACTTTCTGATGGAGCTGTGCTTCCAGTAACCCCTATCGTAACTCTTCAAGATTTTATCAACAACTTCAAAACTATATTTGGATCTCCTCCTTTTATTGGTGGCGGAGATGGGTTCCTTGCAGAATACGTTCCAGAACCTAGGGTAACGAGGAGATTACGTCCTAGCTTAACTGGCAAAAGTAGCGGTGCTACCGTGAATGATAAGGACGGTCTTGCTAACGATGAAATTTTTTCTAGGTATGAACCGAGTGATGCACAAACATCTCACCCATTTTATAATAGAAGCTTAATTGGTCCAGAGTATTTCTGGGAAAGCGGGAACTTCACGTTTAACGCAAAATTGCATCCTAGTTTTCCTAATCAATTTGGATTGATTCAGTGGACGGGATACATGTCTAGTAACTTTGATTTTGTTTTTGAAATAAGTGGTGCGCTGTTAATCGAAGAAGACACGCTCAACGATGATAATTGGACTACTAAAGTAAATATATATGATCAAACTCGTGAGTTTACTAATCTTAATTCAGAGTTTTCGGCGCTACCAACACTTGCAGTAGCATACGTAGACGGATTTACTGTATTAAACTACGGTGACGCTGTAATACAGGTTGCGATAGGAGATATAGTTACAGCAAAAATAACTGGTGCATCATATAACAATCCTGAAGATTTATATACGGTAACTTCATTAGACTACGTCAATGGACTAGTCACTATAGAAGGCGGATCCAATCTTTCAGATCAACTTGCGGTAAATAACGTCGATTCTATCTATAATACATTTGAGCTTGGGACAGATCCTGTTAGGACTTCTGTTATTAACATAACACGACCGAGAGTTGGATCCAGAACAAAACTTAGAATTACTCACTGGTACCCAAGACCCTCAGAACTCAGAACCGAAATCGGTGGAGGTGGAGTGGGCACTGATGTATTTGAAGTCGTACAACCTAGGCAAGACAACCGTCCTTATAATCTAAAGCAGATGATAGAAGATCAGCAGGATGATGGATTCCCTTTCACTGATGTATATTCTGAACTTGGAGCAAATCAAGAATTTAGTGAATATAGCTATAAGGTCTTTGAGGATGTTAGGGGGCGACCAACTAACCAGGATATGCCTGAAGAATTAACTATTAATGGAGTGTTGCGTGTTGGGTATGTGCCTCCAACTACTTTTAACGAAAAATATTTTGGATATGTAGAAGCTGTTTACAGAGGATTCGGAAGACTTGAGTGTCTATCAGCGCCGGTTGCTGACGTAAAAGAAGGAACGTGGATTCATCTAAACGGCAAAGAGCTTATAACAAACGGACACTTCACATCAAATATCGATGGCTGGAATTATGATTATGCTAATGCTTCAATATTATCGTCTTACTCCAATGGACAGCGAAGAGTACAAAGAAGTGACGGCATTTATACTCAAGCAACTCCGAATCAAACAATAGTAACAGAAACAGGTAAAACGTATAGACTATCGTTCACTGTAACATTAAACGTGTCGGCAACAGGTGGCTGTGTAGCAATAGTCCAAGCAACAGGTGGCGCAATCATTGAAGATTTTAGGCCGACCGGATCTGGTACATTTGCAGTTCAGTTTACCGCAACGAGTACTTCTACAGACATAGTAATTGGTGTTGATAGCAATGGCGACGATGTACTGTTCGATAACATATCTGTGCGAAAAGTTGGTGAAAATGGACCGGGCGATGCTGACACAGATTATGTATATCAAGTAGAATCAAAACTTACTGATCCAGAAACCGGTAGAACGATTATATATCTAAAAACTCCAGAAGGAAACACTGTCTACGATCTCTTAATTCCTCCGTTCCAAATAGACAGATCATATGGATTAACTTTTTTCGATAATGAAGGATTAGTGGGTCTATACTCATATAATAGCGGTACCGATGATATCGCTTCATTTGCGAATGGTCAGCCGGCACAAGGTACCGCTTTTTCAACAGCGTATACTCAAATTCAAGCTAACATGCTGATGATGGGAATTCCTATTTCTCCTTTTTCGTATGAGGCGCTAGGTAACACCGCAGAAAGAATTGGTCCCGTTGCGCTTGACGATCCCGAACCCAGTGGTTCGGATCAAGCAGATGCTGGCCCTCTTAGATCCAGTAGATATTTACCTGGCGCTAATACGTGGCCAGCGGCGTCGGGTAGAGTAAATTGGGTGGTAGCAATATACTCTAACAGTGGACTCAAAGATCAGACTACAATTGTTACATGTGAGGGAGTTTATGGGAAAGAGCTTGCTATAACAGGTGGAGCGACGACTTTAGCATCAGGAAGCCTTACTCTAGAGCTAACTGATAGTGATGGGATAGCAGTAGGTGATCAAGTTCAATTCGGATCAGCCATTCCGTCTACAAGTTCTATTACAGTTGCTACCATACCAACAAGCACTACGATTACGCTATCGACCCCTACGTCTGACGTGCTACCTAACAACGTAACAATAATTTTTGTAAAGGCCGCCTTCAATACTACTATAGACAAGGGGTTTTGTGTTATACCTCTGAACACTGCGCCGCCGTTTTCTGGAACAAACGAAGGACTAAAAACTACAGCTAGTAATCCTAACGTAAAGGTGGGTAAAGCTGTTGCTGAAGGTGATGCCGTAAACGCACCATGTGCATTGGCGTTTAGTCAACTCTATATAACATCACAGAGCACTACTCCCCTTGCTGATAGTTCTAGTGTTGCCAGCACAGCAACTAGTAGGGTGCCGATAGTATACGAAGGCGACATATACGATTTGCTAATAGAATAATTATCTTTTTTTCAGCAGCATGAAATATAGCTCACCGTTTATATATGTCGGCATTTTGTGTGTGTAGCTATTCACTAGCTGACTAATGTCGCCGCCGCCGTTTTCAAGACCGTTGCCGGCTGTAAAGATAAATGTCGGATCAAAAGCTGCGCCAGTATCGGGAAAAAACTTAAGTTCGTTTATTTTCACATCTATTATATTAGCATCATCACTACCCGTAGTAGTTTTTAGTGCATCTGTTGCAACATTTGCGCCTGGGGTGGCTGATGGATTATCTGCTTCCCAAGGATTAGATAAATCAGTAAAAGCCTTGACAACAGATCCATCTGATCCTCGTATATAGATACCGGGCGTGTAAGGCGGTCCACCGCCAGAATCTTCGTCGATAATCGGATCTATTTGTACACTGTTTACGTTAGTGAGTCTTAGGGAGCCATTAAAAGTAACGTTTGAGTCTAGTTTAGTGTATCTGTTAGTGATAGGAACACGACCCTTTTTATACGCAAATAGAGCCACTTTACCACTAATAAACTCGACTTGTGCACCAATTGAGTTAGAGTCAAATATAGATGATCCGACACCACCTGCGTCAGCACCGCCTGGATCTTCACCATCGCCTCCACTGACTGTACCTGCGCCTGATGTGCTTGTCCGAGGCGTGTTCAAATTAAAAAGATCGCTCTGAATAATAGAATCTTTTCTGCTAATATTTTTTAATACTTGAGCATCACCAGAATTACCATAAACGGTTGTTAGGTCTATAGGAGTATTCGGAGTCGCAGGATCTGCCAATGAAAATCTAGTAAGAGTATCTGAATTTATTACTACATATTGATAGTTAAATGCGTTCTGACTAGACCCGGCGTTTTCCCCATCATCCTGAGTTCCGTATGCTACTAACGTACCCTCAGAAAATGGGACAATTCCTTCGCCCGTTATAATTACTTCAAAAGTCAGCGGGTTGACCTCATAGTTGGGTGTCGATTCCCCGACTATCTTACCATCCCCTGAAAGATCGACAATAGACTCTAATACCGTTAATACTGTCTGTGTCGGAGTACCATCAACAGTAAATGTTCCGTCATTTCCGCCCAATGTTGTGTTACTAATAGTGATTGTTTCGCCGTCTACAAAAACACCAAAGTTAGCACTGAGAGACGATATTGTTTTATTGGTTGCATTGAACGTAAAATCAGTAAGTTCGACTACTGGGCTTTCTATTGCTTTAAGTGTACTAACCGCTCTTAAATTCCCATCGAATAAAAGAATATCATTCGTTGCACCTACGTAAGATAAGTTATCCAATATCCCTCTATCAGATGCACCCGTCTGACTTTCAAAGAAGTTGTTTTGTAGTACGTATCCTTGGGCCATCTTACTTTCCTTTTATGGTGTTAATTGGATCGACCAACCAACAGCTCTCAAGAAGTTTAAATTTGCACCGGCTGATGGGTCTTGTTGGATAAAGGTTTCTCTTAATCCATTTACAGAGTCGGCCTGATTAATCAAGTTTACTGAAACCCCAGCTCTGGGATTCGCAGTATAATTTGCGGCTAAGTCGTTGATAATATTTATCCCGTCAGTTCTAGTCAAAGCATTATTACTAAAGTCCATTATCCTAAGCTGTGTATTTGTCGCTACAGCGCCGGATATATAACCCGTTAAATCATTATTGTTTAAATATATTCTTTGGACTGCTGGACAGTTTTCAAATGACGGTATGAATCCAGGCAGCTGATTGTTTTGTAAATAATAATAATATAGACCAGGGCAATTCAATTCTGGCAACTGTAGATTAAATCTATTTCCGTATAGGAACAGATAACGAAGTCCAGTAGAGTTGAATGGTGGTACCGCTCCCGTAAATCTATTATATCCTGCTTGTATATAATAAAGCCTAAAGTTCGACGAAAACTGGGGGAAGGGTGCACCGTCTACTTCCAGGCCAGTGCCTCTATCGATAGAGCTTCCAAAGCTACAGTTGTAAATATAAAGAACTCTAAAGTTAGTTTTTCCTGTAAAGTCTGGAAGATCTCCCCCGACACTTTTATTGTTATACATGTACATATAGTATAAATTTGTATTTTGGAAAACCGTACCTGCATCAGCCTGGCCCGTATTGACGCTAAAAAAATCGTCTCTAGCTAAGTAATCTTTCTCTACTGTCCAACCAGCTGGTGTATTGCCCACGCTCATTGCGCTACCGTGATAGCTCCCAGCCATCAAAAAGTAGTAGGTTCTAGGACTACCCGAAAAAGAATCACTAGCTAGTCTGCCATACATCCTAGTGTATCTTACGTCAAATACTCTAAGATTAGGAAGATTTTTAAATGCGTTCTCTATATCATCTTCAACGTCGCTGACAAAAAATGTTGGATATATTAGATTAGTGCACCCTGTCAGGTTGGCAGTAATTTTTCTCCCGCCGCCTATCACATGTCTGTCATCGTAGTCTGTAGGAGGCTGGCCTACAGCGGGCGCTAGCGCAGCAGACGCAGTATCATTAAATCTTGGGATACCTCTAGAGTATCTGTGATAATATCTTGATAAAGAAGTTTTGCCCGAGAAATTTATAATATTGTGGGGCGAGCTATACGAATAGAAGTTTACTATTGAATTAGAATCTATCGTTATTCCTAACTGTATAGGAGCGGCGTTAGCCTGAATTGCTAAATCTACTCCCCCTGCTATTCTAGCGGTTTCACGCTGCGTTATTGGCGTTTGTGTCAAATTAACTGTGCTGACACTTGGCGAATCGCATACACCGTCTGCTAATCTGCTATATGGTTGCTGAAGGACATTGTATGATAATATTGAAGCTGAATTCACTCTAGGTGATGTTCCGTTTTTAGGGACAGGCGCAGGATTCGGATAGCTGTTTGGATCCCTGTCAACAGCCCCCGTCATTCTTCTTCTGTTGTCACGAGTGTACGTAGTGTCAAATGACAGGGTCTTAAGATTTGTTGCAAATTCCAGATCGATAATTTCGTCATCTGAAAACGTTCCGTTTATTGTTAATGTTTCAATAGTCGTAGGTAAATATTGAAGTTGAACATTTGCTGTAACTACATTGCCGTTTGAGTCCAAGGATCTGGACATATTATTTCCAGTTAACGTGAGCGTTTTTAGATTAGGTGCTATAGCTATGTTATCAGTGACAGTTCCGTAGTTTCCCGTTCCTACTCCAAATTTAGGCATTTCAAAAAAATCATTCAATGATATGTCCAGCAAATTTAGACCGGGTAGTTGCACAGCCGGCCATTCGCTAAGATTGATGCTAGGCATTCTAAGTTGTTCAATTCTATCAGCTGGATAGTAAAACTCAACCACTCTAGATTTTGAAGTAGGATCTCGAAAATTATATGCAATAGAACCAAAGCCTAGAGAAGATTTAATTACCCCGTCACCAGAATCATATGCGAATCCGTTATCGTCATTAACAACTCTCCAAGTTGGAGGAATTTGTCCCAGATTATCTTGAAGAGTATTAGATACGGTACTGCCATTTGCTAGATATTGTACAGTGGGACTAACTTTATGAGTTAAATCTGCATCTTTGAAAAATGTTTGCCAAGATAAAGGGATTCCCTTCATAGCAAAAGCTTTACGCTCTGTTGTGGTTCCGCCTGATCCATTTTTAAAGAAAAATGAAATTTCGTGAGTGGCTACTTCAGCTCTAAATCTTTTCGCTACAGGAGCGTCTGTTAATCTAAAGCTCCCTAATGTAATCTTATCACCTTGTACTAAAAGTTCACCGCCATAAAAAATCTTTCCTGATTCTGTGGAAGACCAAGAAGATATTCTGGATGTAGATATGTCCGCAGACTTAAATGTTTCTGTAGGGAGTAATGGGAGTATACTTTGGTCTTGATAGTTGAATTTTATTGCAGACCCAGAAATCCTATTATTAATAACTAAATTGTAGTCATACGGATTTCTAAAATCCTGAAGAGATTCGAGTTTACCTGCAATCTCTTCAGACGCAGCCGCTAGCGCTACAAACTCTTTACGCTGATCGTCTACCAAGCCAGCCAAAAGCTTTAGTTCATTAGCGGATATTACCTCGCTGATACCACGAATTGCATCCAAATCTCTGTAGTCTATTCCTAGATTTAACAGAGACTCTTGAGGATTGTCAATATCATTTACTAGTCTAGAAGTGTTTAGTCCTCGAAAAATTGTAGCCATTATTGTTCCCTTGAGGTTAACCCCATTTCTATTTGTCCAGCATTTCCGTCTACCGAAGTTGCCGTAAAGAAAATTGCTTTATTATTTAGCAAGCCACGAGTTAAGAATTTTCGATCAAAGTTAAAAATGTTGTTAAGACTAAAGGTCTCTGGTTTATTCGCAGCTACATAAAAAGAGTACAATACAGTACCGGGTCTTAATGGATTTTGTGTTTGCGAGTCATATCGCAATCCAGAAAGTCTGGTGTCCGACACAAAATTAGAAGGAGGATTTGTAGTAGCGGAATTTCCAAAAAGGTCATAAAATAATTCTTGGGACTCTGTTGTGCCAGTTATAAAGTTTGGAGTATGCGTAGATCTCCCCTCTGGATTAATTTCTTCTACTGAAATATTATTAATCTGAGCATAATCTTTCATAGCTAACACTAAATAAAATGGCTGGCTATTAAATCTGAGCGCTCTGGAAACAGTAAACTCTTGTGACGTAAATCTTCGCTCTGGCGGAGATACCGGATCCACTTCTACACCAGATGGGAACGAGGAAACCTGCCACATATCTTCTAAAGTCAACTCTTTTGTTTGGACAGTACCCGGATTTCCGTCTATTGCAGTAGCACTAATGGCTGCCTTTAAATCTGTAAAATCTTGCTCAACTGCACCTGATTTGTAAATTCTTATGTATCTGTTGCCGTCTCCTACTGGAAGTGAAGTTCCGTAATAGAACCATCCGGTTCCTAGAGTACCAACGCCAACTTCTGATCCTAGATTGTTTACGTTTATCTCAGTGTCTAATAAAGAATCCGATGGGTAGTTACCAGCATTGGAGAATCTTAATCTATAAACAAAATCTGGATCGCTATTGTCTCGTTCGCTGGCCTCGACGTTTATACCATAATCTGTAAAAGTAACCCTTCCTTTAATTGCAGCCTGATATCCACTATTACCTCCGGCCGGGGTAGCATATCTATAGTCTATCATAAACCTTTCGCCTTGGCTCGGCTCCCACTCAGTATACTCAGCATTAGTTTGAATGTCAAATGCAGCGCCGCTGTGACTATATTCTACAAAAGGATACTCAGTTAAGTTGATTTCTTTTTCGTTACCAAAATCACCAAAGAGGAGTCTTTGCTCGCCATTTTCGCAGTTAACCGAGTACGGTTTACTCGACGAGAATGTTATACCAAAATCTGCGTAGTGTCTACCATATTGCTGATCCCTTCTACCGGGCACCATAAAATGTACAATAAACTCATTGGCATTAATCGGAACATCAGAAGCTACGATAGTATTATACGAAGCGACTCTCGCATCGAATCTAGTTCCTTTCTCTACTATAGTTTCTCCGTCTACTTTAATAAGCTTGTCGATGTTGCCCTGCACTAAATTAAAAGAACCATCTCTTCTAAAAATATCGGAAGATATTATTTGATCACTAACAACGGCCCCTTCAGCAGAAACATGTATATTGTAAATCCCATCCCCAATAAGCTTTGCGTTGTTTTCGGATGGTTTAATCCCCGTGGATTTAATATTAACTCCACCATTTTGGCCAGCATCTGCGGTTGCGTTTTGATCACCGGGAAAATTATTTGCAGTAAAACTAGATGGATTATTATATCTAACCAACAATGCGTCTTTGCCGCCTGTGTTGTCGTATCCAATGATTAAGTATACACCATCGTTACTACTAGTTGTGTCTTCAACAAGTATTTCGTCCCCTATTTGAAATAGCTCTCCTAGATTGAGCCCGGCGTTTGTAATCTCGTTCCCATCATTAAAAACGAAATCAGCATTATTTACTATATTTGGTGTTTCACCTTCTCGTAGACCAATTGTGCCGTCATCGGCAAAATCTAGATCATCGGGATCTAGGGGATTACCTGGCTGCGATGTTGCAGGCGCCGACCCAAATATGAAAGGTAGTGTTCTAGAAAATGGATGCAAATTAGCTTGTATGCTAGGTTGAAATATAAAATGCTGCCCGGTTGGGGATCCGACTACTTCTTCAATATCTATTCTAACGTCTTCTGTAACGGAAACTGATATAGTGTCCGGATATCCTTTTTTATAATTACTATTTCCGACACCATCACGATTAAAAATCTTTTCTTTAGGGAGAACGCCTATGATTGGAGTTCTATTCAGAAAACTTTTACCATCTGTTGTAAACGTGGAAAGATTAATAGTTCCTTCGTCACCGCCATCTATATAATAAGACGATCCGTACTTAAATATGTAGACAGGCTCCTTCACTCTTTCATTATTAGCAGTATATAAAAGATACTTGAATTTCATATCAGGATTCTTCATAATAGGTCCCTCTATGCCATTCTCAATAACAAGAGTATGCATTAAGACCCATCGAGCTTCCCCATTACCACTCGGAACATATGCATAAAACTTTGCTCCAATGGCCCCATACCATGAAAATTCTATTTTATACATTGTAACATTTTCGAATGAAAGAATATATCCAGATGGACCCGATCCGTCTAACTTATCTCCATTCCAACTTCTTCTTTCAAATATCGTTTCGTATAAGGGATTTTCGTTACCTAAGCCAACTGGGTATTTAAGTTTTTGATCAGAAGCCTGGAGACCAAAACGATTCCTAAGAATGTCTTGAGGAAATGGTATAACACTTCTTCTGACTATGTTTAGTCTTGATCCGACAAGCTGCAGCATATACTCATCGCTTTCGTTTGAACATCCCCATTCGATGTAGTTACTGGAAGATGAGGGATCTGCTTTTAGTCTTACACCGAAAGTAAATCCACTAACTCGGCCTGGTTGATACCTAAAAGTTTTTTTACTTTCTAATATTGCAAAAGACTCTGCTTGCGAGCTGCCACCTGGGCGGCTTTTCTGAGTGCAAAATGCTCTAACTGCTTTAAACTCTGAGCTGTCTACATATCTTTGACTGCCTCCAGTGAATTCGCCAGGAAATTGGGCAACATCGTCAACAATCTCTTGAAACAATTGTGTCCATCTTTCGATTTGATCGAAAGAAGATTGAAGATTGTCGCCATAATCTATATCATGATAGACGCCGGCTTGCAACATAAAGTTATTTGCTTCGTCGCCAGTTATAAAAGAAAATTCAGAAGCGCCTCGAGGTTCTCCTGAGTAAGAGTAGTCGGTATCAGGTGGTGCAATATTAATTGGTATTTCGTCTGCGCCAACAATCTTTATGTCGTCGTTTAAAAAATATTTTTTAGCAAAAGAACTCGCTGCGCCGCCGGCGTACTTTGCATACAAAACCTTGCCCATAGCAATAAAGTTCATGTAATCTTTAAACGACCCACTAGGGTTCAACGTTTTGCCTTGAAAAGGTCCTACTGGGAATTCATATTGAGTAGGAAAAGATTCTAGATAAAGAGCTTGTTCTTCAGTACCTTCATTGAAGTTAGGAAATCTTCTTCTTCCATAATTAAGATTTTCTTTTCGATACCATTCACCCGGAACAGTGCCGCCGCCATTAAATGTATAATAGTTCCAATTATCTTCGTCGAGTCCGTATGTAGAAACGTCAGAAAAAAGACTTAGTGCTTCTTCTGCACGAGGTATGCCTAATAATGAGCTACTAACTTCCGACTCAGAAGGAAACACTTCTACGACAGGCAAAGCCTGAGCTTTTCCTTTATTCGCAGCAACTGTAGATAGTGCGGATTCTGCTCTTGCAAAAGAACCTAATATTGCTTCTTCTTCTGTAAGCAAAGGATTTCCCGCTGCATCAGTGAGCGGGATACCTTCGATGTCAATAAGTTGAGGAAATCTTTTAGTTACCGGCGCCGGTACTTTGTCGTAACCAATTTGTATTTGCTTTGGCATATATCACTGCTCTTCCCACGTTATTCCTATACTTATATTGTCCGCTGGATCATCAACGAGCTGATCGGAGTCAACTGCTAGATACAGAGATTCAGTATTATCTGTTAATGGGAATGACAAGTATTCTTTGTTATAGTCAAAGTATGCTGCCAAATCAAATTGCTCGGTTCCTTGTTGAAGATAAAGAGTCGCAACATTAGTTCCTGTACCCGGAATTGGGACAACAGGATCAGTAATAATGAGAACTGAGCTAAGCCCTTCTTTCTCTTCTTCGCCTCTTGTGACACCAGAATATTCTGTACCTAGATAATCGAACTTACGATCAGCCAGGAAATTGCTCGACGCATCGAGAACTATAATCCCACTGGCTGTAGTTTGGGCGTCAAAATAATAAAGATTTGCTTCCTTATATAATCTACCAAACACTGATATAGCAGATGTCTCGTCTATAATTCCTCTGAACCATCCGTAAACTGCTTCGCTATTCTTTAGATACGGGGCGGCTGATTCCGTTACTGCTAACGGTAAATTCTCAGAAGTTATTACATAGGCTGAAGAAAGCTGTAATGTACCACTCGTGACAGCTGTTGTCTGGAATGTTGGAGTTTTCTTCATTCTCAGCCTAACTACATTATTTCCGCCGTTGGCTGTAGACATTTTTGTAGGATAAACCTGCACTCTGTTACGAACCGCATTGCCTTCTTGGGTGCTAAGAATTACCTTCTTAGCTTCTAATCCATATGTCATTGCCGCCCGATCTACTAGTAACTGAAAAGATCCTGTTGAACCTGCGGGTGGAGAAGAAAACGTTACAGTCCCACCTGCGCCAGCGTCTAGATCGTTGGTATAGACTACCCTGATATTTTGATCAGCAGGGCTGTCTGTTTTTAACAGAGCGCCCATGAAAAACGTGCTATTGACATCGTCCTTTGGAGTGCCGCTCCAAGATCCTAAAGTAAAAGTAGAACCGCTGCCTGTAATACCGTAAGTCCCAACGTCCCAGATTTTTCCTTTAGATGCTACAAGACTTTCGTTGTTATGGGAATATAGTCGAACTGTACCACGATCTCCCCCATCGATATAGTAAGAAGCACCATACTTAACAATGTTGTGCGAGGTAGTTTCGTAGTTTGCTCCCGCTGGTGTTATTGCTTCTTCACCATCACCTAGGGTTCGAGAGTCTCCTCCTCCGTAAACGTTGTACGTAATTGGGAGCGTAGCATTTCCAAGAGAGGCGATCTTAAGTTGATTCGACGCTCTTAAGTGATGAACTCGAACCCATCTCGCTTCTCCGTTATCAACAGGAACATATGCTAGGAACAATGCACCAACGGCGCCGTACCATGAGAATTCAATTTTAAGCATCGTTACTTTAGTAAAGTCAAACGAATAAACGCTATCGGCGGATTGCCACTCACCACCCGGCGCATAAATTTGACCTGGGCGAACAATACCAACATCACCTGTTGCTACATCGCTATATAATCTTCCTGTGTGATTCGCAGTCTGTCCACTAACTCCGTCTAATTTGTCAAAACTGTATCGACTTCTAGGGACCCTATATTCGTACACGCCCCAGTACTCAGGTTTAACGTTATTCTTAACCCAATTAATATATTCTTGGATAAAGTTAACAACATCAATTTGATCTCGAAGTTCTTCTAATTCTGCGTTTGTTGTAGTATCGAGCGCAGTGTTAACATAACCCAAATATAGATTGGTCCCCTTTTCGGTTACCTTAACAGGCATCCCCGTTCCAGAAGAATACATGTATGGGAACATCATTCCTTGAGGAAATTGATCGTTCTCTGCTGTTATCGTAGTAACGCTACTGCCGACTCTAGCCAAAAAAGATTCGTTGCGATATACAGCAGGATCATAGGAGCCGTACAAAATTTCCTCGTTGTCGCCCACAGCGATTGACGTTGGCTGATCAGGCATCATGAAAGGAACTACTGTCTCGAAATAAATATTTTCTGGAGCGCCGCCATTATCTTCAGCAGCATCGAAATTAGCTACTGTAAACACTACTGGTGAAATATTATTATTGACACCGCCTTCTGTAAAATCATATCCAGAATTATTACCAAAGTCTTCACCATAGCCCGTTACTGTTTCTAATGTAAATTCGTTTCCTTTGGGGCCAATTACTGAGGCGACTCTGTATAGTTTCCCTGGCTCTAAATCACCTATAGTAGCTACATTAGCGCCTGCTTGTGCAAACCTTACGTGTTGTCCAATAGTGACCGTACCAGACGTTAGCTTTAGTCTATTATCCGTACTACATTCAACCCGAATTTTTTTCTTCTCTTTTAAAAGATTTGGATCATAAACGCCGGCGTGGACCATAAGTAGTCCATCCCGTAAAGCAATTAAGTTTCCTGCAAATCCTCTTACCCCTGATATTAAAGTTTCAACGTTTTCGTCATCAAAATTGTCAACAACCTTTTTACTAAGAGAAGTTTGTGTAATACGAGTAGCTTGTGATGTTGCGTATCCTAGCTTATCATAGAGATCAAAGTCAATAATTTTTGAGAGATACTCATGTCTTTCTTTTTCATTAACTCCTTGAGAGCCAACTGATAATCCAGAGCCTTGATAGTACATAGACATATTATATTTTGTCTGTGAGTTACCGCCACCAGAAATGTCGTTTTTAAAACCTGTCGCAACATACTCTGCAATATCTCTTTGACATTTATATTTAATATCTGCTAAAGTAAATTCTTTACCGTATGAAGAGGTATATACTACTTCGGTGTCATCTACTACAGTTACAAAACCACCTAGGCCGTCAGGCTTCTGATATACAGCGAGTTCATTGTTTGTGTAAGGATTAGCAACAGTAGTCCAGTCAAGGGGGGCGCCAGCAAACGGATTTGATGCTATCAGTGCAGGCGTATCTTTGAAAACAGAAACAAAGTATCCCCAATAGTTTCTTTTCACGTCATAAAAAGTATCGATTGCACCTTTACTGCCATAATCAAATCCAGAAATACCCGTCCAATTCACGGGTGTGGTGTAATGATTCGATGCAGCTTCTAAATTATTTGCGATAATGACAACATATGAAGCTAACTTAGTGTGAGCTTCTGTTGAAATGTCAAATGCATCTTTAAAATCGATATCAAATATTGCGTCAGCTGGAGATTCTTGAACCGCATCTAATAGCTTTGCGTAAACTAAGCCTTCAAATTCGGTATAGTTAGGAATCAACGCAGTAGTGAAATTGGATAGATTCCATACTGTGTGAGCTGTGCCACCCCACTCTAAATCTAATAAGAAAAAATCAATCCAGTAGTCAAAATCTCTTTTACACTTGTCTTTTACTAAAAGAACTTTAGCGAGGCCAGCTGCATCATTTGTAATATTAGCAGGTCCGTAAATACCTCGTGCTAAATCATAATAGAAATTCGATACAGCAGTACCATCCAATGTAGTTGTCGTATTGACAGCGCCTGTACCAGAAAAATCAGCACCACCGGTCGCATCGGTCAGCGACGAATAAGAGTTTCCTTGATATGCTGCTTCAACAGCTTCATATACCTTATCGGCTAAAAGATATCGGTACTCTGCCAACACGTCTCTATCTCTTATAGAAAGATTAGGCGAAGTTACAATTTCCTTTTCACCTTGACCACAGAAACGATAATCGTCTGTTTGAGTAACATCGACATAGATTGGATCGCCGCCCTGCGGGTTATTGATTGGTCCTCTCTTTATAGTCTGTCCTGCGACTCCGTATGCAGTAGAAGGCGCTCTAGATACAGATTGAGTTCTACGAATAGCTGAAAAGTTATCTTGCACTCCGCTGTTTCTTACTTCCCAATAGTATCCGTCAAAGTTATCAAAGATACCGTATTTGCGAATAACAGGATTTTTTGCAAAATCACTAGCAGAAATGGTAGCTTTAATCCCGAACGTTGCAGCTGACACTCGGCCAGGCTGATATCGGAAAAATCGTTTTGATGTTAATACAGCTGTTTTGTTTCTCGGAGCTTCTACGAGAGCACCAGCTTCGTTAGGTAAGTGTTTGATACCGTGTCCAGCAAGATAGAACTCAGGGGCGGATGACCACTCTGACGGATTAACATCATACGTGTTTACATCTGCGAAAATACCAAGTGCGACTTCAGCACGAGGAATACCTAGCAAAGAAAGCGCTACTTCTGATTGTACTTTATTTTGTTCTTCTACAGGAACAGGTGTTTGATCAGATGCTAAAACTACCGGAATAGATTTTTCTGCTGGCTGTTGTCCAGGTGATACGGGCGTAGTTCTACCTACCGTCACTATACTCGAATTATTATTTACATTAGTAATACTAGACATTTAAAGTATCCTTCCTTGTGCTAGAACAAATTTATCTATAATATTTATCTGTGGTGCAGCATCGCCTGTCTGGCTATTATCTGTGCCTGCG
>Ga0115550_1001376_pt1 | contig 18242 bp, 20 predicted proteins | sample COGITO_mtgs_1005_FD_87177 | JGI IMG/M metagenome (GOLD analysis project Ga0115550, IMG submission 87177) | Pelagic marine microbial communities from North Sea - COGITO_mtgs_100511 | ecosystem: Environmental > Aquatic > Marine > Epipelagic | place: Germany:Helgoland, sampling site Kabeltonne... | reverse complement strand
GGCCTCTGCACGCATTTGACGGAAGCGGTGATTGATTCCGGTCACTGGATGGCCCAGGAGAAACCGATGGAGGTCAACTACCACCTGGTGCGCTGGTTGATGCAGGTGGTGATCTAACCCATGTCTTTCGCACTGAATGCCGCAGAAACTGCCTTCTACTCAGCGCACGGCTACCTGGTCCGCGAATCAGTTTTCAGCCCCGCAGAAATCAGCGAACTGCAGGATGCTGCAGAATGTGCCGCGAGTCGCGCCCTGGCCATGGCGGACGAGGGCCGCAGCTATATCCTCGACCAGAAACGTTTTATCGATGTGGACCGGATGACTTTACAATTTGAACAAACGCTCAACAGTGACTTGCTGCGCGTCATAGAACCCGTTGACCAGCTAGACCCACGACTCACGTCATTGGTCAGCGATGCTCGTCTCGCTGACCCTATGCAACAACTGGTTGGCTCACCGAACATTGCCTTATGGACTAACAAACTAAACCTGAAACGCCCACGCCAGGGTTCCGGTTTCGGCTGGCATCAGGACTCGCCTTATTGGATTCACGACAGCCAGCATGTGGACCAGCTACCCAACGTCATGCTCGCCTTTGACGAGGCCACTGAAACCAATGGCTGTCTGCGAGTTATTCGAGGTAGTCATCGGCAGGGCTGCTTGCCCGGCACTGATGATGGCAGCCTGCTCGGTGGGTTCTTTACGTCGCCGAATTGTTTTGACGAGGCGCAACAGGTGGCGTTGACCGTACCCGCAGGTTCTTTGATTTTTTTCAGCCCCCATGTGATTCACGGTTCGCAGCCGAACCATACAGACACTTCTCGACGGGCCATTATCATTACCTACCAACCCGCCAACCATCCCATGCTGAAAACTGGCGAGGTTCGAAATATTCGGTAAAACCGCCTGAGCGCTTCGCATTAGCATCAAGTCATCCAGGCCAGGCGTGAAAGTGGCGCAGCATAATCAACTGCACCTCATTTTGCGTGAGCCTATGGCACCACTGATTGGTATCATAAGCACCACTAACCACACTGAGATCGCCACCGTGCCTGCTATCTATATCGACCTGATCGCCCTGATTTACATGCTCTGCGTCTGGCTCGGCTATTCCATCTATGCCAGACGTCGCGCCCGACGGGGTCAGAAAACTTCGTTATCCCACTCCATGCGCCTGCACCGGGCGCTTTGGGTTCGAAAAATGCTGGAACGTGATAACCGCGTGACTGATTCATCATTGCTGGCGAGCCAGGAACGGGTCGTCGGCTTTTTCGCCTCAACCACATTAATTCTATTAGCGGCAGTGTTCACTGCCATGTCAGCCAGTAGCCTAATTGCCGATATGGCCAATCAATTACCATTTGACTTGATTCAGACCACCGAGCAGGTCCAGTTCAAGCTGGTGACGATTGTAACTGTGCTGGTCTATGCGTTTTTTATGATTACCTGGAGCCTTCGCCAGTATGGCTTCGCCGCAGTAATGATGGGCAGCGCACCGACGCCGAACGAAACGATTGACCCTGAAGCCAAGGAGCGTTTTATCGACGCCATGGCTCGCCTACTGGATGTCGCCGGTCACGACAATAACAAAGGATTGCGGGCGTATTATTTCTGCCTGGCGATGGTGTTCTGGTTGATTCACCCTTACATTTTTATGGTCATGAGCACAGTCACCATCATGATACTGGCACAGCGAGAGTTTTACTCCAAGGCGGTGAGAAGTCTCGAAAATTCGTTGTAGGCGCGTTGCGAGACGGTCGCCAAAGCAGGTTATTAACGGCTTCGCGTTGAGGGTTATCCACTTAAGGCTTTTCGTTTAGGGCTTTTGGCTAAAGGCTTTTGGCTTTTGGCTTTTGGCTAAAGGCTTTTTGCTAAAGGCTAGCCATTAAAGCTCGCCATTCAGCGCGGCTAGCAGGATCTGTCGATACTGGGGTGCAGAGAAGCTGATAGGGTTGGATCCCGCTGACGGATCAGCCACAGCCATGGCACCAATGGTATCGGGAAGACTGTCGGCATCAATGGTACTCGCCAGTGTATGAGGAATGTTGATCTCGGCACGTAAAGCCAGAATCCAACTCATAAAACCCTCGAAGTCCGGTTCGAGCTCCAGACATTGCGCCAGCAGCCCAATGCGCTGCTTGATCACTGGATAATTGGCTTTGAGTACATAGGGCATAAGAATCGCATTCAACATGCCGTGATGGGCATCGAATATTGCCCCCAACGGATGAGCCAAAGCATGCATCGCACCCAAGCCGCGTTGAAAAGCCGTAGCCCCCATCATTGAAGCCACCAGCATTTGTTGGCGAGCCTCCACATCAGTGCCATCACGAACTACAGCAGGCAGATAGTCCTTTACGAGACGCATACCTTGCATGGCAATGCCCTCCGCCATGGGATGGTAATAGTTCGAACAATAGGCTTCCAGACTGTGGGACAAAGCATCCATGCCCGTCGCTGCAGTGAGTCCGGCAGGCAGACCTAGCGTTAGTATCGGGTAGAGAATCACCGCAGCGGGCATCATCTTTGGATGGAATATAATGACTTTGCGCTGCTGCGCTTCATTCACGACTAAGGCGGCCCTACCCACCTCAGACCCGGTACCCGCTGTGGTTGGCAAGGCGATCAGCGGCATTATTCGGCTAACATCTGCTCGCTGCCATTGATCACCGATGTCTTCGAGATCCCACAGCGAACAGGTCTGCTGAGCAAGCACAGCGATAGCCTTACCCGCATCGAGTCCGCTGCCGCCGCCCATTGCTATCACACCATCATGCTGACCGGCCTGGAAAGCCGCAATGCCATCCTTGATATTGGCGCCGGTCGGGTTCGGCTTGATTTGACTAAAACAGCCAACGGCCAGTCCGGCAGCATGGCAAAGCGCCAGCGCCTCAGCAACCATCGGCAGACTCGCAAGGCCAGGATCGGTGACCAGCAGCGGATTTTGCATACCATGCTGAACACACAGCTCAGGCAATTCCTGCAACCGACCCGCACCAACCAGCACCTGGGTTGGATAATTCCAATTTACGTTCAATGCTTCGCTCCTGCTTGATTAAAGCCTGGTCAATATTTTCAGCGCTTAGCGCCGATAGAAAGCGCCTGGTATCTTCAATAACCGGTTGCCAATGGAGAAGTATCGCCTGTCGCCGTGCTGCTCTGACAATGGGCGCAGCATGGAAGATTTTTCAGGACGAATCAAAAGTCAGAGCCTAGAGCAATGTCAGCGTTCAGGAAAGCCTGTAAGCGCAGAAAGCCGCTAGCGGCCGCAAAAAACCGTACCAGCCCGGCCTCTGTGCTAACGGGTTGGCCACAGGCTGACGTTATTTGACTGCGCACCGATTTTCTTCGGGGTCATGAGCCAGCAATGATGAATATTTTGCCGCCGCTTGAAGTCATGGGGGATGGTTTCACTACTAATATTTTTCGTTTCAAACAGCGTCTGGATATCCTCATCAAGCTTGAAATTGCGCATATTGGTTGAAAAATACAAGGTTCCGTCAGGCTGCAACAAACGCATCGCCTGTCGAATCAGACGGCCGTGATCCTGCTGGACATCAAAGGATTGAGCCATTCGCTTGGAGTTTGAAAATGTCGGCGGATCAAGGAATATTAAATCATAGCTGGCTTCTTGCCGTTGCTGGGAAAGCCATTGCAGACAATCGGCCTGCACCAGTCGATGGGTTTTTTCATCCAGACCATTAAGCTCAAGATTCCGCCGCGCCCAATCCAAATAGGTTTGAGACATGTCCACTGTCGTCGTCGTGACGGCACCACCCAGGGCGGCATGAATTGTCACTGCACCAGTGTAGGCGAACAGATTCAGAAATTTCTTACCGCGAGCCTGCTGGCCAATACGCTGGCGAATCGGTCGATGATCGAGAAACAAGCCGGTATCCAAATAGTCCTCAAAGTTAACCCAAAATCGACAACTACCTTCGGCGACCTCATGAAAACGACGTTCGGTAGCGATGCGCTCGTACTGGCTTTCACCTCGCTGTCGAGCCCGGGTTTTATAGAACAGGTGATCGTCATCAACACCCAACACCAATTGCGCGACAGTGACCAGCTCTCGAGTTCGAAGCCCGACCTTCTCCGGATCAATGGTCTGCGGCGCGGCATATTCTTGAATACAGACCCATTGTTCAACAACCTCTGAGGGGTCTGATCCTGCGGCCGCGCCGGCGCGACGATAGACATCAATGGCGGCGGCATAATCAGGTAAGTCGGCATCGTAGACTCGAAAACAGGACACCCCATCTCGACGCGCCCACTTGGTCAATTGCTTGAGATTTTTGTCTAGACGGTTGCGGAACATGGCCGCGTGCTCTGAGAGCTCAGCGGGTTTAACCCGAAACGGCAGCCGAGCATCTCGGTAGAAGTGACTCTCTTCAATGGTGAAGTGAATCAGCTTGCAGGCAATGGCTCCATTATAGAGCGTATGGAGTTTATCCGCGCGCAAGCCCAGGTGCTTGCCGAGGGTCTGATCCTCGGTAAATAGCGCCGCTTTCCACCCACGCAGGTGGGTTTTTAACAGGGTTCCCAATGCGTGGTATAGCCGGGGTAACTCATTAGTTTCAGCTAGACGTCGGCCATAGGGGGGATTTGTCACAACCAGACCCTGGGCGGGAAAGCTGTGGCGAAAATGTTCTATGTCCTGGAACGCAAACTCTACCTTGTCGTCAAGACCCGCACGCCTGGCGTTATCCCGGGCCTGCTCTAGCACTCGACGATCATTATCAAACCCCAGGATGGTCGGCAACTTCGACAACCCCGCTTCACGGCGACTCAACGCTTCCTTGATCAGCCCCTCCCATAACGCCACATCATGTTGTCGCCAGCCGAGAAAACCATAGTAGTCACGGGTCAGGCCCGGAGCGATATCCGCGGCCAGCATCGCCGCCTCGATAACCAGCGTGCCAGACCCACACATCGGATCCACAAAGGCGCCCTTGTCAGCCAGTATCTCTGGCCAACGAGCCCGGAGTAACAGCGCTGCTGCTAGATTTTCCTTGAGCGGCGCCTGACCCGCCTCTAATCGGTAATTACGTTGGTGCAAACTGCTACCCGACAAGTCGAGGTACAACGCCGCCTGATCTCTATGAATGTAACAGTTGATGCGAATGTCTGGCCGATCCACATCCACATTCGGACGATCGCCATGGCTTTCAGCGAAACTATCGACAAGCGCATCTTTGATTTTTAGTGCCGCATAATGACTATGGGTGATTTTTGATGCTGAAACATTGGCATCAACTGCCAGTGTTTGATTGACCAAGAGGTGCGCCGTCCAATCAATACTGCGGACACCCTCGTAGAGCGCCTCCGGCGAATCGGCGGGAAAAGTCTTCAGCGGCAACAGTATTCTGTTCGCCAGACGCGACCAGAGACAAGCCCGATAGACGACTTCCATCGAGCCTTCAAACTGGGCACCGGCACGGGTTTCAGAGACATTGGTCGCGCCAAAGCTTTGCAATTCGGTGACGAGCAGGTCTGGCATGCCTTTCGGCGCAGTAGCAAAATAGGTAGGGTTTTTCATCGGCGCTAGTCTACCACACAGGTATCCATCCTTGACGGTTCGACTAACGCAAATTATGAACGTCAAAGAGTCGCTTTTATTCAGTCTTTAAGATTTTACTCACTGACTTCATCGCCAGTTTATTTAGGGATTCATCTCGCCGAACTATGCTTGGCTCTGCCGTGGAGGCTGATCACCCCTACCACACCTTCACTCGCCGCTCTGGCGAGACACTTGTAGCAGCTGGCGACAGCAATCAGGTGACTAAACCGCGCTGCTGAAACCTAGGCTGCTGATAAGTCCCGTTCGACACCAGCGATGTCAGTTGAACGACAGTGTCCCAGACGTCAACAAACTGCGTATATAGTGGGCTAAAACCGAACCGCAGGATGTTCGGGGCGCGAAAATCCGCAATCACCCCTGCTTCAGCCAACGCCTGAACCATGGCATAACCTGCTTGATGCTCATAACAAACCTGACTGCCTCGACTGTCAGCCACTGCGGGGCTCAATAAATCAAGGACCCCTAGCGTGGGTTCGGCGGCAACCAGGGCAATGAACAATTGACCCAATTGCTGCGACTTGAGTCTGACTTGTTCGAGATCAATATCTGCCCACAGATCCAGCGCAGCATCCAGCGCACTAAGGCCGAGGATAGATGGCGTACCGCAGAGGAATCTCAACATGCCGGCGCCGGGCGCATAGTCCTGATCAAAATCAAAGGGGGCGGCGTGACCCATCCAGCCTGTCAGCGGCTGAATCACTGCTGCCTGATGTCGGGCTGCTACGTAGACATAGGCTGGCGCACCGGGCCCACCATTCAGAAATTTATAACCACAGCCAACCGCCAGGTCAACATGCCAGCTATCGAGGTGTATCGGCATGGCACCAGCGCTATGGGACAGATCCCACAGAACCAACGCACCCGCTCTATGGGCAGCCGCCGTCAGCGCCTGCAGATCATGACATCGACCGTTGCGAAAATTCACTTGGGTGAGCAGCAAAACCGCCGTGTCGGCATTCAAGCTATTCAACAACTGCGCTTCTGGCACCTGGCGCAACTCGCAGCGGGCTTCGCCCACCAGAGCAGACAAACCCTGGGCCATGTATAAATCTGTCGGGAAATTGTCATCCTGAGACAGAATCACCGTGCGCCCTGGGTTCAGTTGCAGGGCTGCAGCCAACAGCTTGAACAGGTTGACGGAGGTTGAATCAGCACAAATCACCTGACCCGGCGCCGCACCGATAATCGGCGCTATTTTTTCCCCAACTACTGTCGGCAAATCAATCCAATGCCGATTCCAACCCCTGATCAGATCCGTCCCCCACTGCTGACTCAGTGTTGCGTGCAGACGCTCTACGACCACATGGGGTAGCGCGCCGAGTGAATTGCCGTCCAGGTAGATCAGGTTATCGGGTAGCGCAAACTGAAGCCGATGAACGCGCAGCGGATCTGCTGCATCTAGCGCAATGCAATCCTGTCGGGTCATGGTTTGCAGACTCCCTTGATAGCATGCAACACGGATACCCATGCATCTGCTGGCGGATGAATTAAATCGAAGTGACCAGCGTTGGCTATGGGTAACCATTCGGCGCCAACTCGGGCTGCCGCTGACTTGCTCTGTGCAAACGCCACGACGCTGTCGTCAATGCCGTGGATCAATAAGGCATTCGACGCCAACGGCAGGTTCACGGGGGAAACCCATTGGTAGCGCTGCGGTTGTTGTTCCGGCGTACCTCCCATCAATTTCACCGCCGCCTGCTGACATTGACTTTCACCTTGAGCATACGCCACCAAATCTATAATGGCCGCCAACCCAATGACGCCCTGAACGGGCAAGGCATCAGCTTGATGAAATCGATGGCCGGCCGGCAGTTGGGCACGACTCGACGCCCACAACGCCAATTGCCCGCCCGCGGAATGGCCGATCAGCACGACCCGTTGCAGATCCAGCGGATAGTCATGCAACTGCCGAACGTAGTCTACGCCCTCAGCGACATCCATAAAACTACCGGGAAAACCACCCCCCGCATCACCGACTCGCCGATACTCCAAGGACCAAACCCCATAACCCTGCAGCTTCAGGCTCATCGCCATCGCTCGACTATGAGCGATATCAAAGGCATTCAACCAACACCCACCATGGATCAAAATCAATAGCGGCGCACCCTTAGCCGGCGCGTCTGAGGGCAACCAAAGCTCACCAAATTGTTGCTTGGACTGGCCATAGAACAGTACCGCGTCAGGCGTACTGGCCGGCAGCGCCAACACTTGCTTGAAGGTGGCATGGTTCATTTCGGTTCACCCATCGTCGCTATCCGCCCACTCACAGACACCCTGTCGGTCGACACCAACCTAGATGAGCCCACGAGCATCTTTTAGACCACGAAAACGCGCCTTGATCTCCTCGGCACTGGCTCGTAAATCGACGATGGGCGCCAAATAGCCAGTCGAATCTTTCTCCAGCCGGTGTATCGCTTTGGCTGGCCAGGCCGCTAACTCCGGCACCCACCGCTTGATATACACGCCGTCGACATCAAACTTAAGTTGTTGTCGCCAGGGGTTAAAGACTCTGAAATAAGGCTGCGCATCTGCACCGGTAGACGCTGCCCATTGCCAGCTGCCATTGTTCACACAGGCATCATAGTCCGTCAGATACCGAGCAAAGAAGGCCTCGCCCAGGCGCCAATCCACATGCAGGTTTTTCACTAAAAATGACGCTACCACCATCCGCACTCGATTGTGCATATAGCCAGTGTTTACTAACTCGCGCATACCGGCATCGATAATCGGGAACCCGGTTTTACCTTCACACCAACACTGAAATTTTTCCCCTGCCTGATCCCAGACAATACCATCATATAGTTCGCGGAAGGCATGGCCAAAAACTCGAGGTCGGTGGAACGCGATATGGGTAAAGAAATCACGCCAGTAAAGCTGTCGTAACAATGGATGCTGGTCACCGAGATTGTCGGCAATCTTGTGGTAAGCCTCGCGTACCGAACAGGTACCGAATTTCATGTGGGCCGACAGATGACTCGTGCCTGGCAGTGCCGGGAAATTGCGATCTGTTTCATAGGTCTCTAATGGCGCCAGGTTCGCCAATACCTGCAATGCACCTTGCCTGCCCGGCAAAAATACAGACTGGGCTTTACCTCGGGGCACACCTGACGGCAAGTCCTCCAGCGCGATATCACTGAACTTGGTCGAGCAGAGATTGGTAGGCATATCCTCCTGAGGCGGCGCGACAAATAATTGTCGCGCCCGATTATAGAAGGGCGTGAAGACGGCATAATGGCCGCCGTCGCCTTTGTACACTTGCTCGGGCTCATTAATCAAGGCGTCGCTGACTGTAAAGAAATGTACACCGCGAGAACCACAGGCTGCCTCCAGGCCGGCGTCGCGTCGGCGGCTATAGGGCGTATAATCGCGATTCACATAAACACAACTGAACGTCTCGGTATTGAGCAGATCCTCAACCACATCCTGGGGCTTGCCAAAAAACACATTCAAACGTCCACCAAGCGCTTGTATCTGCTGACTCAAATCCATGAGGCTGGCATGAAGAAATTCCAATCGAAAGTCACCCTCGGAATATCCTGCCAAAATAGTTTCGTCATAAATAAAGCAGACAACCACCTCACCCGACTGGCGCGCGGCTTCCAGTAGACCCGTGTTGTCGAAAACCCTAAGGTCACGGCGAAAAATAAATAGGCTTTTAGTCATCGGGGCTCACCTAGGGCAGTCGCTGCTGCTGTTATTTTGTTTAGGCTCGCCGGCATAAGGCACGCGACGACCTACTGGGTTACAAGCTCCGCCAGGCGGACTGGCGCTTATCATCTTGAATATGGCAGCCGAGCTATTTTAAATTACTCACTAACTGATGCCGATAAATCCAAAACTCGAAGTTGCATCAGGCTGTCACTGAACCTATTCTTGCACGACACTCAAACTGTGAATACCTATGTCGCCTACATTGATAACTCGACCCGATCAGGTCACGCCCGAGTGGCTCACGCTGGTCCTTCAACACACTGGCCGGGATGGCCGAGTGGAGGCTTTCGACGCTGTGACCATTGGCACCGGCCAAGTTGGCGAAAATGTCCGTTTTACCTTGTCGGGCCCCGGTGTCCCGCAGTCTGTGGTAGGCAAATTTGCGTCCTCTGACCCCACCAGTAAACAAAGCGGTATAGACCTGCAGAATTATATTCGCGAGGTCTTCTTCTACGAACACCTGCAGGACAGTGTCGACATACAAACCCCTGATGTGCTGTTCGCCATCGCTGATGAGACCACTCATGATTTCGTCATCGTCATGGAAGATCTGGCACCTGGGGAACAGGGCGATCAACTGGCAGGTTGCACCGTCGATCAAGCCGCCCTGGCTCTTGAGCAACTAGCCAAGTTGCAAGGCCCAAGATGGGGAGACAAAACGCTGCAACAGTATCCCTTACTCAACGGCAGTATGACGCCAGAAAATGCCGAGATGGTCCAGGGCCTCTATAAGATGCTAGAACCCGGTTTCCAGGCACGCTACACCGATCTATTGAACAAAGACCATATCAAAACCTGTGCGCTGGTTGGCGAACGATTCGCCGCCTACAGCGCCTTTTACGATGGTCCGCCAGTATTGGTTCATGTGGATTACCGGCTTGACAACATGATGTTCGGTGGACCCTACCCGCTGGCAGTGGTTGACTGGCAGTCAATCGCACTGGGTTGCCCGTTAGCCGATGCCAGCTATTTTCTGGGCACATCACTACTGCCGGAAGTGCGCCTCAAAGAAGAGCAGCAATTGTTAAAGCATTACCTGGGCGTACTGAAGTCTTATAAGGTTGATCTGAATTTCAACACGGCGTTCAGCTATTACCGCAATCATGCCCCCGCTGGGTTAATCATGGCCGTCATTGCCTCGATGATTGTCGGCGAGACCGACCGTGGTAACGAGATGTTTATGGTGATGGCTAATCGCAGCGGCCAGATGTGCCTTGAGCTTGACTGGGCCAAGCTCACCAAAAAGACTGCTTAGGATCGAAACCATTGACCGCGGGATTTAAACAGCCATGGGCTGATAGCAGCGAATAATAAAATCCGCTTGTGTTGTCAGCTGCGTGAGATGATCCAGTTCGCTTAGAGTCTCACGCCGAGCCGTCCAGACAAAGGGCGTCATGGTCAGGAGCGCGTCAATCTCTTCTCGAGCCTGCAACACCACAGGGAACTGCAGCGTGTCTTCGAGCAGGCAGTCAAAGCCTTCGGGCATCGTTGGCGCTACGTGATTCCGTGGTTCGGCGTAGATCCCCTGCTTCAGCTCATATAAATGTCTTGGCCCGGGAGACACAACAATAATGATGCCCTGAGGGCCCAATACTCTGCGAACTTCACCGAAATCACCCGGCGCAAAGATTCGAATCATCACATCGATTTGATCATCGTGTACCGGCAAGTGAAAATTGCTGGCAACAGCAAATTCGATCCCAGCATGCTGACGGGACGCCAGACGCAGTGCCATTCGAGAAATGTCCAGGCCAGCGACTCGAGCAGGTGTATCAAGCTCCAGTAATCCCGCAGCCAGCGCACTCGTGTAGTAACCCTCGCCACAGCCACAGTCCAGAACATTGACTGGCCCAGTAATGCGCGAACTGTCACGCACCCTGTCACAGACAATAGCCACCAGCCGATTTGCCAGCGGCTGATAATGCCCGGCCGCCAGAAATGCCCGCCGGGCTTTGATCATCTCTGCCCCGTCACCGGGCTCTCGGCTGCCTTTGTGATTCACGGGCAACAGGTTGATATACCCTTGTCGGGCGCGATCAAACTGATGACCCAGCTGACAGCGAGCACCGTCTTGAAGCAACGCCAGGTCACCCGCACAGATCGGGCAACGCCAGCGCATCTAGCTAGCCTCGCCGAGGGGCGGTGCAGCTGGGGGGACTATCACCGGATCTGGCATAGGACCAATATAGGCAAATCGGGGTACTGACTCGCCATCAATGAGCACAGACTCAGCAAACATGGCCAAGGGCCTGGCCCACCAGCTGAAGTCGCCATACAGGCAACGATAGATCACCAGCGGCTCTTCAGTCTCGCTGTGATTAGCCACCAGTACCACTTCGTAATGCTGCCCCTTGTAGTGGCGATAATGCCCGGCCACAAAGGCCCCTGTGTCATTCATAGAACTCACCGATTGTCCGTCTCCAACCGCAGGGCCGCATATTAACGGACGCGCGACAGCTATGCCATTTTTTAAGTTTTTACTGTGTTAATGAGTTAGTAAGCGCTAACTCCATATAGACATTAGACCGCTCATAATCTGAAGGACGGGGCGGTTCGCATTGCTCGAAGCCCACCTGTCGGTAGATTTTTATAGCCGGCTCCAATCGCGCATTGGTTTCCAGAAACAAGCGCTGAAAACCCAATTCACTGGCCCGATGGATAATAGACTGCACCAGCAGTAAGCCTGCCCCACGACCACGAGCTTGTTTCGTCACCCCCATCTTTGCTAGCTCCGCCAGACTCTCGTTATGCTTGATCAACGCGCAGGTTCCCAGGATCTCGGCGGTTCGAGTATCACGCACAAACAGAATATCGCCGCCGGCTTCCAGGATTGATCGGTGCGGATCTTCCAGCGTCTTTTGATCAGCTAACTCGAGTTTAAAATACTCTGTAATCCATTCCTCGTTAATACGCCGGAATGTATCGGCCAGCACCGGCTGGAAACCCTCTATCACCAACTCCGGCGCTGATCCGTCGGGCCGCGGACGGTCGGGCCGCGATCGGTCGGGCCGCGGACGGTCGGGCCGCGGACGGTCGGGCCGCATTTGGTCGGCAGTCATAGCACCCGCCAGCTGTAATCGCGCATACAAACCCTGTCGGTCCACTGCCGCCTCGATAGCATCGAGATCCTTCAGAAAGGCGACTTGAGACTCATCCAGCACGCCATTAACCGCGACACTAATACTCGACCACAGACTGGTCAGAACCGGTTTCAGGGCCCGCCCCTCGCGGGTCAATGCCAGCAAGCGCCGACGTTTATCACGGGCATCGCGATACGTCGCAATCAGTCTCGCTTGCACCATTTGACCGGCCACCTGATTGACCGCGGGGTGAGTGATACCCAGACCACGAGCAATATCCATCACTGGACTCGGTCCAAATCGATCAAGGTATTGATACAGTGGAAACCACCGAGGCTCAAAGTCAACGCCAGACTCACGGTAGACCCGAATACCGTCCTGCATTATTTTGTCCGACAACCGCTTGAGACGGCTTCCCAGTCCCAAACTACCAAGCTCTTTCATCAGATCCATGTCGTCTCCGTTATGCAACCTGTTAGACAAGCCATTTATGTAAGCTATTACGTAAGAACTAATACATAATCCTCCTTCTCGACGGTTATTACAATCCTCAGCTAACGCCCCGGTGCTGTTATTTGGCATACTGTCAGCAATCCGGCTAGTGAATACTGCCGGTCCTGAAGATGACGTATCGAGGGCAGTAAATAGATGGATAGTCTGCAGATCATCCCTATTAGTGGCGCCATGGGCGCTGTTGTATCCGGCATTGACCTTTCACGACCATTGACTGAAAACCAGCAAACTCAAGTCGACGAGGCGTTTCACCAATATCTGGTACTGAGTTTTCCCGATCAAGATCTCAATCCAAAGTCGTTACTCGAACTCACTCAACGCCAAGGCGGGGTTGGCGAGACGCCTTACCTCACGGGACTGACGGACTACCCCGATGTCGTGCCGATTATCAAGGAAGCTACAGAGAAGACTGCGCATACTTTTGGCGCCGGCTGGCACACCGACTTTACGTTCCAGCAACAGCCGCCCGCGAGGACGCTGCTGTACGCCATCGACGTGCCGCCGGTGGGTGGCGACACGCTCTATACTAATTTATACGCGGCCTATGAATCGCTCTCTGCTGGCATGCAAGATCTACTGGAGAATATGACTGCAGTCCACAGCGCCACACGCTCCTACGGGCCCCAGGCAAAACTCAAAGATCACCTGGAGAGCATGACAATTACCAATGCGACGACAGAGCCGGCTACCATGACCCATCCGGTCATCCGCACCCATCCCGTCACTGGCAGGAAAGCCCTGTGGATTAACCCCGTCTATACCATCCACTTTTCCAATATGAGCCTGGCTGAAAGCACGCCGTTGCTAAAGTATCTCAACGACGTCGCGATCTCTCCCTCCTTCGGATGTCGAGTGCGCTGGCACAAGCGGACCCTGACAATGTGGGATAACCGCTGCACGCAACACTGTGCCACCGCTGATTACCGCGGTCACAGACGGGAAATGCTCAGGACCACCGTTGCCGGCGAAATACCTCAATGAAAACCCAATTGGCAAGCCATCAATGAATCACACCGCACCCCAACCGGTCCCATCTCGGCGGGAACTCACTAAACGACTGTTCACAGTTTATAAATGGCTGTGGGTGATCCCGTTTCTCGGCGTTTCCACATTGGTCATTGGCACCACTATCATCTGCCTGGCATTTCTCGGTCTACCTGACCTGGCCTCGAGGGTGCTCGGCCCGATCTGGGCGAAAATTAACAGCCTCATGATGATGCTCACCGTCCAAGTCGAGGGGCGCGATAAATTCAACCCGAAGCAATCCTATATCATCGTCGCTAATCACCAGAGTCAGGTAGATATTCTGGCTCTCTACGGCCATCTTGGGGTCGATTTTAAGTGGGTGATGAAACAAGAATTGCGCAGAGTTCCTGTGCTGGGCCCCGCCTGCGCTGCGATGGGCCATATTTTTATCGATCGCGGCAATACCGAATCAGCTTTGACCTCAATCAACAACGCCAGAACACAGATCAAAGATGGCATGTCCGTGGTTTTCTTCCCCGAGGGCACCCGGTCACGGGATGGTGAATTGATGCACTTTAAAAAAGGCGCCTATCGTCTGGCGCTAGAACTGCAATTGCCCATTCTGCCGGTGACGATTTTGGGTACTCACCACATTCTCCCAACGGACACTCTTGACTTAACACCCGGCGAGGCCCGCATAGTCTTTCACGCGCCCATTTCGACCCAAGGTCTAGATGCCAGCGATCTGCCGCGGTTGGTCGACCAAAGCCGTGAGGCCATCCTCGACAGGTTAAATCGGGCTTAGGAAATGTTGAGGTAGTCCCGGGGTCCGGACTCCTACTTTTTCTTCCGGCGGTTTTTGGCGGGTTTAGTGGTTTTGGCTGATTTTGCCTTGCTCGGCTGACTCGCCTCACGCACTGCCTTGAATGTCTCACGCATGGCCTGGACTCGCCCCTCTTTGCGTTGCAAGACATGGGGTTGTTTGGCAGCGTTAAAATCGATCACCTGACCATCTCCAACTGGGGAGTCCGAAGTCTGAGCTGTCTGTTTATCCACCATGATGAACACCTTTTATCGATCTTATAAAAACCTTAAAACCTGCCTGGCCCAGATGGCGCAACCATCAGCCTGAGAAGGACTCTTCCCGCCCGGCGACAAAGGCGCTTCTCACGAAATCAACGCCACTCACTCCAACGCTGGCAGAACAAATAGGTTGTTTACTTTTCTAACTTGCACTTATACCATGCCCGCTACACCGATCCCAGCCAAGGCGCCTATAAAGCCATCGCTAGATTATTTAACCCCTGACCTTGTGGTAGTAAACTTGTGGTAGTAAAGATATAACTGTGCTTAGAAACTCTGCTGATCGTATCCCTGTGACCCTTATCCTGCTGTTGACCCTGGTAGATTTCATACTCTATTTCACGGTCGACAATCTTTGGCTATTTGGCGCTTACTTCCTAGCAACCCTGATTCCCAAGGGCTGCATTTGCGCCTGGAATCATCACCACCAGCACACCCGGACGTTTAAAGCGACGCCCTGGAATCGATTACTAGAAATTTCCTATGCACTGCATACGGGCGTGACCACTAACTTATGGTTACTGCACCATGTTCTCGGCCATCACCACAACTATCTCGATCAAGACCTTGACCAGAGTCGCTGGAAACGTGCAGACGGCACCGAGATGGGCATGTGGGAATATACGCTGATTGTCGCTGGCACTGCCTACTACCGCGGCTATCTGGTTGGCAAGGCCCATCCCAAGCATTATCGAACCCACGTAATCTACACCATCGCCGTCATTGCGCTAGTCACCGCGCTGCTGCTGTACAGACCCCTAGCAGCCTTGATGATCTTTGTGCTACCAATGATCACCGGTCTACTGATCACGGCGTGGGCAACTTACGAACATCATGCGGGACTCGATGAACCAGAGGATCACTTTCTGGCATCCTATAACAACATCAACCCGATCTTTAATGTCATGACCGGCAATCTTGGCTATCACACCGCCCACCACTATCGTCAGGGCACACATTGGTCTGAACTACCCAGCCTGCACCAAAAAATCCAAGACAAAATTCCTGCGCAAATGTACAAAACGTCTTTTTGGGAACATCTGAATCGGCCGTTTTTTCATCGACTGCTGGGCCTGTCGTCCTAACCGCTGGTAGGGTTTACGCTTGAATGAACCGTGGAACCCATTGTGACCGAACAACCGGACAACGCCAGTCACTGCTTCGTCTGTGGCCCAGAAAATCCCATCGGCCTGCACCTGATATTTCGCCTTGAAAATAATATCTGCAGAGCCGAGTTCACGCCTCAGCCTCAACACTGCGGTTATACCGGCATCACCCATGGCGGCATTATCTTCAGCGTACTGGATGATGTCATGGCGAACTGGCTCGTTCTGCAAGGTAAACGCGCCTATACCGCCAAGGTCGACTTGCGCTACAAAGATTCATTGCCCACCGGCACGCCCGTCAGACTCGAAGGTCACTGCCTGAAAGCTCGCGGACGACTCTTCATGATGCGCGGCCTCATGATCCGGATAGACAATGAGCAGACCGTAGCCGAGTGTGACGCCAGCTTTATGTTATCGGTCTGACAACCGCCAAGACCAAACCTCTGTACTGCTGCCTACTCAGGATCTGAGGCAATCATGTCGGCGAATAAACCGATAGATACGGCATACTTATTGGCGCAGTTGTACCGTAGGATGCTACCGAAGTTTGGTCCCACTAGATAACCCACGGTTTCGCCCGCCTCAGGTTTAATCATGGCAAATTTCCGACCATCGTCAGGCTTAACAACCAAGGGCGTCACACCTAACGCGGACCACTCGACAAGAGACAGTTCGCGGGTATGGCTACGCTGCGCCCGACAGCCACCAGACACCGTCTCCGGCATCAACTTGTCAAAGTCTACAGAGCCTGCAATATCAACCTGCATGCCCCAGGATTCACCTTCGCGCCAGCGATTTTGCTGTAAGTAGTAAGCAATAGATGCCCACACATCTAGTCGGTTGTCCCAAATGTTTTTCTTTCCATCGCCATCAAAATCTTGAGCAAAATTCAAAAAACTTGAAGGCATGAATTGATTTTGGCCCATAGCACCGGCCCAACCACCCAGGAAATCCGCCAGAGGGACATGGCCTTCGTCCAGCACTTTAAGCGCTGCCAGTAACTCACGGGTGAAAAATTGACTTCTGCGAGGATCATAGGCCAAGGTCGCCAGTGAACGAATCACTGGGTATTTACCCTGATACCCCCCAAAGTGCGATTCGAGACCCCAAAATGCAATAAGGTATTGCGGGTCTACTTGATATTTGGCCGCAATCAGCTTCAATGCTTGGCGATTTTCCTGGTAGTACTGACGCGCTTGATCGGCCTTTTTCGAAGTCACTCGCGCTCGCAGGTAAGCTTCAAATGTCTGGACAAATTCCGGCTGCTTCTTATCAAAACCCAGCACCCGCGGGTCGGGCTCAAGCCCAAGGAAAGCCTGATCTATCGTCACTTCGCGAACGCCCTGGCTTATGGCCTGTTGCTTGACGCCGGCCAACCAATCAGCAAATGACGTTGTCGCCGCAGTGGCGACAACGGGCAATGCCACCAAGACGATTATCAGCACCTGCTGCCATCCGCTCAACAGATCGCGGCGCTCAGGCCGAATCCAACAATTAACCATTCAAACGCTCCTGTCTGTTGTTTAAAGCTGTCGGCTCAAATTGCTCGCGACGGATATCTGTGCGGATATTCATCGGCAAGATCATCGAGTGATTCCGCTGACTTATTATTCTAATAGATCTCGCCGCACAGAACGAGGCGCAAAGATCGAACCTCTGTTAGACTAGGCGCACTCCAAGCCCGTGATGCCGACATGTCTGATGCTTTCCCGAACGCCAGCTTAAAACGCCGTTTTGCTGCCATACTGTATGACTTCTTCCTGATCTTCGCCTTATGGGCGATCACGCTGGTCGTGCTGCAGGCCGCACTTGGCAGCGGCGCGACCGTTGATGGCCAACTACCTGACAAACCACCGCTGGCGACAGTGTGGGTACAACTGACCTGCTACATCGAGACTTATCTGTTTTATCTGTATTTTTGGCGCATCAAGGGCCAAACCTTGGGCATGCAGGTCTGGAAGATTCGAACCGTCGACGAAGCCGGGCACCTGCTGAGCATCCACCAGGCGACCACACGTTTCCTCGTAGCCACTGTTGCTATGGCACCTTTCGGGCTTGGTTTGTTTTGGGCACTATTCGACAAGGATCGGCGGGCAGCTCAGGATATTTGGTCACACAGCCGAGTCGTCTACCTTGGCGATAAACCTTATGCCTCGGAACGCCGCTAGGTGCGGCCGGCTAGGTGCGGCCGGCTAGGTGCGG